>Ga0105090_10002597_pt1 | contig 10088 bp, 11 predicted proteins | sample PPLLak3March2015_FD_79110 | JGI IMG/M metagenome (GOLD analysis project Ga0105090, IMG submission 79110) | Freshwater sediment microbial communities from Prairie Pothole Lake near Jamestown, North Dakota, USA - PPLs Lake P7 Core (1) Depth... | ecosystem: Environmental > Aquatic > Freshwater >... | reverse complement strand
CAGGGTCGATGGTGAAGGTCGGCAGCCCCGCCAGGTCTCGGCGAGCGGCGTCGGGCTGCGCGGCGCGCATCTCGACCGCGCTCGCCTCGTCGAGCACCTCGTCGGCGAAGCCCTGGCCGACGAGATCGACCCCTTCGAAGTCGAGGACCACCTCGCGGAACTTCTCCAGCCCGTGCACGAGGCGCTTCGCCTGCGACCTACTGAGGAACTCGGTGCCGATTGCAAACAACCTGACCACGGTTCGGGTCCTGCTGAACTCGAAGTCCCGCGTGTACTCCCGAAACACCGACACGAGGTCCCTGGCGCCCTGTAGGTCGACCTCCGCCCGCGCCTTTGTGCCGACCACTTCGGGGTCGAGGGTACCGACTGCCATGTCCCGTCTGCGGTTGTCGGCAATCCATCGCAGCGTGCCGCTCTCGATCTCGAATCGATTGGCGGCCTTGGAGGAGAAGAAGACCCCTTCGCCGGTGTGACGCGAAGGCATGGTTGTGGTCTTGCCCTTGGAAAGTTCCTGCAGGGCCTCGAGCTCGGACTCGAGGCCGAGCTTGTCCCGGATGTGGCGGAAGATCCCGACACCTCGGTCGCGAACCTCGAGCGTGACGGTCCCATCTCTCCTGCCAACGCGAACCTCGACCTCCGGGGAATCCGAGTGATCGATCGCGTTGTTCACGAGCTCGGTCAAGATGTACTGGAGAGTCGTTTCGACCGCCTTCGGGAGGTCGCTCGCGATCATTCCTCGTGCCCTGATCTCGGACCACACCCGGTCTTCGTCGAGGCCGGCGGTGGCATAACGGCGCACGTCGACCGGGTTGGCGATGCGGTAGCGGGTGCCCCGCCCCGCACCCTCGACGCTCAGATGGCCGTCAACCACGAGCGCTCGGAGGTGCCGATGAGCCGTCTGGCGGGTCACGCCGAGGCGGCGTGCAACCTCGCCCGCCTGCAAGGCCTCGCTGCCCTGGAAGAGGCCGAGAACCTGACGTTTCCTCTCAACCACGATTTAATCGTAACACGATTGATGAGGAATCGTAAGAATTGGTCCGAAAAACGTCACATCCGCGACGCGTTCCCGGCAAACGCTCGACGGGTCGAGATCCTATGCCCGGGCCACCAGAGCCCGCTCGCGCCGCCTGAGATGCCAGAGGGCGGCACCCGACAGCAGGCCCATGAACACGGCGATCCCCCACTGGCCAAGGGTCGGGACGGCGGCCGCCTCCTGGCCGAGAACGCCCTGGAAGGTGCCGGGAACGGCACCGTTGTCCACAAACTCGAGCACGCCGCCGGTGGTGTTCACGTCCGGCTGCGAGCCGCCCCACTGCAGGAGAGAGCCCGTCGTGTTGATCGGGCCCCAGTCGCTGACCAGGTCCCAGCCGACGAAGTTGCCGTTGTAGAGACTGTAGAGATCGCCGCCGGGCGGGTTCTGCCGCGAAAGCCCGGGGGTGTTGTTGAGGAAGGTCCGCAGCGGGGAGGTGATGGTGAAGGTCCCGACGCCGGCGATCGTGATGCTCGTCGACAGGTGGTTAATCTCCCGGCACGAGCCGCCGCAGCTCGCGAGGTCGTCGGTGTCCGCCTGGCCCGTGATCGTGAAGGCCGCGTCCGTGAAGGGCGTCCCTCCAATCGAACCGCTGCCGGTACCGGTGGAGATGTAGGTGATGGGCGCCGCGACGGCTGCCGCGGCCCAGGCCAGCCCGATCAGCACCGTCATCGCGCTCTGCTTCAAGGACATCCCACACCTCCCTGTCGAAGATGACCTCAGGCCACCCACAACGCAGGCGCGCCGTGTGCGGGCCGGGTTCGATGCCTGTACCGCTCCTGAGTGCAGGCGGTTCAGACCGGGAGGTCCCGGCCGCCGCCGCCCCGACAACGGTATCACGCTCCCCCTCGAGCCGAGAAGAAGTGGGCCGTGGCGGACTCGAACCGCCGACCACCGGATTAAAAGTCCGATGCTCTACCAGCTGAGCTAACGGCCCACGCTCGACGAGAAAAATAGCGCCGCGGCGGGCGAATCACAAGGCCGCGCGGGGGGCGTCACCGGCGATGAGGGCGCGCAGCCCGCGGGCGAGGGCGGAGTCGCCCCGGACCAGGGTCTCCTCGCGGCGCGGCCCGGTGGAGAGGATGACGATCGGCAGGCCGAGGGTCTCCTCGAGGAAGCGGAGGTAGGCCGCGGCCGCGGCCGGCAGCTCGGCCTCGCGCACCACGCCGGCGGTGGGGGCGCTCCAGCCTTCGAGCTCGGTGAGCACCGGCTCTGCCTGCTCGGCGAGCTCGGCGTCGGCTGGGAAGGTGTCGACAAGCTCGCCGCCGGGCAGGCGGTAGGCGGTCACGACGCGGATGGTGTCGAGGCCGTCGAGGACGTCGAGCTTGGTCAGGGCGACGGCGTCGATGCCCGCGACCTCGACCGCGAAGCGCGCCGCCACCGCGTCGAACCAGCCGCAGCGCCGCGGCCGGCCGGTGGTGGTGCCGTACTCGGCGCCGCGCTCGCGCAGGCGGACGCCGATCTCGTCCTCGAGCTCGGAGGGGAAGGGGCCGCCGCCGACGCGGGTCGCGTAGGCCTTCATGACCCCGATCACCGGGCCGAGCAGCTTCGGCCCGATGCCACAGGAGGCGGCGGCGAAGCCGGGCAGGCAGGAGGACGAGGTCACGTAGGGGTAGGTGCCCCAGGCGAGGTCGAGCATCACGCCCTGGGCGCCCTCGAAGAGCACCGCCTCGCCCGCGGCGCGATGGCGGCGCAGGGCCGGCCCGACCTCGCCGAGGGTCGGCGCCAGGCGCGCGGCCGCCGCCTCGAGCTCGGCGAGGGCTCCCTCGAGATCGACCGGCGCGGCATCGAAGAGCAGCTCGAGCTCGCGGTTGTGCTGCTGCATCAGCGCGAGCGCGCGCTCGCGCAACCGCCGATCGGCGAGCACGTGGGCGCGCAGCGCGCGGCGCTGGGCGCGGTCCTGGTAGGCGGGGCCGATGCCGCGGCCGGTGGTGCCGATCTTGCCCGCACCGAGCGTGCCCTCGCGGGCGCCGTCGAGGGCGCGGTGGGTCGGCAGGATGAGAGTGGCGCGCGGCGAGAGGACGATGCGGCCGTCGATGGCGACGCCCTCCGCCACCAGCTTGTCCATCTCGGCCACCAGCCCGCTGGGGTCGACGACCATGCCGGAGGCGAGGTAACAGGTGACGCCGTCGTGGATGATGCCCGAGGGCACCAGGTGCAGCGCGAAGCGCCGGTCGGCGTAGCGGACCGTGTGGCCGGCGTTGTTGCCGCCGTTGTAGCGGACCACGGCGGCGAAGCCCGCCGACAGCAGGTCGACGACCTTGCCCTTGCCCTCGTCGCCCCACTGGCCGCCGATGATCATCAGCGAGTCTCTGCCCATCGGACCTCCGGCCGCTCATCATAGCGCGCCCGCTCGCCCGCAGTATTCATGAGGATTCGTCGCGAATGGCGCGAGGTGCAAGCATGGTGGCGATTTCGCACGATGAGCGAGCGGAGGCGTCCTCGCGGTACGTCGAGCGAACGAATCGAGAAAGCGCCGCCACGCGCAGTGCACCGCGCCTTGCAGCAGAAGACTCATGAATACTGCGGGCCAGGGCGGGCCAAATCGGTGAAGAGGCACGACATCGGCGCAACGGGCGCCGGGTTACAATGCTTCGCCATGGAGCAGCCGCCCGAAGTTCACGAGAGCGGGTTCTTCCGCCGCCTCGGCGAGGCCGCACGCCGGAGCGACACGCGGCGCAGCGTCGGGCACTGGATCCGCACCCGGCTGCTGGTCGGCTTCATGGTCGCCTTTCCCCTGGTGGTGACCATCTTTTTCGCCCGCTTCACCTTCGGCCTGATGGACCGGTGGTTCCGGCCGATCTCCGAGCGCCTCTTCGGCGCGCCTCTGGTGGGCGTCGGCATGGCCGTGTCGTTGATCCTCCTCTTCCTGCTCGGCGTCGCCGCCACCAACGTCCTCGGCGCGCGCTTCTTTTCGTACTTCGAAAAGCGGATCCCCGGCCTGCCGCTGCTCAGCCCGATCTACCACGGGGCGCGCCAGATCACGGAGGCGATCCAGCTCGGCGACTCGACCGAGTTCCGGCGGGTTGTGCTGCTCCCCTTCCCCAACGAGAACGTTCGCTCGTTGGGTTTCGTGACCCAGGAGTTCCGCGGCCCGACCGGTTTCGGCACCGAGCCGATAGCGCTGGTCTTCGTGCCGACCACCCCCAATCCGACCTCAGGCTTCCTGGTCGCCGTGAAGCAGTCGAGCCTCATCACAGTCAACGTCTCGGTCGAGGAGGGCGTCAAGCTCGTGATCTCGGGCGGCCTCGTCGTCCCGACCCAGATGCTGTCGGTCCGCGAGCCGACCACGCCGAGCGACGCCGGCGAGGCCTGAGCCTGCCCGCCCCGTCGCCTCCGCCCAAACGGTGGCCCTCCGATGTCTGCGCCTCCGAGGTCGCTCGGCGGGCCCGTCGCGGCGCGCCGCTCGCACTCCTCTGCTACCCTCGTGTCCCGGGCGGTCCGGGCCGCCCCGAGCTCCGGCCCGAAAGGATGACGCCATGATTGACATCCGATCGAGTTCGACCCTGCGGATCGCGGCCGCCTGCGCGGTGGCGGCCCTCGCCTCCCTCGCGGTGTCGGCCTCCGCCCAGGCGCCGGCGCCCGGCGCCTTTCTCGGCGCGGTCCTCATCAGCGACGACGCCGAGGCGGCGAGCGCTTTCTACCGCGGGCTTTTCGGCTGGGAGATGGAGCGCGCGGCGGACGGCGGCTATGCGGTCCGCCACCACGGCCGCATGATTGCCGGCATCAGCCCGCTCCAGAACGCCAAGGAGAACATCGAGGAGTCCTTCTGGCTCGTTGGCCTCGTCGTCGCCGACGTCGAGACGGCTCTGGAGAAGGCCTCGCGGAGCGGCGGTAGGATCTTCGAGAACGCGGAGCGGGTGCGGGACTTCGGACACTTCGCTGTCATCGCCGACCGGCAGCGGGCGCCGCTGATGCTCATCGAGCCGGGCCGTGAACCGCTCGGTGGAGGCTCCGGTCCGGGCTCGTGGGTCTGGCCCGAACTCTGGACCGACAACGTCGACGACGCGGCCGCTTTCTACGCTGAGGTTCTCGGCGTCGGCCACGAGCAGCTCGATCGCGGCGGCAGCCCGTACCACGTCCTCAGCTCCGCCGGCGCGCCACGGGCGGGCATCATCAGGATCCCGGAGGAGCTCGAAAAGGTGGAGCCCGGCTGGGCGCCCTACATCGCGGTCGCCGATCTGGCCGCTTCGCTCGCCGAGGTGACCCGTCTCGGCGGCACGGTTGTCTTTCGCACCGCCGAGCATCCGGCCCAGGCAGTGGTGGCGCTGATCCGGGATCCGACCGGCGCCGTGCTCTTCCTCTACCAGATCGGGAGCCTGCAGGAGGTGTCCAGATGAAAACCCTGGCGCGCATGATCATGGCGCTGCTGATCGTTGCTGCCGCCCTGACCTGGACGGCGTGCACCAGCGACGGCTACGGCTCATCGACGGTCTACGTCGGCGTCGGGTACGGCGGCTACGGCCCCGGCTGGGGCTATGGCTGGGGGGGCTACTACGCTCCGCCGCCGGTGGTCATCGGGCCGCCCATGGGGGCGCGACCGATGCCGTACTGAGAAGCAAGCCGCCACCCACCCAGGACCAGGGATCAAGGATCAGGGACCGCAGCCCAACCCCAATCCAGGCACCCTTGGAGCCCTGCTCCTTGCTCCTTGCTCCTTGCTCCCTGGGTCGCGCTCGGAAGCGCTGTCACGGCGTCAGGACCACCTTGCCGAAGTTCTTGCGCTCCTGCAGGTAGCGGTGGGCCGCCGCCGCCTCGGCGAGCGGGAAGGCGCGGTCGACGACCGGCGCCAGAGCGCCGGCCGTCACCAGGGCGAGGATCTCGCCCATCATCGCCGCGAGCTCGTCGGCGCGGCTCCACAGGTGGCCGAGGTTGACGCCCCACACGCCCTTGTTGTGGCTCATCAGCTCGAGCGGCTTGAAGGAGCTCATGCGCCAGAGGCCCGAGAGGGCCGCGACCCAGCTCCTCGAGGTGCCCGGGGCCAGGCTCGAAGCGCCGAAGATGAACAGCCTGCCGAGCGGCGCGAGGCTCTTGTAGCTGCGGCGGAAGGACGCGCCGCCGACCGCGTCGAGGGCGATGTCGACGCCGCGGCCGTCGGTCAGGCGCCGGACCTCGGCGAGGAAGTCCTGGCTCCGGTAGTCGATGCAGGCGGAGGCGCCCATCGCGCGCAGGCGCTCGTGCTTGGAGGCCGAGGCGGTGCCGATGACCTCGGCCCCGAAGTGGCGGCAGATCTGCAGCGCCGCGAGGCCGACGCCGCCGGCGCAGGCGTGGACCAAGACCCGCTCGCCGCGCTGCACATGGCCGAGCCGCACCAGCATCAGCCAGGCCGTCAGGTAGTTGACCGGGATTGCCGCCGCGGCCTCGAAGCCGAGCTCCGCAGGCATCGGCAGGGCAGCCCCCGCGGGCACGCAGACGAGGTCGGAGTAGCCGCCGAAGCGGGTTGTGCAGACGACGCGGTCGCCGTCGCGGCGCCCCGTGACTCCCTCGCCGATGCCGTCCACGACCCCGGCGACCTCGTAGCCCACCACCGCCGGCAGCTTCGGAGCGTCGGGGTAGAGCCCCATCCGAGCCAGGATGTCGGCGAAGTTGATGCCCGAGGCCTTGACCCGCACCCGCACCTGCCCGGAGGCCGGCTCCGGGTCCGGCGCCTCGCGCAGCTCCAGGACCTCCGGCTCGCCGATCCGCGGAATCCAGACCTGCTTCATCTTCTTCCCCTCTCCGATTTCGGGCTTCACATCGTCGCTGCGAGTGGAGTGCGCATCGTATCGCATCGCTTTTCGAAACCGTTTTCGCGGACGATGTGAAGCCCGAAATCGGAAGCGGCGCCCATGGGGCGCCGCGACACAAAAAAGCCGCCGGAACAGGGGAAGGAGGAGCCCGTTCCGGCGGGAGGGGGGATGGCCCGCGGCCGGTCTCAGTGGGCCGCGGGTTGCGTGGTGAAGAACTCGTCGAGGTCGATGTTGGCGTCGCGCAGCTTCTCGGGCCGCGTGGTGACGTAGTTGTAGCGCCGGCCGAAGCTCAGAAGCGCGCGCTCGAGCATGCGCCGGCCGCGGTAGAGGCGCGACATCACGGTGCCCACCGGCACCGCGAGGATGTCGGCGATCTCCTTGTAGGCGAAGCCCTCGAGATCGGCGAGCAGGACCACCATCTTGTAGTCGTGGGGCAGGCTCAACAGGGCCTCCCGGACCTCGCCGTCCATCTCCGCCGCCATCGCCCAGCTCTCGGGATCCGCGAGGGCGGCATGGCCGAGCTCGAGCAGCGTCTCCTCGAGGCCCTCCTGGACCTCGTCGAAGTCCACCTTCGGCGGCTGCAGCTTGCGCTTGCGGTAGGAGTTGATGAAGGTGTTCTTCATGATCTTGAACAGCCAGGCCTTGAAGTTGGTGCCCTCGGAGAAGCGCTCGTAGTACTTGAAGGCCTTGAGGTAGGTCTCCTGGATGAGGTCCTCGGCGTCCTCCACCGAGCGCGTCATCCGCAACGCGCTCTTGTAGAGCTGGTCGCGGTAGGGCAACCGGCCGGAGCTGAAGTCCCACAATCTCGGTTCGGCAGGCTGTGTCACGCTGACCTCCTGCCGTAACGCTACATATCTGAAACATTCCTGTCAAGTCATTTGCGCATGCGCGCAATGTAAAAATCTTGTTGCACGAGCGAAACACGGTCGGGAGATCGAGACCCGGTCGGCGCCGACGAACAAAACAAAGGGGGCCCGCAGGCCCCCTTCGGTGACGGCACGAAGCCCGATCAGGCGAGAATCAGGAAGGCGATGATCAGGGCGTAGATGACCAGCGACTCGATGAGCGCGAGACCGATGATCATGGTGATGCGGATCGGTCCCACCGCGCCCGGGTTGCGGCCGATCGCCTCGACCGCCGCCGCGAGGCCGCGGCCCTGGCCGAGCGAGCCGAAGGCCGCCGCGATGCCGATCGCGAAGGCCGCGCCGATGTACTGGAAGATGTTCTTCCCGGTGTCGGCCGCCCCGTGCTCCTGGGCGAGCGCCGGCGACGCGATGGCCAGGGCCACGAGGACTGCTGCGAGAACTGCAAGACGTCGATTCATACCTGTTGCCTCCTCAAGCGATGTTGCTCGGTTCCACGATCTCAGTGCTCTGCCGCTCCGACGGCGCCCTGGAGGTACGCCATCGTGAGCATGATGAAGATGAAGGCCTGGAGCAAGGACCCGAAGATCCCCAGGCCCATCATCGGCCACGGAACGACGAAGGGGAACATGACGAAGAAGATCCCGGTGGCGGTGTGCTCGCCGAAGATGTTGCCGAAGAGCCGCAGCGCCAGCGACAGGATGCGCGCGAGGTGGGAGATGATCTCGATCGGCACCATCAGGGGAGCGAGCAGCGGCAGCGGGCCGGCGAAGTGCTTGAGATACTTGAAGAGCCCGTTGTCCTTGATGCCGACGATGTTGTAGAAGAGGAAGGCGGTGATCGACAGCGCGAAGGTGGTGTTCGGGTTGGCGGTGGGCGGTTGCACGAAGTAGAAGAGCCCGAAAATGTTGCTGACGAAGATGAAGACCGCGAGGCCCATGATGAAGGGCAGGAAGCGCTTGCCGAAGCCGTGGCCGACCACGTCCTCGATCAGCTCACCGAGGCCCTTGATCAGGAGCTCGAAGATCTGCTGCACCCTGCCCGGGGCCTCGACCGACAGCCTCCGGCTGGTCGGGATCAGCACCGCGGCAACCAGGACCACCACCAGCATGGCCATCACCACGTGGTCGGGCAGCCAGTAGCCGGCCTCGTGCAGGCCCATCAGCTCCTGGTAGCGGGGGCTGGACTCACCGAAGAGGGCGATCAGGAGCTTGTTGAACGGGTGGTAGAGAACTGAAACCGGGTGCTCCAACTCATCCTCCTCCGACGCGCACCTGGCGGAGCCCTTCGATGATCAGCGCCGCCACCAGGGTCGAGAACCCAACCGCCACCGCTACCGGATCGACTCGCGGCACCGCGAGCAGAGCCGCGAAAAGGCCGACCAGAAGAGCCATGCGACCGAGAATCCGCAGCACCGTCCAACGGTCGAACCGTGAGGTGCCAGGCTGAACCACCCGGTGCACGATCACCTCCAGCCAACGGAAATTGATCATAGCCACCAGCCCCGCCGCGGTCAAGCTCACCGCGCCCATCCATGTGCGAAAAAGCACAAGTTCGACGAGGGCTCCCAGCAGGACCAAAAAGGCCGTCGTTCGGAGTACTCGGGCAAGTGAGAAATCGTCTCGTTCATCGCTCGCCGGCCGGCTCATCGTCGCGCTCGTCCTCGGCCGCCTCGAGCCGGTCGAGCTGCTCCTCGGCGCGGGCCGTCTGGGCGGTGATGCGGAACAGATTGAGAAAGCCGGCCGCGATCCCGAACAGCGAGAAGACCAGCGTCAGCCACGGTTTGGTACCGAGGTGGCCGTCCAGCCAGCGGCCGAAGAAGTAGCCGAGGGCGATCGCAACCGGGAACTGGATGCCGATGACCGAGACATCGAGCCACAGGCGCGCCCTGCGGAACTCTCGGTTCGATCGCGCCGCCATCTTCCCCCCTCCGGTTCTGGACGGCCGTCACCGCCCGACCTACATCATACCGAGTGCCGCGGCCGCCCCCCGGGCCCAGCCGACGACCGGGGCCGGGAGCACACCGATCGCCAGGGTGACGAGCACGCACACGACGATCATCGCCTCGGTCCAGCGGTCGGAGAGCAGCTCGGCCGGCGCCGCCCCCTCCTCCTCGCCATCGCGCAGGTACATCTGGACGACGATGCGGAAGTAGTAGTAGAGGCTGACCGCGGACATGATCACCGCGATCACCGTCAGCAGGACGTAGCCGCCCTCGACCGCGGCTGCGAAGAGATAGAGCTTGCCCATGAAGCCTGCGGTCGGCGGGATTCCGGCCAGCGCGAGCATGAAGATCAGCATGCCGAGGGCCGCGCCCGGGTGCCGCCGGGCGAGGCCCGCGTAGTCGCCGATCACCTCACCCGCGTATCCCTTCGACTCGAGCAGGATCACGAAGCCGAAGGCGCCGAGGTTCATGAAGGCGTACACCAGCATGTACATCAGCAGCGCCCAGGCGCCGGTCTCGTT
>Ga0105090_10002596_pt1 | contig 10088 bp, 8 predicted proteins | sample PPLLak3March2015_FD_79110 | JGI IMG/M metagenome (GOLD analysis project Ga0105090, IMG submission 79110) | Freshwater sediment microbial communities from Prairie Pothole Lake near Jamestown, North Dakota, USA - PPLs Lake P7 Core (1) Depth... | ecosystem: Environmental > Aquatic > Freshwater >... | reverse complement strand
GGGCCCTGGCCGCCGGAAAGGTGCGCGAGCAATTCGGTGTGACCCGAAAACGGGTGCCCGGCGAGGTTCAGCGCCTCCTTGCTGATCGGCGCCGTGACGATGGCGCTTGCGCGCCCTGACATCGCCAGTTCGACCGCGCGCGCGATGGCCGCATACGCGACCTCGCCCGCCGCCGCGGATACCTCGCCGATCCTGATCTCCCCGCCGGGCAGCGGAATGTCCTCGAGCACGAAGCCGCACGAGTCGCTGCCCGCCTGCCAGCGCGTCCAGTAGTCGCCGCCGAGCCGCTTCGCCGCGGCGTCGATGCTCGCGCGCGGAGCGACGACCACGAGCTCGAGATCGCGCCGTCCCGCAAACTTCAGCGCGGCCTTGAGAATGATTTCCGGGCCTATCCCCGCGGGATCGCCCACGGTCACGGCAAGACGGGTCATCGGGAGTTCCTTGTAAGACGCGAGCCATCGGTGGCCGACGCGACCACCCGGGCGAACAAATCCTGCGAACCGAATCCTCCGGACTTGGACAGGATCGGCGTTCCGGCCCAACGCCCGTCGCCCCAGATGGCGATCGGGATGCCGGGCTCGTGCTCTGCGAGCACATCGAGGCGCGTGGCGCCGAGCGCTTCGCTCAGCGCACGAACCGTTTCGCCGCCTGTCGCCACGACCAATCCTGGGCGGGGCAGACGATCCACTTCGTCGCGCAGCGCTTGCGCGATCATGCGTCGCGCCACCTCGCGCGTCGAGTCCGCCGGGATGGCGAAGCGCAACAATACGGCCTCAGCCGCCGCGACCACCGATGGAGTAGCCCCCTCCGACCGTGTTCCGACCGCTACGGTGTGACAGGCGATGCCGGGTTGTCGTTCGAGCACGCCTGCCTGCGCCACCGAAACGGGGTGATCGGTGCCGACGACGACCAGCACCGGGCCACGCAACGCCGGCGGCTCATGAGCAGTGGTGTCCGTCGCACTTCCGATGCCTGCGGCGTGGTTCGCCAGTGCACGCGCCAGTCCGCGGGTCCCGCACCACAGTGTCCGCACGCCGGTCAGCCAGTAGCGCTTGGCGATGGCCGCGAGGTCGTCCGCCGAGCTCGCGTCGCACACGACCGCGATCGTGGAAGGCGAGGCGCTCGCTTCCGCGGCCGCGTCCAGGCCGTATCGCCGGAGCTCGGCCGCGATGTTCGGCACGACACAGCGGAGTCGTGCGCCCTCCACGACCCACTGGCCACCGTCGCGCGTCATGCGTCCCTGCTCCGGAAAGGCCGGGGCGACCACGACCCGATCGAAGCGGCCCTCGGCGCTGGCGGTGGCGATGGCCGCCGCGGGGCTGCCGCGCCACACGCTGTCGATCTTGAGGAAAGCGAGCCCGCGACGCCCCGTCCACAGCGCGAGCGCTGCGGCACGCGTTCGTGCAATCGCGTCGCCGGCATCCACTTCCCGGCTGGCGGAGTCGAGCGCGATGCGGTCGCCGACGTGCGTGCCCGCCCGGCCCACATCCCAATAGACGCACGTCGCACCGTCGCGAGACGCGAACGGGCCCGCGGCGTCGAGCGCGCCGGACAGGTCGTCGGCGAGTATGCGCACCATTGGGCGTTCGTCAGGGCCCACGACGGCCATCCGAGCTGTGGCCGTGGTCAAGGGTGTCGTCTCCACGGCGGCATGGGTATTTCACTTGCGAATGGTAACGGACCGGACTTGCGCGTGCGCCGTTACAAGCCCCCGCACCCGCAAGTGGCATCATTGCGGAGTCCATCGTGCCCATGCGGTTCCGCACAAACGGCAAGCCGCGATGGGCACCAACGTCAAGGAAACAGGAGTCGTTCATGGCCAAGCGCTTTGCAAATCTCATCGGTGGCGAATGGATCGAGGGTGCCTCGTCCAAGCCCAATCGCAATCCCTCGGATGTGACCGACGTCATCGGCGAGTACGCGCAGGCCGACGCCGCGCAGACGCTCGCAGCGATAGCCGCAGCGCGTCAGGCCTTTCCCGCGTGGTCGACGGGCCCGATCCAGCAGCGCTTCGACATCCTGGACCGGGCGGGCAGCGAGATCCTCGCGCGCAAGGACGAGCTCGGGGCGCTGCTGTCGCGCGAGGAAGGCAAGACGCTGCCGGAAGGCGTGGGCGAGGCCGCGCGCGCCGGCTACATCTTCAAGTTCTTCGCCGGCGAGACGCTCCGTCTGGCGGGTGAGCGTGTGCCGTCGGTGCGGCCGGGCGTGGACGTCGAAATCACCCGCGAGCCGATCGGCGTCGTCGGGCTGATCGCGCCGTGGAATTTCCCGATCGCCATCCCCGCCTGGAAAATCGCGCCCGCGCTCGCCTACGGCAACACCGTCGTCATGAAGCCGGCGGACCTCGTGCCGGGTTGCTCGTGGGCGCTCGCCGACATCCTCGCGCGCGCCGGCCTGCCCGCCGGCGTGTTCAACCTCGTGATGGGACGCGGGTCCGTGGTCGGCGAGGCGATCATCGCCAGTCCCGACGTCGCCGGCGTGAGCTTCACGGGTTCCGTGTCGACGGGCCGAGCGATCGCGGCGAAGCTCGTCGCCCGCATGGCGAAAGTGCAACTCGAAATGGGCGGCAAGAATCCGCTGGTCGTGCTCGACGACGCCGACCTGGGTGTCGCCGTCAACGCCGCGATACAGGGTGCCTACTACTCGACCGGCCAGCGCTGCACGGCCTCGTCAAGACTGATCGTCACGCAGGGCATTCACGACCGTTTCGTGCGCGCCCTGTCCGAGCGCCTGGCCGCGCTGAAGGTCGACGACGCGCTCGCAGCGGGCACCGACATCGGGCCGGTCGTCGACGAGAGCCAGCTCGCGCAGGATCTCGAGTACGTCGGCATCGGCAAGGCGGAAGGTGCCAAGCTCGCGGCCGGCGGCGAGCGGCTTTCGCGCGCCAAGGACGGGTACTACTTCGCGCCCGCGCTGTTCACCGAGACGACCAACGACATGCGCATCGCGCGCGAGGAGATCTTCGGTCCCGTCGCCGCGGTGATCCGCGCGAAGGACTACGACGAGGCGCTCGCGCTCGCGAACGACACCGAGTTCGGCCTCTGCTCTGGCGTCGTGACGACCTCGCTCAAGTACGCCTCGCACTTCCGCCGCCATGCGCAGGCCGGCATGGTGATGGTGAACCTGCCCACGGCGGGCGTCGACTACCACGTGCCCTTCGGCGGCCGCAAGGGGTCGAGCTACGGTCCGCGCGAGCAGGGACGCTATGCCGCCGAGTTCTACACGACCGTGAAGACCGCCTACATCGCGCCCTGACCGAGCCCCTCCCATCCGCGCGGACGAACCGCGGCAGACACGAGGGGGTCACCGTCAGCCACCGCCGACGGGCGGAATGATCGTCAGCTCGTCGTCCGGCGCGAGCGCGCGGCGGCGATCGCGTTCCAACTGCCCATTGACCGTGACGGCGTGCGTTGCCTGCGGCGCCAGCCCCAGCGCGTGCAGCGCGTCTTCGATCGTGGCGCCGTCGGGAACCTCGAGCGCACCGCCCTCGGGTGTCCGCGACTTGAGCACGCCCATCAGCTTGAGGCGGATTCGCATGGCGTCGTAGTCGATCGCGCACCCATCGCGCCGATGGGCCGTCAGCGTCCGGCAACGAACACCGCGTGCGCCGTGCCGGCCGTCGACGACGGTTCGGCCGACCCAAAACGGAACTGGCGTGCCCTGGCGGCCCGGTGGAGCAGCGTCGCGCCGACGAGCTTCGCCGCCACGCCGGAGCCGACGTATGCGCGGCGCACGTCGAAGGGATGGTCCTGCAGGTGCTTCTTCCAAGGGCCGAGTGGGATCTCAGTCTGCATCAGCCCCTTGACCATGCCGATGTCGGTGAGCATCCCCACGTCGTCGGCACGCCCCATGAAGATGGCGCCGGTGATGCGGTCGGCGGTGAACACGAGCTTGCGATGGATGAATCCGGACGGATTGTCGACGGTCGTCGCCTCACCCGCCGCGTCGTTCCAGCGCCCGAAGCTAGCTCCCTGGAGGCCGCAGATGTCGACCACGTTCATCGACAGGCTGCCGCGATACCGCACGTCGTTGCCCGCCATGTTCGCCCCGGCCACGCGGCCGTGGTCCACTGCCGTCGGCTGGATCGGCTGCACCGCGCGCTCGGCGCCGAGCAGCACCGGCCCCTGCGCCACGTCGCCGCCCGCGTAGACGTGCGGAAAGTTGGTCTGCAGCCGGTCGTTCACCAGGATTCCATCATCCGTGGCGATGCCCGATCCCTGCAGCAGATCGAGGTTCGCGCGGACTCCGGTCGCCAGGATCACGATGTCCGCGACGAGCGATCGCCCGTCGGACAACTCGACCGACTTCGCCCCGTCCTCCTGCTGGCGAATCCGGCGCACCGTCGTGCCGCAGTGGATCGGGATGTCGCGTGTCGCGAGCCAGCGCTGCGCGTGCGCCGCGGCTGTCGCGTCGAGCATCCTCGGCAGCACGTGCGCTTCGCGCTCGACCACGGCCAGATGCCACTTCCGCTTGTGCATCGCGTTCAGCACGATGAAGCCGACGAAGCCCGCGCCGACGAGCACCACGCGCGGCGTGCGTCCGGCCGCCTGCAGCGCTTCGGCACGTTGCAGGACGCGACCGGTGTCCGCGAGCGTCCAGAGCGGCTCCACGCCCGGAAGGTCGGCACCTTCGATCGCCGGACGCACTGGCGACGAGCCGGTGGCGATCAGCAGATCGTCGAAGGCGAGCGTGCTGCCGTCGCTCAACGCCACGGTCCTGCCGGTCGGTTCAATGGCGACGACACGCACGCCGAACCGCGTCGCGACGCCGAGCCGCGCGAAGTACGCCGCGTCGCCGGTGTGCGTGTGCGCTTCTGGAATGCTCCCCGCCAGCCAGTACGGAAGAGCCATGCGGGCATGGGCGGGCTCGTCGCAGACCAGCGTGATGGACGAGTGGCCGCCGTCCTGCTCGCGGATCGTCTCGATCGCATTGATCGCGGCCGGTCCGGCGCCGATGATGACGTGGTGCATGGTCTCGGCTTTCGTCAGGTCTATGTGCGGTCCGCTCGTGCGTCGTGCCGGATCACGCCGACGCGAGGCCGAGCTCGGCCAGCTTTTCGCGCCGTGGCACGCCCTCTACCGACCAGCCCCGCTCGCGGTAGTAGACCGGCAGCATGGCGTCGAGATCGACGACCACACCCGCCGACGGCCCGCTCTTGTGGGGCTCCTTGAGCAGCCGCCGTGGCAGCGTGTCGTCGGCCTTCGTGAGTCCGGCGGCGAGGTTGAACAGGCGCTCGACATTCCAGGTGCGTTCGCCGATCTTCACGAAGTCGTCGATCGAGTAGGGAACGCCCCGGGCGGCGGCCGTGCAAGGCACCAGCGTCTCGAGCGCCCCGCCCGATGCGCCGGTGAACAGGCACGTGCCCGTGTTGTCGTGGGCCGTGGTCCGGTTCTGCTCGTGGACCACCCACTCACTCTTCCCCGCCGGCGTGTGCGGGTCCCGGTTGCCCGAAGTCTCGAAGCCGGGGGTCCAGGCGCGCAGGTGGCAGGCGCCGCGATTGCAGGTGGCGTACGCGATGCCCATCCCCTGGAATCCACGCGGGTCGTACGCCGGAAACTCCTGCCCCTTCACGCCCATGAACACTTCCGGGTGCAGGAACTTCGCACCCATGCGCTTCGAGCCTTCGGCAATCTCGTTGCCGAAGCCCTCGCGGTAGGCGGTGGCCTCCACCATGCGCACGAGCGCGTCGGCCGAGCCGAACCTGAGCGGCCGCTCGACCTGCGCATCCGTGATCACGCCCCGCTCGTAGAGCTCCATCGCGGCGGCGAGCGATGCGCCCATGGAGATCGGGTCCATGCCCAGGTCGTTGCACAGCCAGTTGGCCTTGAGTACGGCGTCCAGGTCGCCGACGCCGACATCGGCACCGAGCGCCCACGCGTTCTCGTACTCCGGACCCTCGCCCGCCGGCTTCCAGTTGCGCGGATGCGTGTTGACGAGGTACTTGCCCGCGTGTTCGCCGAGGCGCGTCACGCGGCCGCACGCGATCGTGCAGGCGAAGCACGCCTTGTTCGCGACCATGCGCGTTTCCTTGATGGTCGTGCCGTTCAGGTTCTCGTAGTGCTCGAACTGCCCCTCGAGGAAGTTGCGGGTCGGCAGGCCGCCGAACGCCTGCGTCATGTCGATCGTCGCCGCGGTACCCAGCTCGGTGAACGAGATGCGGCCGGGGTTGTCCTGCATGCGGGCGCGTATCGTCCAGACCGCCTTCATGAACGCGGCTGGATCGGCCAGCGACACGCCACCTGTGCCGCGAACGGCGATGGCCTTGAGGTTCTTCGACCCCATCACGGCACCGACGCCACTGCGCCCCGCCGCACGGTGCTTGTCGTTCATGATGCAGGCGAAGCGCACCAGCTTCTCGCCGGCCGGCCCGATGCACGCGACGCGCAGTCCCGGAATCCCCAGCTCCCGTCGCAGCCCGTCCTCGGTCGCGCCGACCGGCCGGCCCCAGAAATGCGCAGCATCCCGCAGCTCGACGCGGTCGTCGCAGATCAGCAAATAGCACGGCGCGGGTGCGCGCCCTTCGAGGATGACCATTTCGTAGCCCGCGAACCGGAGCTCGGGGCCCCAGTGGCCGCCCGAGTTCGACGTGGTGATCGCATCGGTCAGCGCACCCTTGGTCACGACCATGTAGCGGGCGCCGCACGGCACCGGGGTTCCCGTCAGCGGCCCGGTCGCGAAGATCAGCTTGTTCTCCGCCGACAGCGGATCGACGTGCGGGTCGAGCTCCTCGAGGAGGTAGCGGGCCGCCAGTCCGCGGCCGCCAAGGTAGTCACGGCGCCAATCGGGACGAATCTCCTCCACGGTGATCCGACCGACCGTCAGGTCGACTCGCAGCAACTTGCCCGTGGGTTCCGGCATTGCTCGTTCCTTCCGTGTGGCGTGGCGCGAACCTGCTTCCGCGGCGAAGTACCCTCTAACCGCCGAACGCTTCGACGTGATTGCGATGGACCTTCGTGCTCCACGGCGTGAGCCACTGTCCCGTCCGCGTCGACTCGCCGAAGACGATCGCCTGTGTCGGGCAGGCGGCAGCGCACGCCGGCTGCCCGGCGCAGAGGTCGCACTTCGCGGCCTTGCCGGACTGCGGCAGCGTGAACACCGTGCCGAAGGGACAGGCGATCGTGCACAGGTGGCAGCCGATGCAAAGGGAATCGACGACCACCTTGGCGCCCGTCGCAGGGTCCATCGCGATCGCATTCACCGGGCAGGCGTTCATGCACCACGCCTCGTCGCACTGCAGGCAGGTGAAGGGGGCGTAGCTCGCCTCCTCGTCGAAGACGCTGACGCGGATCAGGCTCTTCGACGGGGCGAACGTGCCCGTCTGGACCCACGAGCAAGCCAGCTCGCATTGCATGCAGCCCGTGCACTTGTCGGGCACGATGTGCAGCGCATTCGTCACGGCAAGTCCCCTTTCAACGACCGTCACGGACCGCATGGAGCGTGGTGCCGGCTCGGCTGCCCTCGATTATTCATCACGTAGCGGGGGTTGTCAGCAGGGATTCCTGCTCTGTGCTCTATCGCACCGACACCGGCAGCATCCCGGCGTATTATCAATTGCAATCTGGAACTAGGGAACTATCTCGTCCGGTCAACATCGTTTGTCAACATGGATCGACCTATGGTGAACGTTCCCACAGCCGCCCCGAAGTCCCGCAAGTTCTCCCGGACCCCGCACGATGCTGCAGGCTGGGAGTCCGACGTGCTGCCGCGTACGCTGAAGGCACGCAGCCGCCTTGGCGACACCGCGCTGCAGCGCCACGTGTCCTTCTTCGACGACAACGGCGATCGGAGCATTGATGTCGCCGAATGCACGCGCGGGCTCAAGGCCGTCGGGTTGCCGGTCGGCGTGGCCGAGGTCGCCGCGCTGGTCATCGTCGCGCCTTTGAGTTTCATGACGAGAGGCTCGCTGCTGGCGATGAGCATCGATGTCGAGAACATTCAGAAGGGCAAGCACGACAGCGACACCGGCATCCTGGACAAGCGGGGCCGGTTCAATGGCAAGCGCTTCGAGAAGGTGTTCGGCGCGCACTCCGTGGTCGACCGCAATGGCGACAAGGCATTCACCGCGACCGAAATCACCAGGATGGTCAACGCCAACCGTGAGACGCTCCTCGGGGCCCTGGTATCGTTGGCCGAGTGGCAGTTGTTGCTCCTGCTCGCCGCCGACACCGAGGCGGTCGAGGGCGACAAGCCGGTCCCTGCCTTGAGCGTTGCCAGAATCAAGTCGTTCTTCGACGGCACGCTGTTCTACAGGCTCGCCAGAGAACACGGGTAGCACGCGGCTGTGGAAGGGGCCAGCAGTCGCGCGTGGCGGAGGCCGGGGAGTCCCACGCGCGAGCTTCCCGGCGCGGCCGTTGCGACCGTCGGGAGGCTTCGCGCAGAATGCCGGTGGGATGGATAGCCGGCAAGGCCCCTGTCGTTCGGGCGTCGGGACGGCTCGGCCGACCCCCGCTACTCACGGCGGTGGCGCCACCTCGTGATCGACGCTGAACTGGTAGTCGCGAAAGACGTGCTCCGCGCTCAGCACCTGGTAACTGCCGTCGGGGAGCAGGCGCGAGGTGTCCTTGAGCCGGTACACGTAGTGCCCGCAGGTCCAGCAGTCGAAGTTGCGCATGTGCGTGCACAGGCAGGTCTTGTCCTTCACGGAGACCTTCTTCGCCGCGGGGTGGCTCGCCACCTCGCGGTTGTAGGCGGTGATGTACGCGCAATTGCCCGAGCTGTCGAGCAGGTAGCCGTAGGCCTCGCAGTTCGGCCGGATGCCGGCGCCGATCGCCGGGCTGCCCGTGAGCATCCGCATCGGATAGCCCGTGGGCGAGATCGTGTTGACCACGACGTCATCTTCGCTGGCCCGGAAATACTCCTGCTTGATATCGGCCGGCAGTCCGCACTCGTGCGTCACCGTGAATCGCGTCGCCACCTGGACCGCGGCGGCGCCGTTCTCGAGATAGGACACCGCATCGCTGCCGGTGAAGATCCCGCCCGCCGGGATCAGCGGAATCGCGAGCCGTTCCGCCTGCAGGTATTGCGCGATCTCCGTGAAGATCGTGCGGAGGTCGTGCTTGTCCCAGTCGTCGGCGCCGAAGCCCAGGTGTCCGCCGGCGAGCGGCCCCTCGACGATGATGTAGTCAGGCAGCCGATCGAGGCGCGCGTTCTTGCGCAGGAACAGCTGCAGTGCCCGCAGCGACGAGACGATGATGCCGAGCTTGGCATCGCGAAAGCGCGGATGGTCCGCGATCTGCGCGAACGAGCCGAGGTGCAATCCCGCGCTCAGCGTGATGCCGTCGACACCGGCGTCGAGCGCCGCGGCGAGGCGGACCCGCAGCGTTTCGCGCGGTGCGTTCATGGAGAGCTTCTCCATGCAGTTGACGAAGATCATGCCGGTGCCGCGCTTGGCCTGCATGGTCCGGCCGACGTGCATGTGCGTCGCTTCCGCGAGGCGCCCCAGATCGAACTGCACCGCCGACTTGTCGGTGTTGGCGACGTTGTACTTGTAGAGCTTGGCCTTTTCCTTGACGAAGTGGGTGCGGAACCGGCGGTCGGACACGGTCTGCACCATGGCGTCGGAAATGTGGCCGACACCCCCCAGCCGGGCGATCTCGAGCGCGAGCTCCGCGGTCGAGATGTCGACGCCCATGCCGCCGCAGACAATGGGGACCAGTTCCTGCTTGCCGAAACGCAAACGGTAATCGTCTACACGCCCCATCGCTGTCCTTGGAGGATCCGGGTTCGGGCGCGCAGGCACTCGGCGCCTCGCGCATTATGCCGCGAGGGAGGGGCAATTCAATCACGCCAAGGCCACGACAAGCGATAGGACACCGGCGGCGACGAGCAGCACCGCCCACAGCAGTTCGAGATTGAGCCAGGCACGGCGCAGCAGCCGCAGGCCGACGAACCGGTACACGACCCACGCGATCGCGCCACCCGTCAGCACCATCGCCATCGTGTGCAGGGTCGCCGCGTTCAGCGCAACGCCGAGGTTGCCGGCCGCGATCCGGGCCAGCGCCTCGTGCTGGGCGTGCGCGCCGGCCGCGCTTCCGCAAAGATCGAGCACGACGGGCACCAGCATCAGTCCCGCGCCGTGCGCGGTGGCC
>Ga0105090_10002595_pt1 | contig 10092 bp, 10 predicted proteins | sample PPLLak3March2015_FD_79110 | JGI IMG/M metagenome (GOLD analysis project Ga0105090, IMG submission 79110) | Freshwater sediment microbial communities from Prairie Pothole Lake near Jamestown, North Dakota, USA - PPLs Lake P7 Core (1) Depth... | ecosystem: Environmental > Aquatic > Freshwater >... | reverse complement strand
GCGACGAGGCCGGCCAGCACGAGGCTCGCCGAGGCGCGCAGGTCGGTCGCCATGACCGGGGCGGCGGTCAGCCGCGGCACGCCCTTGATGATCGCCGTGTTGCCCTCGAGGCGGATTTCCGCGCCCATGCGCCGCATCTCGAGCATGTGCATGAAGCGGTTCTCGAAAATGGTCTCGACGATCGTGCCCACGCCCTCGGCCACGGTATTCAGCGCCGCGAACTGTGCCTGCATGTCGGTCGGGAAGCCCGGGTGCGGCGCGGTGCGGATGTCCACCGCCTTCGGCCGGCGGCCGCGCATGTCCACCTCGATGAAGTTCTCGCCGCGGGTCACCGTCGCGCCGGCTTCCTCGAGCTTGGCGAGCACCGCGTCGAGGTGCTCGGCCACGGCGCCGCGTGCCCGGACCCGGCCGCTGGTGATCGCCCCGGCGACGAGGTAGGTGCCAGCCTCGATGCGGTCCGGCAACACTTCGTAGCTCGCGCCGTGCAGCCTCTCGACGCCATCGATGAGGATGGTGTCGGTTCCCTGCCCGCTCACCTTCGCGCCCATGGCGTTCAGGAACTGCGCCAGGTCGACGATCTCGGGCTCGCGCGCCGCATTCTCGAGGATGGTGCGGCCGTCCGCGAGCACCGCCGCCATCATCAGGTTCTCGGTGCCGGTGACCGTGACGGTCTCGAGCACGATGCGCGCGCCCTTCAGGCGCCCGGCACGGGCCTTGATGTAGCCGTTCTCGATGTGCACCTCGGCGCCCATCGCCTGCAGGCCCGCGACGTGGATGTTCACGGGACGCGCGCCGATCGCGCAGCCGCCCGGCAACGACACGTCGGCCGAGCCGTGGCGGGCCAGCAGCGGACCGAGCACCAGGATCGCCGCGCGCATCGTCTTCACGAGGTCGTACGGGGCGAAGGTCTCCTTGGTCGTGCGCGGATCCACCTCGACGCGCATGCGCTCGTCCACGGTCACGCTCGCGCCCATGCGGCCGAGCAGGTTGATCATGGTGGTGACGTCCTGCAGGTGCGGGACATTACCGATCGTGACCGGGCCGTCCGCCAGCAGTGCGCCGGCCAGGATCGGCAGGGCGGCATTCTTCGCGCCGGAGATGCGCACCTCGCCGTCGAGCGGCACGCCGCCGCGGATCTGCAGCTTGTCCAAGAGGGATGCTCCGTGTCAGGCGGCGCCGCCCGCGGCGCGCCATTCGTCGGGCGAGAAGGCCTGGATCGACAGCGCGTGGACTTCGCGGCCCATGCGCTCGCCCAGGCCCGCGTACACCATCTGGTGGCGCTGGAGCGTGCGCTTGCCGGCGAACTGGTTCGCGACCACGACGGCCTCGAAGTGCGTGTCGTCGTCCGTCCGGACGTGGACGTCGGCGCCGGGAAGACCGGAAAGGATCAGTTGTTTGACGTCGGCGGCATTCATTTTGTCAGGGGATGGGGGATAGGGGATGGGGGATAGGGTCGGAGGGCGGCAAGTTTAACCTGAGTGGTCGACCTCAGCCCGGTCAGCCGTGTTGCCGCTGATGCGTTGGCCGACTCGGCGCGCCCCGATCCGGCCGCTGCCCCGGCTTTGCTACCCCGGTCAGTAGTAGACTGCCGCCCACTATCCCCCATCCCCTATCCCCCATCCCCTCTCCGATGCCCTCCACCGCCCTCATCGCCCGCGGCCGCCGTGTCCTCGCCACCGAAGCCGAGGCCGTGGCCGCGCTCGAGCACCGGCTGGGCGAGCCGTTTGCGGAGGCCTGCCGCCTGATCCTGCGCTGCGAGGGCCGGGTGGTCGTCACCGGCATGGGGAAATCCGGGCACGTCGGCAGCAAGATCGCGGCCACGCTCGCGAGCACCGGTACGCCGTCGTTCTTCCTGCACCCGGCCGAGGCGATCCACGGCGACATCGGCATGATCACGACCAAGGACGTGGTGCTCGCCCTCTCCAACTCCGGCGAGACTGACGAGCTGCTCACGATCCTGCCGGTCATCAAGCGCCTCGACGTGCCGCTGGTCGCGCTCACCGGCAAGGCCGGCTCGACGCTCGCTCGCTATGCCACGGTGACGCTCGACGTGAGCGTCCCGGCCGAGGCCTGTCCCCTCAACCTCGCGCCCACGGCGAGCACCACGGCCACGCTCGCGATGGGCGACGCGCTGGCCGTGGCCGTGCTCGAGGCGCGCGGTTTCACCGAAGAGGACTTCGCCCGCTCGCATCCCGGCGGCAGCCTGGGCCGCCGCCTGCTGCTGCACGTCGAGGAAGTGATGCGCACCGGCGACGACCTGCCGGCGGTCGGCCTCGACACGCCGCTCAGCGCCGGCCTGCTCGAGATGAGCCGCAAGGGTCTCGGCATGACCACGATCGTCGACGAGGCGCGCCGCGTGATCGGGGTATTCACCGACGGCGACCTGCGCCGCGCGCTCGACAAGCAACTCGACGTGCACGGCACGCGCATGCGCGACGTGATGACCGCCCACCCGAAGATGGCCCGCCCGCGCATGCTGGCCGCCGAGGCGGTGCACCTGATGGAACAGCATCGCATCACCGCGCTGCCGGTGGTCGACGACACAGGCACGCTGGTGGGCGCGCTGAACGTGCACGACCTGCTGCGCGCCGGGGTGATGTGACCCATGGACGCCGTGCTGGAACGCGCGAGGCGCATCCGACTGCTGGTGCTCGATGTCGACGGCGTGCTGACCGACGGGCGCCTGTACCTCTCGGCCGCTGGCGAAGAACTGAAGGTATTCCACGTGCGTGACGGCTCGGGCCTCGTGGCCGTGCAGCGCGCGGGAGTCACGGTGGCGATCATCTCGGGCCGCGACAGCCCCGCGGTGACGCGCCGTGCGGGCGAGCTCGGCATTCGTCTCGTGCACCAGGGCGTCGGCGACAAGGGCGCGCAGCTCGATCGCCTGATGGCCGAACTCGGCGTCACGGCCGAGGAAACGGCCTGCGTCGGCGACGACACGCCCGATGCACCGATGCTGCGCCGCGCGGGCCTCGCCATCGGCGTGGCCGACGCGCATCCGGCCCTGCTCGCCGCCGCGCATTGGGTCACCCAGTCGAACGGCGGCCACGGCGCCGTCCGCGAAGTATGCGATCTCCTGCTCAGCGCGCGCGGCTCCTGAGGCAGCGCCTGCTGGCCTCGGCCGCGATCGTCGCGGCCGCCTGGCTTGCCTACGGCGTGCTGGTCGGCGGCGACGACGACGAGTTCGAGGCGGCAGCACGCGACGATGAGCGCGGCTACTACCTCAATACGGCGCAGCTCACCGAGTATGGCCCGGACGGCACGCCACGCATCGTGCTGCACGCGGACACGATCGAGCAGCGCCTCGCCGACCAGAGCGTGCTGCTCAACAACCTCGAGATCGACTACCAGACGGCCGAGGCCGGTGCCTGGACCGTCACGGCCGCACAGGGCCGCATGCCGGCGGCAGCCACGGCGTTGCTGCTGTCCGGCGACGTCCTGGTCACCGGCAGCGAGGCGCGCGGCGCGGCCGTGATCCGTACCGACCAGCTCTCTTACGACACGGTGACCAGCGTGATCCAGACCGCGGAACCCGTGTCCGTGCAGTTCGGCGCGCACCAGCTCGACGCGCGCGGGCTGCGCGTCGTGTTGAACGACGGCACCCTCAGGCTAGAATCCAATGTCCATGGCCACTTCGTCCCATAACTTCAGGCGGGCACTGGCGGCGACGCTGCTGGCCGGCACGCTTGCGGCCGGGGCCGCCGCCGCGCCGCTCGACTCGCAGGCACCGATCAACCTCGAGGCGGCATCGTCCGACTTCGACTATCGCAACAACACGCTCCTGTTCAAGCGCGTGAAGATCACCCAGGGCCCGCTCACGGTCGAGGCGCAGGAGGCGAGCGCCACCGGCCTCGAGTTCATGAACTCGCAGTGGACGCTGAAAGGCCAGGTGAAGATCACCATGCCCGACGGCAAGCTCGCCTCGGACAGCGCCACGGTCAGCTTCAAGGACAACCAGATCGTTCACGCGGAGGTCCGCGGGGGCCCGGCCGTGTTCCAGCAGCGACTCGAGAAAAGCGGCGAGCTCGCCCAGGGCCGCGCCCGGTCGATCGAGTACGACGTGCGCAACGGCACCGTGCAGCTCGTCGGCGACGCGTGGCTCAGTGACGGGCAGAACGAGATCCGCGGCAACAAGCTCGTCTACGACATCGGCCGCCAGCGCGTCGCCGCGAACCCGGGCGAGACCGAGCCGGGCGGCGTGCGCATCACGATCAACCCGAAGGCGCCCGCCGGGCAGAAGACGCCCGAGCCGCCGGCAGAAGCGCCGGCCGAGGCGCCGCCGCCGTGAGCCGCCTGCACGCCGAATCCCTCGGCAAGCGCTATCGCTCGCGCCAGGTGGTGAGCGACCTGTCGCTCGAGGTGCAGTCCGGCGAAGTCGTGGGCCTGCTCGGCCCCAACGGCGCCGGCAAGACCACGGCGTTCTACATGATCGTGGGGCTCGTGCCCTGCGACGCGGGCCGGATCTGGCTCGACGACCGGGAGCTCACCGACCTGCCGATGCACCGCCGCGCGCGACTCGGCCTCGGTTACCTGCCGCAGGAAGCGTCGGTGTTCCGCAAGCTGAGCGTCGAGGACAACATCCGCGCCATCCTCGAGACGCGCGACGACCTCGACGAGGATTCCGCGCGCGAGGCGGCGCTCGAGTCGCTGCTCGAGGAGCTGCACATCGGCCACATCCGGGCGAGCTCCGGCCTGAGCCTCTCGGGCGGCGAACGTCGGCGCGTCGAGATCGCGCGGGCGCTGGCGGCCGAGCCGCGCTTCATCCTGCTCGACGAGCCGTTTGCCGGCGTCGACCCGATCTCCGTGGACGACATCCAGCGCATCATCCGCCACCTGAGCGCGCGCAACATCGGCGTGCTGATCACGGACCACAACGTCCGTGAAACACTCGGCATCTGCAGTCGCGCGTATATCGTCAGTGCCGGAAGTGTGATCGCGTCCGGATCGGCGGACGAGATTCTTGCCAATCCTCAGGTGCGTGAGGTCTACTTGGGCCAGGATTTCCGTCTCTGACCCACGGAGGGCCACCCCTCCCAGGCTCCACCCGCGATGCTCAAGCCGGCCCTGCAGTTAAAGCTCGGTCAGCAGCTGACGATGACGCCTCAGCTGCAGCAGGCCATCCGGCTGCTGCAGCTGCCCGTCCTCGAACTGCAGGCACAAGTGCAGGAAGCCCTCGAGACGAACGTCATGCTCGAGGCCGAGGAGGACGAGCAGGTCGACCTCGGCTCCCTCGACCAGCCGGCGCCGGAAGGCGAGCGCGAAACCGCGGGCAGCGGCGAGGACGACGAAGGCGAGCGCGAGGAAGCCGAGGAAATCGTCGTCGAGATGGAGGACCCGTGGGCCGAGTCGTCCACGCCCTCGGGCGACGGTCGCGCCCAGGACGACGACGACCGCCCGCTCGAGTTCACCGACGAGCGCGAACGCGACCTGCACCAGCACCTGATCTGGCAGCTCGAGGTGAGCAGGCTCGATCCGCGCCAGGTGTGGATCGGCGAGGCCATCGTCGACGCCTTGAACGACGACGGCTACCTGACCGAGACGGTCGCCGAAATCGCGCGCAGCCTGAGCGCCGACCTGCCCGTCAGCGAGGCAGACGTCGAGCAGGTGCTCGCCTTCGTGCAGACCCTCGATCCCACCGGCGTCGGCGCGCGCACGGCGTCGGAGTGCATCTGCCTGCAGCTCGCGCAGCTCGACCCGGACACGCCCGGGCGCGACCTGGCGATGCGCATCGCCCACGACCACCTGCAGGCCGTCGCCGACCGCGACACGGCCGAGTTGCGCCGCACCTGCGGCGCCGACGAGGACGCGCTGCTCGGGGCGCTCGCGCTGATCCGTGCGTGCAACCCGCGCCCGGGCTCGGCGTTCGAGGGCTCGCAGCCCGAGTACATCGTGCCCGACGTGTTCGTGCGCCGGACCGACCAGGGATGGTCGGTCGAGATCAATCCCGCGTCCGTCCCGCGCCTCAAGGTCAACCAGGGTTACGCGAGCCTGGTGTCGCGCTCGGCGGACTACGCCATCCTGCGCGCCCAGCTGCAGGAGGCGCGCTGGCTGATCCGCAGCCTCGAGATCCGCAACGACACGCTGCTCAAGGTGGCGCGCAGCATCGTGCAGCGGCAGTCGGCCTTCCTGGAGAAAGGCGACGAGGCGATGCAGCCGATGATCCTGCGCGACGTCGCCGAGGCGGTCGGCATGCACGAATCGACCATCTCGCGCGTCACCACCGGCAAGTACATGCACACGCCGCGCGGCATCTACGAGTTCCGCTACTTCTTCTCGAGCCACGTCTCAGGCGCCGACGGCGAGGACGTCTCGTCGGTGGCGATCCGGGCGCGCATCCGCAAGCTGATCGCCGACGAAGATCAGGTCAAGCCCTTGAGCGACGCGCAGCTCGCCGAGATCCTGTCGCGCGAGGGCGTCAAGGTGGCGCGGCGCACCGTGGCCAAGTACCGCGAGGCCCTGGGCCTTGCTTCGTCCAGCGAGCGGCGCCACGCCCTGGCGCGCGCCCGCGCCTGACCTCGAGGAACTCGAACGCCGCTTTCCCGTCGAACAGACCAGGACCCCGACCGACCAGGAGGAGAAGACGATGCGTCTGAACTTGAGCGGACATCACGTCGACGTCACCCCGGCCCTGCGCAGCTATACCGAGCGCAAGTTGTCGCGCATCCTGAGGCGCTTCGACCGCGTCATCGAGGTGCACTGCGTGCTGACGGTCGACAAGCTCACGCATCGCGCCGAGTCGACGGTCGCCGTCGGCGGGCCCGACATCCACGCCCGCGCCGAGGCCGCCGACATGTACGCCGCGATCGACGCGCTGGCGGACAAGCTCGACCGGCGCGTGCGCAAGCACAAGGAACGGCTGCGCGACCACCACGCCCCCGAGGCGCAGAAGCACGGCCTCGCGCCGGCTTGACGAACCAGGCGGACACGTGCGACTGATCATCGTCAGCGGCCTCTCGGGCTCCGGCAAGAGCGTGGCACTCGCCATGCTCGAGGACCTCGAGTTCTACTGCGTGGACAACATCCCCGCCGGGCTGCTGCCGGGATTCATCGCCTACACGGTCCGCACCAGCGAGCCCGCCTATCGCAACACCGCGGTGGGCGTCGATGCCCGCAACCGGCCCGAGGACCTCGCGGACGTGCCGCGCCTCGTCGCCGAGTTGCGGCGCAGCGGCATCGCCTGCGACGTCCTGTTCCTGCGGGCCGACAACGACACGCTGCTCAAGCGCTTCAGCGAGACGCGCCGGCGCCACCCGCTCAGCCGCTCCGGGCTCGGGCTGCAGGAAGCGCTCGAGCAGGAAGAGCGGCTGCTCGCACCGGTCGCAAACGCTGCCGACCTCACTGTCGACACGTCGCGGCTGTCGGTGCACGAACTGCGCGAGCTGGTCCGCGAGCGTGTCGTCGAGCGCAAGACCGGGCCGTCGCTGCTGTTCCAGTCGTTCGCCTACCGCCACGGTGTGCCCGACGACGCCGACTTCGTGTTCGACGCGCGCGCCCTGCCGAACCCCTACTGGGAGCCCTCGCTGCGCGACTGCACGGGCCGCGACGAAGCCGTCGCACAGTTCATGTCCGGGCACCCGGAGGCCGCGCAGTTCCTCGCGGACATCACGAATTTCCTCGAGCGCTGGCTGCCATCGCTGGTGCGCTCGAATCGCAGCTACCTCACGGTCGCCGTCGGCTGCACGGGCGGCCAGCACCGCTCGGTGTACCTGGCCGAGCGGCTCGCAGCGCACTTCGACGGCCGCTACGGCCGCGCGCTGATCCGGCATCGCGACCTGGCGAGTCGCAGGCACGAATAGGGATCACGGCTGATCGTTTGCGGTCCGGCCTGGAGTGAACACTTCCCCGTCCTGGTCTCGCGCGCTTCGAAAAAGCCGGGGAGGACCCCGGCTTTTTCGGCGTTTCCTTGCGCCGTCGGTCTCGAGGCGACATACCAACGGCGGGTCGTGAGCACTTCTGACCGCCTCGAGCCAACGACGTCGCTGCGGCGCTCGACAAGGACGGGGAAGTGTTCACTCCAGGCCGGACCGCGCTGGTGGCCGCGACGACCATTCGTTGCGACAGGATCAGCGCCGAGTGGCGGTGTCAGATGCGCGACCCGACTGCCGCGGGCGGGCCGGACGCCAAAGTCCTGGCTCGCTCCTTGTCGAGCGCCGCAGCGCCGGCGTAGGACCGAGGCGGCCGCGGCGTGTCGGCGACAGCTGCAGGTCTCGTCGCCGAGGGACCGACGGCGCAAGGCAACGCCGAAAACTCCGGCCGTCCTCGGCTGGAGTTTTCGAAGCGCGCGAGACCAGGAGCGAGCCAGGACTTTGGCGTCCGGCCCGCCCACAGTCGACAGGTCGCAGCACCGACCGCGACGGCGTAAAGTGCGCGCGCCATGACCGACGAATCGCACCTGCACAAGCCCACCCGCCTCGAGGCGCTGCGCGACGCGCTCGGCCAGGGCGCGGGTCGCCAGGTGCACCGGCTCGTCAACTCGATGCACCCGGCAGAGATCGCCTCGCTGCTCGAGTCGCTGCCGCCGGCACAACGCGAAGTCGTCTGGGACCTCGTCGACCCCGAACTCGAGGGCGACGTGCTCGTCGAGCTCAACGAGGAGGTGCGCGCCGACCTCATCGAGGACATGGAAGCCGAGGACCTGGTCGCGGCCGCCGAGAGCCTCGAACTCGACGACCTTGCCGACCTGCTCGGCGACCTGCCGGAGCACGTGCACCAGCAGGTCCTGCACTCGATGGACTCGCGCGATCGCGAGCGCCTGCACGCGGTGCTGGCCTACGAGCCCGACTCCGCGGGCGGCCTGATGAATCCCGACACGGTGAGCGTGCGCCCGGACGTGACGCTCGAGACCGTGCTGCGCTACCTGCGCATGCGCGGCGACGTGCCGGACAACACCGACTCGCTGTTCGTGGTGAACCGCCACGACCGCTACCTGGGCACACTCGACCTCGCCCGGCTCCTGACCGAGGACCCGGAACGCACGGTCGGCGAGGTGATGGACACCGAGGTGCCTGGCATCACGCCCGAGACGGCTGCCACCCGGGTCGCGAGCCTCTTCGAGGACCGCGACCTGCTCTCCGCCGCCGTGGTCGACGGCGACGGGCGGCTGCTCGGCCGCATCACGGTGGACGACGTCGTGGACGTGATCCGCGACGAAGCCGAGCACTCGGTCATGAGCATGGCCGGTCTCGACGAAGACGCGGACATGTTCGCGGGCGTGACGCAGAGCGCGCGCCGCCGCGGCGTCTGGCTCGGGATCAACCTGGGCACGGCGTTCCTCGCTGCCTGGGTGGTGGGCCTGTTCGAATCCACCATCGAGAACATCGTGGCACTCGCGGTGCTGATGCCGATCGTCGCCAGCATGGGCGGGGTCGCAGCCACGCAGACCCTGACGCTGATCGTGCGCGGCCTGGCGCTCGGGCAGGTCGAACGGGCCAACGCCCGCTGGCTGCTCAACCGCGAGTTCGCCGTCGCGATGCTGAACGGCGTCGCGTGGGCCACGGTGGTGGGCGTCGTTTCGTTCCTGTGGTTCCGCAGCTGGAAGCTCGCGGCAGTGATCTTCGCGGCGATGATCGTGAATCTCGGGGCGGCGGCACTGGCGGGCGTGCTCGTACCGCTCGGGTTGCGGCGCTTCGGCGTCGACCCGGCCGTGGCCGGCGGCGTGGTGGTGACCACGGTGACCGACGTGGTCGGTTTTGCCTCGCTGCTCGGGCTCGGCACACTGGTGCTGCTGTAACCCGGCATTGGCTCACCGGCACGGCCCGCGCGCAACCGGACGCCGCCGACGCCCGAACAGGCTAGTATTGCGCGCTCGATCCGGGCGCCCGCCCGAAGCAGGAGAGACTCAACATGCTGACCGCCGCACTTCGCCTCGCCATCGTCGCCCTGTCACTGGTCGCGTTCACCGGGGCGGCGGTAGCTGCCACCCCTGCCGTGGGCCAGCCGGCGCCCGCGTTCAAGCTGCAGGACCAGGATGGCAAGTGGCACTCGCTGGCCGACTACAAGGGCAAGTGGGTCGCGATCTACTTCTACCCGAAGGACGACACGCCGGGCTGCACCACGCAGGCCTGCAGCTTCCGCGACAACGTTTTCGCGTTC
>Ga0105090_10002594_pt1 | contig 10100 bp, 7 predicted proteins | sample PPLLak3March2015_FD_79110 | JGI IMG/M metagenome (GOLD analysis project Ga0105090, IMG submission 79110) | Freshwater sediment microbial communities from Prairie Pothole Lake near Jamestown, North Dakota, USA - PPLs Lake P7 Core (1) Depth... | ecosystem: Environmental > Aquatic > Freshwater >... | reverse complement strand
CATCTGAGTTGAATGGCTTTGTTTTATTCACTACCGAAGAAGGTGCCGATTGTTTTCATTGCCATGGCAGTGCAGGGAATCCATTGTTTACGACACATTTATTTTATAACAACGGCAAAGACACTATTTTCGACGATCCTTTCGACAGGTATTCCGTTACAGGTGATCCGATGACCAGGGGCGCTTATAAAGCTACCACTCTTCGGAATATTGAATTTACTGCACCCTATATGCACGATGGTCGGTTCAATACGCTGGATGAAGTAATCAACTTTTATAGCCAACAGCTGGTTTGGTCTCCATATATTGATCCTTTGATGCATCATATTTCGACTGGAGGAACCCAGCTTACTCCAACCGAAAAAGATCAGATGAAAGCGTTTCTGCTAACATTGTCCGATACATCCTTCCTTTATAATCCTCAATTCGGTCCACCCGAAGAATTTCCGGAGTAATCGTGTTCAACGAAAGCAGAAATCAAATTTATTTCCTCGAATGCAAGGCAATCCTGTTTCCTTTGGTGTCCTTGAAGATGGCCATGTACCCATAAACTTCAGCGATAAGGGTTTTTGACTGTATCACTTTACCACCCGCCTTTTTCAACCCAATTTAATTCATCATTCAAGTCACCGGTTTGAGTGGTTAAATAGAGTAGAACACCATCCATTGAAGGCTTGTAATGATCGCGATGGCAAACAAGCGAACCGGATGAACCTTTGCCTTCCTCAACCCATGGAAACCACGCCATATCAAGTGGTCCCATCTGGTTACGGGATAATTTAATATTCAGAACAGTTTCATAAAATTTAATGGCTCTTTCCATGTTGGTTACAGGTATCTCAAACCAGCCAACAGTGTTGCTTTTTCTGTCATTAATAATAATTCAGATCATGATTAATCAATTTCCATATAATTTCATATTTAACATGATTAGGTCATTTTTGTTGAAAGTCCTTCTTATCCTAATTTCTATTTGGTAAGACAATAGAAAAAATTAAATCTATTTTCAAATTTCAATAATAATCTAAACCTTTCAATTGATAATGAGTATAAACGAATATTTCTTTGATAACTTTTAGTATTCTTAATTCTATCTTATAATTTTTTCTAGATGAAATTCCATGAGCAATATTGCTTTAACATAAAAATTTTAATTATGAAAACAAAAAGGTTAATTTTTACATTACTATTTTTGGCAGTTGTCTTGGTTTTTAACCAATCATGCAAAAAAGACAAACAAGAGGATGATAACAATAATCCACCCTCCACCGATAATGTTGCACCGCACATCTCAATTACCAGCCCAACAGCTGAGTTCTCCTACATGGCTGATGAAAATTCAATAACAATTTCAGGTATTGCAAATGATAATACCGGAATCAATAAAGTTTTATGGACAGGTCCGGGAGGAATTGGCGGAACAGCTACTGGTACCAGTACATGGTCAGTAACCGCTTTGAACCTGGCCGGAGGTGATAATTTATTTACGTTTATTGCTTATGATGCTGCAAATAACAGGGATACTGCTAAAATTCTGGTAACATATAATGAATATCTAAATTTCCTTGGACCCTTGATGATCAATCCTGCTGGATTTTATGTTAATACAAACACCATCGTTACGTTCAGCATTTCTATTCTAAACAATCCGAACCTGGTAGCCAACAGCATCATGCTAATCACAGTTGACCAACAGGGAAACCTGGTTGAGGAAGTTTGTGAATTATTCGATGACGGAGATTTAGGGCATGGGGATGATATTCTCGGTGATGGAGTTTACAGCAATGTTCAAAGTTATCTTGAAACCACGCCCGGATTGATAAAACTCAGGGTTCGTGCCGCCACCAATGAAATGTCAGGAATGGTTTATTCATATTCACAGGTATCTAACCTTGCAGTCGTTGACGAAATTGCAACTGAAACAATACAACAAATACTCGAATTCCAATTGCTCGCTGATGAAAAATTCCAGGAATACATAGCAACTCAAAATTTCGAAGATGCAGTCAATTCAACCATTTCATTCCTTACACAAAGTCCGTTGGTTGTAACTGCCAGCCAAACCAATTCAGGAGACATCTGGATGCAATTCGAATATGGCCTGGAAGGGATGCTTTTAACTACTTCTGAAGGAAATGAAGGAGGACAGAACCCGATAAAAGAAAGGGCTACAGGTACTACTATCCCTGTAAATAAACAAACCAGGGGAATAGGTCCCAATAATTATTCTGTAAATAAAGTGGACGAGAACCTGGTGCTAGATAAAGATGTCTTGCTTTATGCTCCTAACTGGGAGGAATTTAATGGTTGGGGGACCGAGTTTCTTGATAATGTGGAAACCATTATTGAAGATTCAGAATGTCCCAATTTCAATATTAATTATGTAAAAAACAGCGAAGCTGATCTCAACGTATTAAGAACTTTGTCGGATTATGGATTGATCGTTATCCATACCCATGGTGGACTTGACCCAGACAACAATGTTATTTTCCTGACAGGTGATGAAGTTGATTATCTTGATATGGATGAATTGCTTGACTGGCTATTGGGTAATATATACTCAGTACCTTTCCATGGCAAATCAATGTGGATTGTAAAACCAGCATACATTACCGCGCATAATGGAACTTATCCCAATTCAATCGTTTATAACGGATCATGCGAAAGCGCCCATAATAATACAATGGCTAATGCATTCATTAACAATGGTGCAAATACGTATTTTGGGTTTTCACAAACGGTCAGGTCATGGTTCGACAGGGATAAGGCTAATGAATTATTTCCATCCCTCATTACCGATGGTTTGACAACTGGTGAAGCATTTATTCCCAATCAGCATGATGATAATGTACCTCCGGCCTATTTCGTAATGATTGGTAATGAAGATACCCGGTTTACTTCAGATTTTACAAATGGTAATTTTGAAGAAGGAAGTCTTGCAGGCTGGGAGGTAGACGGTGACGGGCGAATTATCACACAATTAGGATATATTGCACCTTTTGGTGGTAATTACATGGGGATCATTTCTACAGGTCTTGGGTATACTGTTGAGACTGGCTCGCTCAGTCAGAATTTCTGTGTGCCGGCAGATGCTACGACACTTAGTATTAACTGGAATTTCTTATCAGAAGAATTTCTTGAATGGGTCGGCTCGCAGTATCAGGACTATTTCCAGATTTCAATTATCGACGACCTGGGAATAGAAACTGTTCTATTTTATAAAACGATTGATATGATTAATGCCGAATATCCACCCTCACTTGTATCACCTGATATTGTATTTGATCAGGGAGATGTATATGGAACCGGCTGGCAATTTTCCAGCTTTGATATTTCATCCTACGCAGGACAGGGTGTTACTTTGGTGTTAAAATCAGGTGATGTGGGCGACAGCATTTATGATACTGCAATATTGCTGGATGATATAACGGTTGAATAAAATGATCACAAAATTGATCACTCAGGTTCTGTTTGTCCAGTTTTTACTGGCCATGGGATGTGCAACAGGTCAACAAGAAAGTATTGAAAACACTAAGATGCCGTTGATTAATTATAATGGCGATGCGCTTTCACTTGACGAAAAAACCACTTCAGGTTTTATTCAGGAGATTGATCTGTTGTTCAATGGTTGTGATGATTTCTATGAACTGATCGTTACCGATCAGGTTATTGAAACAATAAAAAGTGAAAAGCGATACATTGAGATCCTGTTTCCTGAAAAACGCACCCTTGAAGCCGGCAAATTCAAAAAAACAGAATTCGACAGAATTTTGATCCCACTATCAGGGAAGTTTCATTCCTCAGGACAGGTAACGTTTTTTACCGGAACTAAGGACTATTATAATACTCCGGTGCTGAACAGCAAAGGTTCTATTTTACTGGATGAAGCGCTGAAGAAAATTACCAAATAATCATTCTTATTGCAAATTTTAAAGTCAGGATAAAAATTAACTTGTCCTGACTTTTGTTTATTTAATGCATCTCAGGTATTAAATCCTTAAAACTGTATAACCTTTTAAAATCTGGAAATGTTTTTAAACAAAGAGCAAATAGCTTAAAATTTCTTTTTTACTTTGCAATTGATATAAGATACCCGATATGAATGCAATGCCCTTACTCGTTGGTGCAATCGCCATATTTGTTCTTGCCTACCGTTTTTATTTCGGTTTTATAGCAGCTAAAGTTGCCGTCATTAACGATTCATTGGTTACGCCTGCCAACCGGCTGTACGACAAGCAGAATTATCATCCCATGAAAAAATGGATACTGTTCGGGCACCATTTTGCTGCTATTGCCGGTGCCGGTCCTTTGGTAGGTCCGGTTTTGGCTGCTCAATTCGGATATATGCCGGGATTTCTCTGGATGCTTGTGGGTGCAGTTATGGCCGGTGCCGTCCATGATTACGTCATTCTCCTTGCATCGATAAGGCATGACGGTAAATCATTGGCTGAAATTGCCAGGACTGAAATCAATAAAGTGAGTGGAATGACCACCTCTGTTGCTACTCTTATAATTATTGTAATTGCTATGGCCGGGCTTGGACTGGTGGTTGTGAATGCCTTAGCCGAAAGTTCCTGGGGAACTTTTACCATCGCTGCCACCATTCCGATTGCAATTTTTATGGGTATCTGGATGTTCATTCTTCGTAAGGGAAAAACGACAGAGGCTACAATAATGGGAGTAATCTTACTGACTCTTGCGGTAATTTATGGAAGGTATATCCCCGATTCGTCATTTGCATCGTGGTTTACATTCGATAGAAAAACCCTCACCCTTCTTCTTGCAGGTTATGGTTTCTTCGCATCTGTTTTGCCTGTCTGGCTGCTTCTTGCACCAAGGGATTACCTGAGCTCGATCATGAAATTATCGGTCATTTTTATGCTGGCAGTTGGAATCATTATTGTGGCACCCAATATGGAAATGCCTGCTTTTACAAAATTCATTCATGGAAATGGACCGGTTATTCCGGGAACTCTATTTCCCTATCTTTTTATTACTATCGCTTGCGGAGCCATTTCAGGATTTCATGCCCTGGTTAGCTCAGGAACCACGCCCAAAATGATCTCTAAAGAATCGCACATTAAAACGGTTGCCGTCGGTTCCATGCTGGCCGAAGGAATTGTAAGCATTTTAGCGTTGATAGCTGCTTCAAGTTTGTTTCCGCTCGATTATTTCCAGATCAATGTTTCTCCTGAAAAGTTTGCACAGGTGCTTCCAGAGCTAAGGTCAATGGGATTTACCCAATCGAATTTACCTGAATTATCTGCCGAAGTTGGTGAAGAAATTGCGGGACGCACCGGAGGAGCCGTTTCGCTTGCTGTGGGTATGGCTCAGATATTTTCTTCCATCCCCGGATTGAGAGGCTTAATGTCATACTGGTATCACTTCGCCATCATGTTCGAAGCGCTATTCATTCTGACCACCATCGACGCGGGAACCAGGATTGCCCGTTTTTTATTACAAGAGTTTTTCGGTAAATTTATCAAACCTTTCGCTAAAACGGATTGGCTAATCGGTAACCTGATCACCAGCTTTCTGATCGTATTTGCATGGGGCTATTTTATTTATACCGGAAGTGTAGCCACCCTTTGGCCGATGTTTGGCACAGCTAACCAGTTGCTTGCTACTGTCGCCCTTGCCGTTGGAACTTCTTATATCATCAATAACGGAAAGGCGAAATACGCCTGGGTCACTATCGTCCCAATGGCTTTTGTTGGAATTACTACACTCACTGCAGGATGGAAAAATATCTTTGGGCTTTACATGCCACAGATCAGTATTGCCGAAACCCAGGTTCAGGGAATCATTAACCTTTTGCTCACTTCTCTTATTATGATCTGCGTGGTTGTGATCCTTGGTAATGCAATTCCTAAATGGATCAAACAAAGAAAAAGGGTTTCAGGAGTTGTGAAATAATAGTAGGTTAGAATGATGGAGTAACTGAGAGATGGAGAAATTGCTTCACTCCATTTCATTTCGCCCGCTTGTCGGACGGACAGGTTCACAATGACGTGGTTATTTATTTACACCCTTAAAATAGTTTCAGGAACCTCGGAGGAATTCGAGTTTCAAACCGAACCACCAATCCGGTTTTCGGGTGACGGAATGATAAAATTTGGGCATGCAGTCCAAGCCGCCTCAAAGGACTGGTAACAGCTCCATACTTTTTGTCGCCAACAATGCTGTGGCCGATGTCCTGCATATGAACCCTGATCTGATTCTTCCGCCCGGTTTCAAGGTTTATTTCCAGTAAAGAATAATCATTCTTTTGTTTCAATACTTTATAATGGGTAACTGCCTTCTGTCCCTTTTGCGGATCCTGGCTTGAATAAACAATCAGGGCTTTGCTTTCTCTTAACCATGAAGTGATTGTCCCATGATCATTTTCTAAAGTGCCTTCCACAACAGCGAGGTAGGTTCGCTCCATAATCGTTTTTTTCCATTCTTCCTGTAGGATGGATTGAATTTCCAGACTTTTTGCAAAAAGCATGACACCCGATGTTTCCCTGTCGAGTCTATGTACTACAAAAATCTTATTATTCGGGTCTTCCTTTTTTACATGGCTGCTCAACATACTGTAGGCCGTCTTTTCAGTCTCTTTATCTGTTGCAATGGAAAGCAATCCGGCTTCTTTTTCGATGACAATAAGAGATTCATCTTCAAAAAGAATCCTCATCCCCGGATAATGAATTTCCTCAGGCACTCTGCCCCAGATGATGATTATAAGCTGACCGGGAAGCAATGAATGATCGTGGCGGGTAACGATTTTATGATCTACAGAAACCTGGCGGTGGGTTAAAATGGATTTGATAGTAGTCCGGCTTTTATCGGGAAGATGATGCTGCAGAAAGTTCATCAGCAATGCTGGCTCAGTCACTTGAAGGCTGGTTTGCTTTGGTGATGTCCTACTGCCTAATTCAAATTTATGTTGTTTTCTCATTTTATTATTAACATGACGGTAATTTTTCTCACTAATACTTTCCAGAAATGTCTAAAGCAATATTTCATTAACAACTATCCTATGGCAAGGCCGACAAATCCATTTAAATGCTGCAAATATTATGAAATAAATACGTTCGGTTTTGTGAAATTTGTATGTTTTGTTCATTAGCCAAAAATAAAGCTTTTTTCATTAAAATCATGAAGGTACAAGAAAGCAATACTTAAATCTATTACAAAAGTGTTGTGTCTTATGAACAGTTATCGCTATAATAAGAGGAGAAGGAAAATTCGGTCCTTGAATATTTATTATTTTAAAATTTATTTATTGTATTTGTTGTTGCAAGTATGTATTATTTTTGTTTTACTTTATAAATTCGTGAACAGAATAATAGAGAATTTACATTGGTAACATAGACAAATAAACATTGAAAATCAAGACATCTAAATACTCCTAAAATTAAATTTTGTATGAAGTACATTATAGTTATGCTTACATGGTTTTTATTGTCAATCAACCTTTTTGCGCAAAAGTATATTTCGGTTCAGAAAGAGGATGGCATAACAACAATCCAGCTCCAATCCGGGAATAATACAATTTCAACAATTCCTTCTTCCTTCCCTGGAAACTTATCGGCAGGCGTAGAACAAAAACATCAAGCTGAAGTAAAGGGGACTTCTTCGTTTAACTGGCTTCTTAAGTTCTCTGCGCCGGGAAAAGTATTTAAGGACATTTCCTTTGCCAATCCTCAGGTTGGTTATATTGTTACCGAACTCGGTTCGGTATATAAAAGTATAAATGGAGGCGAAAACTGGATTTCGGTATTGAATCTTGGCTTTCCCTATTACTGGTATGGTGTGCATGCACTATCGCCAGACACGGTTGTTATTTCCGGTTTCAATAATCAGGCTCCGATAAATCAGGGAGTGGTGCGATGGACCCTTGACGGAGGCGACACATGGAACCCGGATTTAAATTTAGCCATTCCGGGCAATGGTGTAGGATGGCTTGAAAGAATCCACTTTTTCAATCAGGATACCGGAATCGTCTTCAACTCCTTTTCAGGGGGATGCTGGTACACTTCAACTGGCGGTAAGGATGTGAACTCCTGGACATATATTAACATCAATCCTGACCTTGGATGGTTTGCCGGAAATATAGATGCACAGTCAACAGGTCATATATATGCAACAGGTATTCATTTTGCAAACAGTGCAGATTTTGGAAATAATTGGAGCAGCCTTCCCTCTGCCGATAACGTTTTCGACGGTGGCGTAGATTTTTTGGATTACAATAACTTATATGGATGGACGGGAGGAGGCCAGATTAGTGCTCCTGTTTCTGGTTGGGTTCATCGCACAACGGATGGCGGGATGTCCTGGGGTCCACGTCTGGAAACCTTTCCGTATCCGATCAGAGCGGTAAGTTTTTATAATGAAACAACCGGACTGGCGCTTGGCGGGAATCTTTATGAGGAAGCCGGAGGAATATATGGTACTGCAGACGGCGGAAATACCTGGAACCTTGATATAAGTACCTCTGCTGAAATGTTTTCGCTCGACTCCGAATTCATTTCAGCGGATTCGATGGATATCTGGTGTGTGGGATCGACTGGCGGCACTACCGGATTTACAGGAAAATTATATAAAGCAAGAACAGGCAATCCCCTGACTGATATTCATAATAACAGCAAGATGATTCTTCAATTGGAATTGTTAGATCAAAATGCCCCCAATCCATTCAGTATATCGACGAAAATACGTTTCCTGATCCCGTTTACCTGCTACACTTCACTGAAAGTATTTGATGTATTTGGCAAAGAAGTGGCAACACTGGTAAATGGTATTGAAAATCCGGGATACAAATCAGTCAATTTTGAAAATGCCGGATTGGCCAGGGGGATTTACTATTACCAGTTGCGAACAGGTAGTCGTATTGAAACGAAGAAATTATTGTTGAGTAATTAAGGTCTTCAAGGCTCAAAAGTACTGCTCAAGAAATGAAGCATAGAGGCAGGGAGGATTGAAGCAGACAGCTGTGCCTTTTTTACTTTTCCGGTTTCAATTCGGCAATCACCCCATTGGGATCATTGATAGTATGTGTATCATTTGCGCTTAGCTCCAAGTCATTCACTGCCCGATTAACAGTCGGCATAAGGGTAAAGAAAACCGCAATGATTAATCCGCTCATTCCTAAAAACAAATAGTCGCCTGTTATCAGAAATACAACTATTCCAAAAAATGATGGCCCTTCTAAAAGCGCATATCTGACGATCAAGGCTGAACGGTAATCCGACATTTTTTCATACAGGCTGGTCTTTTCTTTAGCTAAATTCAACCTGCTTTTAAATAGTATGCCGCTTCCAAATAATCCGCCTGCCACAAACACCGGGACGATATAAATAAAAATATCCCTTAAATCCTTTTGATCGCCATCAAACAATCCAGTCTGAATCAAATAAAAAGTTAATAATCCAAATAATACCTGCCCTGCAATTAAAGCATAGTAAACAATTTGTAATGCCTTGAAATACTCTTTAGAAGTCTGTGGCCTGGTATCTATATTTAAATTCTTCAATTTCTCCTTACGTTCAATTTGAAAATTCGGCTCAAAGTTCATTAAAAAGCCCGCTTACGCAGGCAGATTTATTCCAACAAATACACCTTGCAAAACTAAAGGTGCTGAGGTTATTGACCCGTTCCAAGTATGGTCAGACTTCCCTTTAAACTCTGTTTAATATCCTTTGATCCATAATAAACATCCAGCACCCAGAAGTAAGTTCCTTCGGCTACATAGCGGCCGTTCTTCTTACCATCCCATCCCGAGGGGAAATCTTCCGACTCCCATATCTGCTCGCCCCAGCGGTTAAATACAATTATCCTGTGCCGGTTGATGCCTTGCCATCTTTCAGGATCAGGTTGGAACAGGTCGTTCTGTGAGTCACCGTTTGGAGTGATCACAATCGGAACCCAAACCTCGAATACCTCTATCTCTATCTTTATCGTATCAGAGCTAGTACAAATACCTTCGGTTACCTCTACCCAATAAAAGGGATTATCAGGGTCAATGTTGTTTTCTGTCACCAAAAAATAACGCTCTCCTGATCCGTCCTGCCAAAAAATAGAATCATGTCCTTCACCTGCATCCAGTTCGATGGTTT
>Ga0105090_10002593_pt1 | contig 10100 bp, 8 predicted proteins | sample PPLLak3March2015_FD_79110 | JGI IMG/M metagenome (GOLD analysis project Ga0105090, IMG submission 79110) | Freshwater sediment microbial communities from Prairie Pothole Lake near Jamestown, North Dakota, USA - PPLs Lake P7 Core (1) Depth... | ecosystem: Environmental > Aquatic > Freshwater >... | reverse complement strand
GCCACCGTCGAGCCGACGTCGGGCTTGTTCTGGTGGTCGGCCGAGACGATCTCGACCTTCATGCCCTTGGCGGCGGCGCCGAAGTCCTCGACCGCCATCTTCGCGGCGACGACCGAGCCGGGGCCGGCGATGTCGGCGTACAGGCCGGACATGTCGTTCAGCACGCCGATCTTGATGACGCCATCGGAAATCTGCGCCTGCGCGCCGGCGGCGCCGAGGCCGAAGGCCGCGGCAAGGAGGGTCGAAAGGATCGTTCGCTTCATCTTCAGCCTCTTTCAGTTGAACCAAGTTCCGGCCCGGCGGGCCGGGCCCTCAAATGCCCAGCACTTCGTGCAGCATTTCCTTCTTGCCGTCGAGTTCGGCGGCGGAGAACGACTCGATCACGCGCCCGTGCTCGATGACATAGAAGCGGTCGGCCAGCGGGGCGGCGAAACGGAAGTTCTGCTCGACCATCACGATGGTCAGGCCCTTCTCGCGCAGCGTGCGGATGGCACGGCCCAGCGCCTGCACGATCACCGGCGCCAGACCCTCGGAGATCTCGTCGAGCAGCAACATGCGCGCGCCGGTGCGCAGGATGCGCGCCACCGCCAGCATCTGCTGCTCGCCGCCCGAGAGCCGGCCGCCCGGGCTGGCGCGGCGCTCCTTGAGGTTGGGGAACATGTCGTAGATCTCGTCCACGCCCATGCCGCCGCTGGCCACCGGCGGCGGCAGCAGCAGGTTCTCCTCGCAGGTGAGGCTGGCGAAGATGCCGCGCTCCTCGGGGCAGTAGCCGATGCCGAGGTGGGCGATGCGGTGCGGCGGCATCGCCACCGCCTGGCGGCCATTGATCATGATCGAGCCGCTGCGCCGGCCGACCAGGCCCAGGATCGCCTTCAGCGTCGTCGTGCGGCCGGAGCCGTTGCGGCCGAGCAGCGTCACGACCTCGCCGCGGTTCACCTGCAGGTCGATGCCGTGCAGGATGTGCGACTCGCCATACCAGGCGTGCACATCGACCAGGCGCAGGAATTCGACACCGTTATCCATGGGCGCCCTGCAGTTCGGCGGCTTCGCTGCCCATGTAGGCCTGCAGCACCTGCGGGTTGCGCGAGACCTCGGCGTAGGGCCCCTCGGCGATGACGCTACCGCGCGCGAGCACGGTGATGGTGTCGGCGATGCTGGCGACGACGTTCATGTTGTGCTCGACCATCAACACCGTGCGGTTGGCCGCCACCTTCTTGATCAGCTGTGTGACGAGCTCGACATCCTCGTGGCCCATGCCCTGCGTCGGCTCGTCGAGCAGCATCATCTTCGGGTCCATCGCCAGCGTGGTGGCGATCTCGAGCGCGCGCTTGCGGCCGTAGGGCAGCTCGACGGTGACGATCTCGGCGGCGTCGCGCAGGCCCACCGTGTCGAGCAGTTCGAGCGCCCGTTCGTTCAGGCGGTCGAGCACGCGCTCGGAGCGCCAGAAATGGAACGATACGCCCAGCTTGTGCTGCAAAGCGATGCGCACGTTCTCCATCGCCGTCAGGTGAGGAAAGGTGGCCGAGATCTGGAACGATCGGATGACACCGCGGCGCGCGATCTGCGCCGGCTTGTCCTGCGTGATGTCGTGACCCTCGAACAGGATCTGTCCGCGTGTCGGGATCAGGAACTTGGTCAGCAGGTTGAAGCAAGTCGTCTTGCCGGCGCCATTGGGGCCAATCAGGGCGTGTATCTGGCCGCGCTGCACCTTGAGGTCGACGCGATCGACGGCGACGAAGCCCTTGAACTCCTTGACCAGACCGCGTGTTTCGAGAATGACGTCGCCAGCCATGTTCCGGGCCCGTGAACGGCGCCGACCCCTGTTGCGTATCGCCGCATTATTCGGCCTGGGGACCGCCGCGGACAGCGGGTTTGTGCTTAACGGGAACTGCGCATCCAGCGCGCAGAACCGTGTAGGGCGCGCCGGCACCGCGCCGGCGCTGCCCCGGGCCGCGCCGACGGCCAGGCGCTTCAGTGCGACATCAGCACTGGCAGCGTCATCGTCTGCAGGATCGTTCGCGTGACGCCGCCCAGCGTCATCTCCCAGGCGCGCGGGTGGCCGTAGCCGCCCATCACCAGCAGGTCGGCGTCGGTATCGGCAGCGTGGGACAGCAGGGCCTCGGCGATCGGCACGTCCACCGTCCAGGTCGACAGCAATCGCTCGCCGAGCGACGGCGACGGAGCGTGTCGCACCGTGGACGTGGCGCTGACGCCGTGCCGGCGCAGCCATCCGACCAGGGCGTCCAGCGACTCGGCCGCCGGCTCGCCGGCCGGCAGGAACCGAACGAGTTCCACCTGTTCGGCCCTGGCCAGCAGCGGCAGGGCATCGCGCAGCGCACGCACGCTCTCGCGCGACGCCGACCAGGCCACCAGCACCCGTCGCCCGCAGCGTGGCGCGCCGTCCGCGTGCAGCGGCAGCGTGTCCGCGTGCGGCACGAACAGCAGCGGCGTGCCAGTGCCGACGAGCAGGCGCTCGACGTAGTGTCGCTGCGCGCCGTCGGCCAGGCCGGGGCTGCGCTGCGAAAGCACCAGGAGGTCGGCGCTGGCGGCGTGGCGCAGCGTGTCGGACACCGTCTCGCCGCGCAAGGCGACGAGCGGGATCGCCATGCCCGCTGCCGCGGCGGCGGCGGCAACGCGCGCCGTGGCCTCGTTCCAGCGCTGGGCCTCGGCCTCGGTGGCCCACGATGCCGCCACGCTGGCTGCCTCGGCCGAGATGAAGGCGCCGCTGCGCAGTGGCTCCACCGCATGCAGCGCCGCCAGCGCCGCGCCGTGGCTGCGCGCCAGGTGCGCCGCGAGCGCCAGCACGCGGTCGCTGCGGGGGCTGTCGTTGACCAGGGCCAGGATCTGACGGATGTCGCTCATCGCTTCCCCCACGTCGTCGTTGCGGACGCCGCAAGCCTACTGCCGGCAAGGGCCGGCGCACAGCGGTCTGGCCCCCCCTTGATCTGGGTCAGCCTGGGGGTATCGGACATTCGCACCCCCCCCGCTAAGCTCGATCCTGCCATGGCAGCGAACCCAGAGTCGACCGCCCGCGCGTGGCACGCCTGCGACGCCAGCGCGGCCGTGCAGCAGCTCGGCAGCGATGCCGTGCGGGGTCTCACCGCAGACCAGGTGCGCGAGCGCCTGGCCGAGCACGGTCCCAACGCCCTGCCGGAGGCACCGCCGCGGCCGCTGTGGCGCACGCTGGCGCATCAGTTCAAGAGCCCGCTGATCTACATCCTGTTCGTGGCGGCGGTGCTGGCGGTGGCGCTGGGCCACCACGGCGACGCCGCGGTGATCCTGGCGGTGGTGGTGGTCAATGCGCTCATCGGTACCTTCCAGGAAGGCCGTGCCGAACGTTCGATGGCGGCTCTGCGGCAGCTCGCGGCGCTGCACGCGCGGGTGGTGCGCGACGGCCAGGAGGCGCTGCTGCAAGCGCGCGAACTGGTGCCCGGCGACGTGCTGCTGCTGGCCGCCGGCGACGCCGTCGGTGCCGACGCGCGGCTGATCGAACTGGCGCAGCTGCAGGTGGCCGAGGCCGCGCTCACCGGCGAATCGGTGCCGGTGGTCAAGGCGCTGGCGGCGCTGCCCGAAGCCACCGGGCTGGCCGACCGCCACGACATGGTCTATGCCGGCACCCATGTGTCGGCCGGCCGCGCCCGCGCGGTGGTGGTGGCCACCGGTACGCACACCGAGGTCGGCCGCATCGCCGGCCTCACCACGGGCGCGCAGGAGCCGAAGACGCCGCTGGAGCGGCGCATCGAGCAGTTCGGCCGCTGGCTGGTGGGCGCGGCACTGGTGCTGTTCGTCTGCGTCGTGCTGCTGGGCCTGTGGCGAGAGTTGCCGCTGGCCGAGGTGCTGATGGTGGCAATCAGCCAGATGGTGTCGATGGTGCCCGAAGGCCTGCCGGTGGCGATGACCATCGCGCTGGCGGTGGGCATGCAGCGCATGGCGACGCGCGGCGCCATCATCCGGCGTCTTTCGGCGGTGGAGACGCTGGGCTCCACCACTGTCATCTGCAGCGACAAGACCGGCACGCTGACGAAGAACGAGATGACGGCGGTGGCGCTGTGGCTGCCCGGCGTCGACGGCGACGCGGTGCGCGAGATCGTCGTGACCGGCATCGGCTACGAACCGGCGGGCGAATTCACCGAAGCCGGCCAACCCGCGGACACGCGCGAGTCGGCGCTGGCCACGCTGCTGCAGGCCGCGGCGCTGTGCAACGACGCCGAGTTGCTGCCCCCCGATAACGAGCGCAGCACGTGGACGGTGCTTGGCGACCCCACCGAGGGCGCGCTGCTGGTGCTGGCGGCCAAGGCCGGCGTCGACCTCGCAGCGCTGCGCTCCGAGGCCCCACGCGAGGCCGAGTGGCCCTTCGATTCCGACAGCAAGCTGATGGCGACGCGCCACCCGCTGCCCGGCGCGCCACGGCGGGTTTACCTCAAGGGTGCGCCCGAGGCCGTCCTGCGGCTGTGCGGCCCGGCCGGTGTGGCTCTCTGCGACGCCGCGCGCACGGCCGCCGAGGCGATGGCCACGCACGCCTTGCGGGTGCTGGCCTTCGCGGCGGTGGACGACGAGGCCCTGGACTCCGCACAAGGCTTCGACAGCCTGGTCGGCCGCGCCCGGCTGCTGGGCCTCGTCGGGCAGATCGACCCGCCGCGCGAAGAAGTCAAGCTGGCGGTGGCCGAGTGCCGCGAGGCTGGCATCCGGCCGGTGATGGTCACCGGCGACCACAAGCTCACCGGCCTGGCGATCGCGCGTGAACTCGGCATCGCGCGCCATGGCGATGGCGTCAGCGACCGCGCCGTCGACGGCCTGGAACTCGAACGCATGGGCGAGGCAGACCTGCGCGACGAACTCGAGCACATCGCCGTCTTTGCGCGCGTGCAGCCGGCGCAGAAGCTGCGCATCGTGGAGGCGCTGCAGTCGCGCGGCGAGGTGGTGGCGATGACCGGCGACGGCGTCAACGACGCCCCGGCACTGGCGCGCGCCGATGTCGGCGTGGCGATGGGGATCACCGGCACCGAGGTGGCCAAGAGCGCGGCCAAGATCGTCATCACCGACGACGATTTCGCCACCATCGTCGGTGCCGTCGAGCAGGGGCGCGTGGTCTACGGCAACCTGAAGAAGGTCATCCTGTACCTGTTCGCCACCTCGCTGGCCGAGGTACTGGTGCTGATGCTGGCGCTGGTGGGCGGCTTCCCGCTGCCGCTGGCCGCGGTGCAGATCCTGTGGATCAACATCGTCACTGAAGGCACGGTGACGGTGAACCTGGTGATGGACCCGCCCGACGGCGACGAGATGAAGCGCCCGCCGGTGCCGCGCGACGACCGCCTGCTCAGCCGCGAGATGCTGCTGCGCGTGGCGCTGATGACGCCCATCATGGCCGCCGTCACTTTCGGCTGGTTCGCCTGGCGCCTGGGCCAGGGGCTGCCGGTGGAACTGGTGCGCACCGAGACCTTCACCGTGCTGGCGATGTGCCAGTGGTTCAACGTGCTCAACTGCGAATCGGCCACGCGTTCGGCAATGCGACTCAAGCGCGGATTGCTGAAGAATCCCTGGCTGATGGGCGGGCTCGCGCTGAGCGTGCTGTTGCAGGGCTTGGTGCTGTATGCGCCACCGATGAACACCTTGTTCCACACCGTGCCGCTGGCACCCATGGCGCTGCTGCCGCTGGTGGCCCTGGCCAGCACCGTGCTGTGGGCCGAGGAGTTGCGCAAGCTGATCGTACGTGCACGGCAACGGCGGCAGCGGAGCCGGACATGACGCTGGCGCTGCTGGCCCTGCAGTTCGGACTGTGCGCCTTGCTGATCGCCCGTGCCGGCTACGAGCTGTGCGTCAGTGCCGATCGCATCGCAGCGGCCACCGGGCTCAGCCGCGGCTGGGTGGGCCTGGCGCTGCTGGCCACCGTGACCTCGCTGCCGGAGCTGGCATCGGGCATCAGCGCGGTGACCATCGTCGGTGCGCCGAACCTGGCGGTGGGCAATGCGCTCGGTGCCTGCGTCTTCAACTTGCTGTTCCTGGTCGTCATCGACGCATTGCAGCGCCGGCAGCCCATCTACGACCGTGCCAGCGCGGCGCACCTGCTGTCGGCGGCCTTCGGCGTCGTGATGCTGGGATTCGTGGCCATGAGCCTGGTGCTGGCCGACGGCGCACCGGCGCTGCTGCACCTGGGCCTGTACAGCCCCGTGCTGCTGGCGCTGTACCTGCTGGCGCTGCGCAGCGTCTTTGCCCACGAACGGGCCATGAAGTTGCCCGACATCTCCACGGCGGACGAATCGCCGGGCCGGCCGCGCCGCGACCGGCTGCGCTTCGGCGCGGCGGCGCTGGTGGTGCTGGCAGCCGGCATCTGGCTGCCCACGCTGGGCGACGAGCTGGCCCAGGCGATGGGCTGGAGCCGCAGTTTCGTAGGCACGCTGTTCATGGCCTTCGTGACCACCCTGCCCGAGATCGCGGTCACGCTGTCGGCGCTGCGCCTGGGCGCGCTGGACATGGCGCTGGGCAACCTGCTGGGCAGCAACCTGTTCAACGTCATGATCCTGGCCGTCGACGATGCCTTCTACAGACGCGGGCCGCTGCTGGCCGATGCGGCGCCGGTGCACGCCGGCACCGCCGTGGCGGCCATCGTGATGACCGGTCTGGTGATGGTCGGCCTGGTGATGCGGCCGCAGGGTCGCGCGTTGCGGGTGCTGAGCTGGGTCAGCGTCGGCCTGCTGGCCACCTACGTGCTCAATGCCGCGCTGGTCTTCCTGCATGGCGGAAGCTGACACACGGGTCGATGGATCCGAATCACCGGGAAGCACGATGACCGCACTGAAGACGATTCTCGCCGCCACCGATTTCTCGGGCCACGCCCACCACGCCGCCGACCGCGCGGCACGGCTGGCGCACGAGACGGGCGCGCGGCTGACGCTGATGCACGCGATCTCCGGCATCGCACTGGCCGAGTTGCGGCAATGGCTCGGTGCCGGCCACGAGGGCGAACAGCAGCTGATCGACGAGGCCAGGAGCAACCTGGAAGCACTGGCGGCCGAACTGGCCGTGGCACGCCACGTCGCGGTGCAGACCCATCTGGGCACCGGCGCGGCGATGGACTGCATCGGCCAGCAGGCGCAGGCCATCGCTGCCGACCTGCTGGTGCTGGGCGCCCGTGGCAGCGGCTTCCTGCGCCGGCTGGTGCTGGGCACCACTGCCGAGCGCTTGCTGCGCCGCACGACACGGCCGCTGCTGGCAGTGCGGCAGGCGGCGCACGAACCCTACCGCCGCGTGCTGGTGGCGCTGGACTTCTCGCCTTGGTCGGCGCAGGCGCTGCAATGGGCGCGGCGCGTGGCGCCGCACGCGCGGCCGGTGCTGTTGACGGCCTTCCAGGTGCCCTTCGAGGAGAAGTTGCGTTTTGCCGGCGTCGATGCCGCCACCGTGGAGCACTACCGCACCCAGGCCCGCGCGCTGGCCACGCAGCGACTGCATGCGGCAGCGCACAATGCCGGCCTCAAACCCGGGCATTGGGATGCCCGTGTCATGGAGGGTGACGCGTCGCAGCGTATCGTCGAGCAGGAGCAGGAGTCCGACTGCGACCTCGTCGTCGTCGGCAAGCACGGCCAGAGCGCAGCCGAGGAGCTGTTGCTCGGCAGTGTCACCAAGCATGTGCTCGCCGAAGGCAGCGCCGATCTGCTGGTGTCCACCGCTCACGCAGCGCCGGCCTGAACCAACTTCACCGCAACGAATCCCATTTTCATAAACCCCGAGGAGTCACAGATGCAAGTTCAACTCAATACCGACAACCGCGTGCAGGGTGCCGAGTCCCTGGGCGCGTGGGCAGAGAAGGAACTGAAGGACAAGCTGGTGCGCTTTCGCGACCAGATCACGCGCATCGAGGTCCATCTGAGCGACGTCAATGGCGAGCGCGTCGGCGGCGACGAGAAGCGCTGCCTGCTGGAGGCCCGCATCACCGGGCGCACCCCGGTGGCCGTGAGCCACAACGCTCCCAAGGTGGCCGACGCCTTGCACGGTGCGGCGGACAAGCTGTTGCGTGCGTTGGACAGCACACTGGGCAAGGCGCGCAACGTGAAGGGCGGGGAGACCATCCGCGGCGAAGGCGGTCTGTAGGCCGGGTCTCGCGACGATCACCGTTCATGACGGCGGGTCGGCCTGAGCGGTCGCCCAGGCAGGCCCGCCAATGGTGAGCGCTGCCTCGTCGGTGATGGGCCCGCTCGTTGGCGGGCTGGGGTTGTTCCTGCTCGGCATGAGCCTGATGACCGACGGCCTCAAGCTGGCCGCCGGTCCGGCACTCCACCGCATCCTGGCCGGAGCCACGCGCACGCGCTGGCATGCGCTCGGCTCGGGCGTGCTGGTGACCGCCATGGTGCAATCCTCCAGCGCCGTCACGGTGGCCGCCATCGGCTTCGTCAATGCCGGCCTGCTGGGCCTGGCCCCGGCACTGTGGGTGCTGTTCGGCGCCAATGTCGGCACCACGATGACGGGATGGATCGTGGCGATGGTGGGGCTGAAATTCAAGATCGAGGCGTTGGCCCTGCCGTTGGTGGGCGCCGGCGTGCTGCTGCGGCTCACCGGCGAGGGCCAGCGCCGCGGCGCCATCGGCAGCGCGCTCGCCGGCTTCGGGCTGCTGTTCCTGGGCATCGCGATGCTGCAGCAGTCCTTCACCGGTCTGGCCGGGCAGGTAACGCTGCCACAGGGTGAGGGCCCGCTGGCAGTGCTGGCGCAGGTACTGATCGGGGCGCTGATGACGGTGCTGATGCAGTCCTCCAGTGCTTCGATGGCGATTGCGCTCACCGCCGCGCAGGGCGGCCTGCTCGACACGCAGGGTGCGGCGGCGGTGGTCATCGGCGCCAACCTCGGCACCACGGTGACGGCGCTGCTGGCAGCCATCGGTGCCACACCCAATGCGCGCCGCGCGGCGGCCGCGCACGTGATCTTCAACGCGCTCACTGGCTGCGTGGCGCTGGCGCTCCTGCCCTGGCTCATCGGCGCGCTGGCCGCGGCACGCGAGGCGCTCGCTCTTCCGCCGGATCCCGCCGCGAAGCTGGCGCTGTTCCACACCACCTTCAACGTGCTGGGCGTGCTGCTGATGTGGCCGCTGGCCGACCGGCTGACACGCTGGCTGCTGCAGCGCTTTCGCGCCCGCGAGGAAGACGAAGCGCGACCGCAATTCCTGGACGACAACGTGCTGGCCGTGCCCACGCTGGCCATGGACGCACTGGAGCGCGAAGTGGCGCGCACCGGGCACCTGGCGGTGCAGTTGGCGCGCTCGGCACTGCTGGGTGCCGGCACGCCCACGCTGGCGCGCTCGCAGGCCGTGGTGTCCCGGCTGGACGCTGCGGTGGAAGGCTTCGTGGAACGCATGAGCCGCGCTGCCATGCCGCAGCGCACGGCCGAACGACTGGCACGCACGCTGCGCGTGCAGCGCTACCACGAGACCACGGCCGAGCAGGCGCTTGCCGCCGCGCCGCTGGTGCCTCCGGGCGGCGCGGGCCCGGCGCTCATGGCGTCGCATGCGGCGTTCGTGAACCAGGCCGACGCATTGCTGGCCCATTGCGATCCCCAGCGGGGCCAGGCCGACACCGCCGTCGTCGCCACCGCCTTGGCTGCCGCCGAAGTCGCCTACCAGGACCTCAAGGCCGCGCTGCTGGTCGCCGGTGCAGCCGGCGGCATGCACGTGGAGGACATGGAGAGCACGCTGCGGCGCTACAGTGCCATGCGCCGCGCGGTGCAGCAGGCGGCCAAGGCCGCGCAGTGGCTGTCTGCGCCTGCAACGCACGCCGACGACGCACGCCCTCCCGACGACCCGCCCCATGCGCATTGAAGACATTCGCCAGCGTTTGCGCGCCCTGGGCGCCGGGCCGCGCCACGAGGCGCATGTGCTGCGGCGCTGGGTGCAGGCCTTGCCGCAGGACGGCGGGAAGCGCCGGCTGGAGAACTTCCTGCCGCAGACGCTGCGGCTGGCCCTGCCGGCCCTGGTCGACGAATGGGCCGGCCTGGCGCGGTTGCAGTCGGAGCATGCCGCCGAAGACGGTTCGGCGCGCCTGCTGGTGACGCTGGCCGACGGCCAGGCGGTGGAAAGCGTGCTGCTGCCGCGCGGCGGATTGTGTGTCTCCACCCAGGTC
>Ga0105090_10002592_pt1 | contig 10100 bp, 7 predicted proteins | sample PPLLak3March2015_FD_79110 | JGI IMG/M metagenome (GOLD analysis project Ga0105090, IMG submission 79110) | Freshwater sediment microbial communities from Prairie Pothole Lake near Jamestown, North Dakota, USA - PPLs Lake P7 Core (1) Depth... | ecosystem: Environmental > Aquatic > Freshwater >... | reverse complement strand
TTATGCTGAAGTTTCTCTGGCAACAAAAATGGCGACTTCCCCGCAACAGGTTCTGGATTTTTTAAAAAAGCTAGCGGCTAAGGCAAAACCATATGCTGAACAGGATCTGCAAGCGCTCCGGCAATTTGCAGCGGAGAAGCTTAGCCTGGCAGAACTTGAAGTTTGGGATTTGGCTTATGTCAGTGAAAAATTGCGTGAAGAACGCTACGCTTTTTCTGATCAGGAAATCAAACAATACTTCCCAGAGAGTAAAGTACTGGCCGGCATGTTCAAGCTGGTGGAAAAATTATATGGCATTCGTATCGTGTCCGCAGCGGCTTCATGCGATATTCAGTGCTGGCACCCGGATGTAAAGTTTTTTGATATTCATGATGCCAATGGACAATTAATTGGCCAATTTTATTTGGATCTCTATGCGCGCCCTGCAAAACGCGGTGGTGCCTGGATGGACGATGCCGTTACACGCCGGCGAATTGAAAATCAGCAAACAGGAAGCCATGCCATACAGATACCTGTTGCATACCTCACTTGTAATTTCTCAGCACCTGTAACTATTAATCAACAGATCCGCCCGGCTTTATTTACGCACAATGAAGTGATCGTATTATTTCATGAGTTTGGTCATGGTTTGCATCACCTGCTGACACAAGTTGAAGATTTAAATGTGTCAGGCATAAATGGTGTTGAATGGGACGCAGTTGAACTACCCAGCCAGTTTATGGAGAATTTTTGTTGGGAATGGGATGTGCTGACTGGGATGACGCAACATATTGATACAGGCGAATCACTACCCAGAGCCTTATTTGATAAAATGTTAAAAGCCAAGAATTTTCAGAGTGGGCTGCAGATGCTACGGCAGATTGAGTTTGCACTTTTTGATATGCATGTGCATTTTGATTTTAAGCCGAATGGTGACAAGACTGTGTTACAGTTGTTGAATGGTATTCGAAAAGCTGTTGCTGTAATTGTTCCACCCGACTTTAATCGTTTTCCGAATAGTTTTGCGCATATTTTTGCGGGAGGCTATGCGGCGGGTTATTACAGTTATAAATGGGCGGAAGTATTGTCAGCGGATGCTTACAGTATGTTTGAAGAAACTGCTTCCGATGGTGTTGTCAATGCAGCGACAGGTTCACATTTTCTTGAAGAAATTCTTGCGGTCGGAGGGAGTCGTTCGGCACTGGAGTCGTTTATTGCTTTTCGTGGGCGTGAGCCCGAGCTGGATGCGTTACTGCGTCATAATGGGATGGAAACCGTCTGAACGGAGAGCGTTGTATGTTGCTGAATAAATAATTTCATAAAGTACCAAGAGTAATTTGTCGTATATTAAAAACTTGGTGTTTGATTTATTAGGGGCTTTTTAATTTTTGCGTGCAATATCAATTTATAGCCGACCTGAGCGAAAAATACTTTGTGACGGCGCGTATTGAACCATTTTTATAAATGTGGCAAGATCCATCGAATTTTTATTAAATTAAATAAGAACATGATTAATACTATCCGTTTCAAAGTTACTGCTTGTCTGGTGTTAGGTTTATTTTTAACTGGTTGTGCTTCAACAAAAACGAGTAACCAGAATGGTCCTTATGATCCTCTGGAACCCATGAATCGCGCTGTTTTTAATTTTAATGAAATGGTGTACGACAATGTTTTTGATCCGGTTGCCAGAGGTTATAAGAAGGTTACTCCCGATCCTATTGAATTGGTAGTTGGAAATTTTTTCTCCAACCTAAACGATGTGGTAGTGATAACTAACTCTGTTCTTCAATTGAATTATAAGAGCGCACTTGCCAGCAGTACACGATTATTGATTAATACCACTTTTGGTATATTTGGCTTGATCGATATTGCCAGTGATATTAGTGCAGCTAGCGATATTAATCTTAATAAACGAAATGAAGATTTCGGTCAGACACTGGGGCACTATGGTATCGGTAGCGGGCCCTATATCGTACTGCCTTTGTTGGGACCAAGTTCTGTCCGTGATACATTCGGGATCGCTGTTGATGGTTTCTTTGTGGATCCCGTTACTCAAGGGGTAACTGGAGTTTTTATGAACAATGTTGATTATCTTAATACGATGGCACTACGTTTACCTGTTGCTACTGCAAGGACGATCAATGCACGTGCGCAGTTTCTTGATGACGATAAAACACTTGAGGAAGCTGCATTGGATAAGTATGAATTCATGCGTGACTCCTATATACAAAGGCGTACTGGCTTAGTGAATAACAGTGATCAGGCTAAATAGAAAGTACGGAAGCTAACTTTGGTCTTCAACTAATACTACTCCTTAAGGGCACCTCTAAAAATTCAAAGTTCTAAACAACACGAGGCACGAGCAAAAAATGGTTACGCAGCAAATGTATGATATGTAAGGAAACATTTTTTGCGAGCAACAAAGTGTTGTGACATAATTTGGATTTTTAGAGATGCCCTTAAGTAACAGGGCATTGATAAATGTAGCAAATAGAGTAGATCTGATGGACAGTCTGACTGCTTTCATTTCCTCATCGCATACATTGCTAGTACACGATTAATAAAGCACATTGATTAGTGGAAAGTTTTCCTAAATCAATGTGCATATTTTTTTATTAATCCAGGCAAAGAAAGCGAAAATAAATGAGAAGATTCCAATGATAATATATGCGCGGATTTGTTTATGATGAATCCATCGCCGATTCAGGGCGCGGTATTAAAGCAGGTGCACGATGGGAAGATATTCCGAAAACTGGACTTGTCCTGAGTGTAGAGTGATCAAAACTGATTTTGAAATAGTGAGAACTAATGGGTAATCCGGTAGTTATTATAGGAAGCGGATTGGCTGGTTATGCGGTGGCGCGTGAGCTACGCAAATTGGATGCTGAGATTCCCATCGTTATGGTATCCGCCGATCACGGTGGCTTTTATTCCAAGCCCATGTTATCAAATGCTTTATCATCTGGCAAGACTCCCGAGTCTATTTTGAATGGCGATGCTGTTCAGATGGCATCACAATTAAAAATTTCTATCCGCACGTGTTGCCGTGTGGTTGCTATTGATCAACCTGGATGTGCAGTGACATTAGTTGATGGTGAAAAAATATTCTATGATCAACTGGTTCTGGCATTAGGTGCTGATCAAGCGCGCCTGCCATTATTGGGCGATAGCATTGAAAAGATATTAACCGTTAATGATCTCGATGATTATAAAAAGTTTCGTGATGCACTGGTCGGGAAAAAAAGAGTCAGCATTATTGGTGCAGGTTTGATAGGTTGTGAATTTGCCAATGATCTTGCAACTTCTGGCTACCATGTTGATGTGATAGATATCAGTGCGCAGCCGCTGGGGCGTCTTTTGCCGCCTGCAGGTGGCACTTTTATACGGCAGAAGCTGGAGGAATCGGGTGTGGTTTTTCATTTAAACGCGACCACGAAATCGGTTGATCAAGCGCAAGAAAGCATAAGCATAAGCGTAACGTTTGCTAACGGGGCATCAATCGAAACCGACATTGTACTGTCAGCGGTAGGATTGCGCCCGCGCACTCAACTTGCTGCGGCAGCGGGAATTCCGGTTAATCGCGGTATTGTGGTTAATCGTCTGCTACAAACCCAGTTTAGTAATATTTATGCTTTGGGTGATTGTGCGGAAGTTGAAGGAAAAGTATTACCTTTTGTGATGCCGATTACGCATGCAGCCCGAGCCTTGACGGCAACACTTGCAGGTAAACCAACCCCAGTCCTCTATCCTGCAATGCCAGTAATTGTAAAAACACCATCATGCCCAACAGTGGTTTCACCGCCAGATTTTAGTATCAAGGGTGAGTGGTATGTTGAAGCTGATAAGGATGGTGTAAAAGCACTTTATCAGGATGAAACCGGAAATTTATTAGGTTATGCATTACTGGGCGCAGCGACTAAGGAAAAAAATAACCTTACCGCCCAGTTACCTACAGTATTGATGTAAAAAACATTTTTTCTTTCTGGTAATCAGTTTTTTAATTGGCTGTTAATATAAATACTGTGTATTTGTAATGATGAAATTTTTATTTGATCTTTTCCCTGTTATTTTGTTTTTCTTGGCTTTTAAGCTGTACGATATTTTTCTTGCAACCACTGTTGCTATAGTGGCAGCGATTGCGCAGATTGGCTGGCTTTGGTTACGCCGTCGTCAAGTGGATAAAATGATGTGGATAAATCTGGCTATTATCGTTATTTTTGGTGGTGCTACATTGATATCCCAGGATGAAACATTTATTAAATGGAAACCCACAGTACTGTATTGGTTAATTGCAACTGTTCTGCTGTTATCAAATCTAATTTTCAGAAAAAACTTGATTCAAACAATGCTAGAAAAACAGATTGTTTTACCATTATTTATTTGGAACAGACTCAATCTAAGTTGGTTTGGTTTCTTTCTAACGATGGGTTGTATTAATCTTTATGTCGCATTTAGTTTCTCGGTAGATACCTGGGTTACGTTCAAACTATTTGGCGCTACTGGATTAATGCTTGTTTTTATAATAATGCAGATGATGATATTAGGAAAATATCTGAAAGATATGCCTCCAGTATTGGTTGAGAATGTAACTTCCAATGAGCAGGATAATCTGGAAAAAGATAGAAAACAAAGTGAGTAAAGAGAGATGATGCTGTACGTTATAAATGGTGAGGATGTACCGAGTAGCCTGGAAAAAAGAATGGCGGTGCGTCCAGAACACTTAAAAAGAATTCAAGTATTGCAAGAGGAAGGACGTTTAATACTAGCAGGCCCTTATCCGTCTGTAGATAGCCAAGACCCGGGGCCAGCAGGTTTCTCAGGAAGTCTGATTGTGGCAGAATTTGAATCCCTGGAGGCAGCACAGGCTTGGGCGGAAGCAGATCCTTATGTTAGCTCGGGTGTTTATCGGGAAGTGACCGTCAAACCTTTTAAAAAGGTATTGCCTGCATAAGACGATTGTAAATGAGCTTCTCTCAATAGTTTCAAGTTGTTTCAATGTAAATGATGATATGTAAAGATTCACGCCTATTAAGTTAAGGCGTATACTTTCTTTCGGCATATATTCTGGCGAATATAAATTTTATCCAAATCACATAAAAGGAAATTCCATGCGTTTGACGAAATTTTCACAAGTAATGATAGTTAGTTTTCTGGGTTTGGCCACCCTATCAGCTCAAGCTCAGTCAACAGGAGTTGTGGCTAAGGTGAATGGTGTAACGATCCCGCAATCGCGCCTGGAATTGATGGTGAAAGCAAATGTTGCGCAGGGCCAGCCAGATGGTCCGGAAATGAGAAAGGCTTTGCGTGAGAATTTGATTGCAGAAGAAATTCTCGCGCAAGAAGCGACCAAAAAGAAACTGGATAAGGATCCGGAAGTAATTGCGCAACTTGAACTATCTCGCCAAGCAGTACTAGTCAGAGCATTTCAAGCGGATTACATAAAGAATAATGCAGTCAGTGATGATATTTTACGTAAAGAATATGAAGTTCTGAAAGTACAGATGGGTGATAAAGAGTATAAAGCACGCCATATTCTAGTGGAAAGTGAAAGTGCAGCCCGGGATATAATTGCTAGTCTCAAGAAAGGCGCTAATTTTGCCAAAATTGCTGAGGAAAAATCTATAGATGATGGCAGTAAAGAAAATGGCGGCGAACTTAACTGGAGTCCACCAGCAGCCTATGTCAGACCTTTTGCTGAAGCGTTGGTAAAATTATCGAAAGGTGGATTGACGGAGCAACCCGTGCAAACTTCTTTTGGCTGGCATGTAATCCAATTAATGGACATACGCCCAATGGAAGTGCCTGCATTTGAAGAAGTAAAACAGAATATCCAGCAACGGGTATTACAACGTGAATTCGCGACAGTTGTACAAGATTTGCGCAGTAAAGCAAGAGTAGAATAACTACTCCCTATCATTTTGTATTTGTACCCCGACTAGATTGGATTGTAGGGTTGTTCTATATCGAAACAATCCTTTCTACTCGTGGAGCTAATGCACAAAGTAGCTCATAGCTGGTTGTTTCAGCGCTTTGAGCTACTTCATCAACAGATATTTCCTTACCCCAGAGAACAACCGGACTATTAAGCCCCGCGTTCTCAATGCCGGTCAAGTCTACAGCCAGCATGTCCATCGATACACGACCCAATAACCGGCTGCGTTGATTGTTCACCAATACCGGTGTATTTGTCGGCGCGTGACGTGGATACCCATCTGCATAGCCGCATGCAACGATACCGATGCGCATCGGATGATCAGCCTGGAAAAGACCGTGATAACCGACTCTATCCCCGGTTTTTAATTCATGTATCGCAATAATTCTACTTGACAGTGTCATAGCCGGTTGCAGATTGAGCTCTAATGCCGTTTTGTCCGGAAATGGCGAAGCACCGTACAACATGATACCGGGCCGCACCCAGTCGGTATGGGTTTGGGGGTAGCGGATGATCGCTGCTGAGTTTGCGAGTGAGCGCGGATAACCGCACCCTTTAGTAACTGCCTGAAAGCTTTCCAACTGCTGCATCACATTTTCTTCCTCCGAAGGATCATCAGCGCAGGCAAAATGTGTCATCAATGTGATTCTTTTTGCACATTGATTCCCGATCAGTTTCCTGATTGTCTGTGGAAATTGTTCAAGCGCTAGCCCTAAACGATTCATGCCGGTATTAATTTTTATGAATAAATCCAGCTTGTTATATTTGGAATCTGACAGCATAGCAATTTGCTCAGTATGGTGAATAACAGCACTTAGTTGGTACTGTTCAAATATTGCTAATTCTTCTGTAGAGAAGAAGCCTTCCAGAAGTAGAATAGGCTGTCGATAGCCAGCATCACGTAAACATATTGCGGCATCCAGTTCCAGGAGTGCAAATCCATCAACATCTTTTAGAGCACTGGCAGTGTGGAGTAATCCGTGACCATAGGCATTTGCCTTAAGAACTGCCATGATGCGTGCTTGTGGAGCATGTTGACGTACTATAGTCAGGTTATGTGCTAAAGCAGAAAGATCTATAAAAGCTTGGGTAGGGCGTGGCATTAATTTATGTTTAGAGTAAGCAGATACGAATATGATTCGCAGGCTTTTTATAATAATCTATATTCGGTGTGATGATCCAATTTTCATGTAGCGATAGTTTAATTATCTAGCCAACATGATATGCTAATCTCGCGTTCTCAATCGAGTTATTGATTAATGGAAATAATAATCAGTGATTTCTCCCAGGAAGTTGAAAAAAAGAATAACTTAGTAAATGAATGTATTAGCAATATAAACTTATAAGGAAATAGATTGGAACGCGGATTTTACACTATCATGGCGGCGCAATTTTTCTCTTCTTTGGCAGATAATGCGTTGCTGGTTGTGGCGATTGCATTATTGATTGATCTGCATGCACCCGCCTATTTAACACCTATGCTGAAGTTTGTCTTTGTGTTGTTCTACGTCATCCTTGCTCCTTTTGTCGGCGCATTTGCAGATGCTATGGCAAAAGGACGCGTCATGTTTATTAGCAATACTATTAAAATCATAGGTTGCGGATTATTATTTATCGCTGCGCATCAATATTTCGCTATGGCTGCCTATGCGGTTGTGGGTTTAGGTGCAGCAGCTTATTCACCTGCAAAATATGGCATATTGACGGAATTATTACCGCCGGAAAAGCTGGTGATTGCGAATGGATGGATTGAAGGATTGACGGTGGCATCCATTGTATTAGGTACTGTAATGGGCGGTATTCTGATTACACCGGCTGTTGCAAATGTATTAATGGAATTCGATTTTCCTGTTATTGACATAGGCATTGATAGCGCATTGGAAAGCAGTATTTTTTTGATAGCCATAATATATGCCATTGCAGCGCTATTTAATCTGTACATTCCAAATACAGGCGTTGATCACCGTATTCCGAAGAAGAATCCATTTTATCTGATTCATGAGTTTGCCCATTGTATAAAGCTGCTATGGACAGACAAACTCGGGCAAATATCACTTGCAGTGACAACTTTGTTCTGGGGGGCGGGTGCAACGCTACAGTTCATTGTATTGAAATGGGCGGAAGTGGCACTGAACTATCCTCTTAACCAAGCCGCGCAACTTCAGGGTGTGGTTGCTGTGGGAATTGCAATCGGCGCTATTATGGCGGCTCGATGGATTTCACTGAGGCATTCAGTAAAAGTTATTCCACTGGGTATTGCAATGGGTATTGTTGTGATGACTATGATTTTAGTAAAAGATTTGTGGATCGCAATTGTTTTGCTGATGTTAATTGGTGGATTAGCCGGATTCTTCGTTGTGCCGATGAATGCTTTGTTACAACACCGCGGACATATCCTGATGGGTGCTGGACATTCCATCGCAGTACAGAATTTTAATGAGAATTTAAGTATTCTCACGATGCTGTCACTGTATGCCGTGCTGATATTGCTGGAAGTGCATATCTATACGGTTATCGTCGCTTTTGGATTATTTGTATCGGTTATGATGGCGTTGATCAGAAAATGGCATCTGCTCAATCAAAGTAAAGAAGATTCGTTGCATTTGATTGGTGCAAGAAAGATACATTAATTATTGAATCGGCTATTAAATTGTGTGATTTCTCAAGTTCAGAAAGACCGGGATTATGCATTCCTATTAAATATTTCAAACCATACTTTACGTAGTTGTTAAAGATCAGTCTATGTCTGTTTCGATCAAGGTAGAACGCAGTCAATTGCTTGAACGTTATCAGCAATCTACTCCGGCGGATCAGGCTGCAGTCAATTTGTTGGCTGTAGCTTGGGGCGGGCTCAGCAAATCGCAAATCACAACACCATTGCGCAAGATTCTGGGCGCTGATGAAGCAGCCAAAATCAAGCTGGAGTTGCTGCAGCGCAGCGGTCTGATCGAAGTCGAGAAATCGTCGTGGAGTAGCCACGGTCTAAGGTGTAACTGGCTCATTGTCGAACTGGTGACGCGCGAACTCGTTGCAAACGGAACTTTCGAGCGCTATGTCGAACTGGTGCGCCTCGCTGTGCCTTTGCAAGCAGGTTACCAGAAAACCGCCAAGGATGACATCCAGTTTCGCAGCGATGACGAACTGATCCGGGAAGTGCGCATCGGTATTTACCGGGCGGACGAGCTTTACATTGAGCGCTTATTCGGAATGCTGGAACGGCTGAAGTATTCCTACTGGAATGGCCTGCCGCAACGCTGGCCCGAACCCGTGCCAATTTATGCGATGGTTTGCGATAATCCTTTTGAGCGTGAATGGTTCGTGCGCTTGCCTGCAAAAATCAGAGAACCGGCTCTGCCGTTAATCCTTTTGCAGCAGGCGGGGAGCTGGAGGTTGGATGCAGAGGCCTTCGATCTGTTACGCGAAGCGTGCGAGGTGTCAACTGCCCCCGAAGATTGGCAACTCTGCATGGCGCTGATCTCGATTTTAAGGGGTGAGATGCAAGCCGCGCAGGCCGCGCTGTCCCGTTGCCAGGCTGGCTACCGGGAGCGTGCCTGCTGGGGATTACTCTTTTTGCTGAAAGGGGACCAGGACAATGCCCTGCAGTATTATCGGGAAGGATTGAGCTTATTACGCAAGGAGCAAGGCAAGCGTAAGGTTTTCTTTCCGGGTATTTTGGGATTTTTCTTTGTGTTGGGTTTGTTTCAGCGCAACCAAACAGGCGATATGGAGGAGGCCAAGAAACTTCTGGAGATGATTCCAGAAGATCATCCTTTTGGTTCCGTATTCCATCTGTTGGGGTTCGTTCCGGCGCTGGAACGGAATCAATCCGGCGCCCTAGCACAATTAAATACGCTTCTGGCGCAGGTCTTTCGAACCGGCTTCATGAGCCCTTGGAATTTCTGGGTTGCCTTGTGGCTGCTTCATCAATATGAATCGGCTACACAATTAGTTCACTATCTGTCACAGGCGAAGGCTTATCAACGACAGGCAGCCGATTGCGGGTATGGCTGGCTGGCGGCAGAGTTGGCAGCGCTAATCTCACGGATCGCCCCGAAGCAGACCGACATGAAAAGCGCGGCCGATGCTTTCGAACGTGCCAAGGATCTCAGACTTCTGGTCAGTCGTAGCCAGTACCAGGAGCCTTGGGAGCGTGCCCTAAGCGCCATCAAGAATACCGTGGTGCGCGGTG
>Ga0105090_10002591_pt1 | contig 10101 bp, 4 predicted proteins | sample PPLLak3March2015_FD_79110 | JGI IMG/M metagenome (GOLD analysis project Ga0105090, IMG submission 79110) | Freshwater sediment microbial communities from Prairie Pothole Lake near Jamestown, North Dakota, USA - PPLs Lake P7 Core (1) Depth... | ecosystem: Environmental > Aquatic > Freshwater >... | reverse complement strand
GTGCTCACGAACACGCTGACGCGCTATGAGGACCAGAGCGCCGCGGACCTGCCGCGCTTCGGCCTCGCCGACCTGCGCGTCGGCGACTACGTCGAGGTGCGCGCCTACCGCGACGGCGCGACGCTCGTCGCGACGCTGCTCGAGCGCGACGATCCGGAGGACGACGCCGGCACCGTCGAGCTGCAGGGCGCCGCCACCGACGTCGCGCCGCCCGCGTTCAAGGTCGGCGGCCTGGCCGTCACGACGGACGGCGCGACCGAATTCCAGGACAAAGACGACGCTCCGATCACGGCGGCCGAGTTCTTCGCCGCGGCCCCCGGCCGCGAGGTGAAGGTGCGCGGCACGCGGGTCGGAGACGTCGTCGTGGCCGACGAGGCCGAGCTCGAGGACTGACCGGGGCTCCGGGGTATGGCGGGCGCCGCGCGCGCCCGAATCCGATCAGTACCGAGCGATGCAGAGGTGTGAGATGAATTCGACACGCAACAGATTGTTCCCGACCGTGGCGGCGACGCTGCTCGTCACCGCCTGCGGCGGCGGTGGCGGAGGAGGGGATTCCTCCGCGGGTCCCGTGATCCCGCCGGCCCCGCCGCCGACGGCATCGAGCAAGACGGTCATCGCGAGCGGCGCGATCACCGGGTTCGGCAGCGTCATCGTGAACGGCGTGCGCTACGACACGTCGGCGACGACGGTGTTCATGGACGACCAGCCCGGGTCGCTCGACGATCTCCGCGTCGGCCACGTGATCCGGGTCGAGGCCGAGGTGGACGATCGCGGGCAGGCACGGGCCCGGCGCATCGACGACCATCCTCTGCTGCGCGGCCGCATCGAGGCGATCGACGCCCCGGCTGGAACCGTCACCGTGGCGGGCCAGGTCGTGCACGTCGGCGACGACACGTCGTTCGACGACTCGATCGTGGGCGGCGCGCTCGACGGTCTCGCCGTCGGCGAGCGCCTCGAGGTGCATGGCTACGCCGGCTCGAGCGGCCAGGCGCGCGCGACGCGCATCGAGAAAGACGATGCCGCCGAGCTCGAGATCGAGACGACCGGCGTGGTCGCGGATCTCGACACGGCCGCCCGTCGGTTCAGCGTCGGTCGGCTGCGCATCGACTATTCCACCGCGGTGCTCGAGGACTTCGGGGCGGCGGGCGTCCAGGCCGGCGACCTCGTCGAGGTCAAGGGCCGCACGCTGCTTGCCGACGGCACGCTCAGGGCGGAGCGCGTCCAGAAGGAAGACGATCGCTTCGGCTCGAGCGACGATGAAGCCGAGGTCGAGGGACTCGTGACGCGTTTCGCGTCCGCCACGGATTTCGACGTGGCCGGCCGGCGCGCCACGACGACAGCCGCGACGGTGTATGTCGGCGGAGCGAGCACCGACCTGCGCCTCGACGTCAAGGTCGAGGTGGAGGGTCGCGTCGACGACTCCGGCACGCTCGTCGCAACCAAGGTCGTGTTCAAGCGCCAGTCGACGGTGCGGCTCGCGGCGCCGGTCGAGTCGGTCGACGCGGCGGCCGGTACGTTCGTCGCGCTCGGGCTCACGATCGTCGTCGACGTGAACACGCGGCGCGAGGACCAGTCGGACGACGATGACGCGTCGTTCTCGCTCGAGGACTTGCGGGTCGGCGACTGGGTCGAAGTGCGCGGCCAGCCGGATCCCTCCGTCGCCGGTCGCGTGATCGCGGCCCGGCTCGAGCGCGACGAGCCCGAGGACGAGGTCGAATTGCGCGGTCCCGCGACGGCCGTCGAGGCGCCGCGATTCCGCATTCTCGGTGTCGCGATCGAGACGACGCCCGCCACGGAGTTCGAGGACGACGAACTCGGCATCGGCGCCGGTACCTTCTTCGCCGCTGCCGCCGGCCGGATCGTCGACGTCGAGGGTCAGTGGAACGGCTCGAGCCTGCTCGCCGACAAGGCGGAGATCGAGCGCGAGGACGGCGGCATCGTCGTCACGCCGCCGCCTGTCAACCCGCCGCCGCCGAGCGAGCCTCCGCCCGTGAATCCGCCGCCGCCGCCCCCGGCCGGCCCCGACGGTGCCGCGCTCTACGCGGCCGACTGCGCGGGCTGCCACGGAGCAATCACCGCCATCCGCAGCATGCCGGTCTCGAACCGCGCGGTCTCCGACATCCAGCGGGCCATCACGGAGAACAAGGGCGGGATGGGTTTCCTGTCACGGCTCACGACGGCCGAGCTGCAGGCGATCTCCGACGCAATGCGCGCCGCGAATCCGTAGCGGCAAAGAACCCCGGACCTCTCGGTCCGATTCGGGCGGGTGGCACGGGCCGCCCGCCCTTTTTTATGGCTCGAACGCCAGGTGGCGCGTCGGAAGATGGCCGAGCGGATTCGGCTCGATGCCGGAGACCCGGGGCGACACGAGCCGCTTCGTGACGCGGAAGAACACGGGTATCACCGGCACCTCGTCGAGCAGGACGGCTTCGGCCTCGGTATGTCCAGCGAGGCGCAGCGCCTCGGTGCCTGCGCGTCGCGCGCGCGCCAGCGCCTCGTCGTAGCGGGGGCTCGAATAGCCCAGCGTGTTCTGCGGATGGCCGGTCTCGAACACCTGTGCGAATGCCTCGACGTCGACGAAATCCGCGGACCACCCCAGCCGCACGAGGTCGCACCGGCCGGGATTGCGGCGCGTCGCAAGGTACACGCCCCACTCGAACTCCTCGATCCTCACCTCGACTCCGAGCGCCTCACGCCAGAGGTCGGCGAGCGCAACCGCCGTGCGCCGGTGATTGGCGCTCGCATCCGTGCAGAGCAGCAGCTCGCGCGGCACTGCGCCCCGTGCCCTGGCATCGGCCCATAGCTTCCGTGCCTGCTCGAGCCGGCGTTCGGCCGACCAGCTGGCCCACGCGGGCACCGCAGGCGTATAGCCCGGGAGGCCAGGCGGCACCCAGCCGAGCGCGGGTGTTTCCCCGGCACCCGTCACCTGGGTCGTGATCCGCTCACGGTCGACGGTCATCGAGAGCGCCTGCCGCGACCCGGCATCCCCGAGACGGCGGACATTCACCGCGTAAGCATAGGTGCCGAGAAACGGCAGCACCCGCAGCTGGTCCGGCAGGTTCGCGCGTATCCAGTCGAGTTGCGAGTTCGGCACCTCGCTCGTGAGGTCGAGCTCGCCGGTCCGGAAGAGCTTGAGCTCGGTCGCGAGGTCCGTGACCGGCAGGTACACGACGCGCTCGATCCGTACCGACCCCGCATCGTGATAGTGGGGGTTGCGCGCGAGTTCGATCCGGTCCCCGGGAGTCCAGCGCTCGAGTCGATACGGACCGCTGCTCGGGGCCTCGGCGGGATCGGCCGCGCCCGGGTACCAGGGGGCGGCCGCCGGCAGCGCGAGCAGCGCCGGGAGGTGGGGGAGGGCCCGTGACAGCGTGAGCCGGAGGGTGCGCGGATCCAGCGCGTCCGCGGCGATCACGGGCTCGAACAGGTCGCCCATCGGCGCTACGGAGGCGGGCGCGCGGATCGTGCTCAGCGCCTCGGCAAAGTGCGCCGCGGTCAGCGGCTTGCCGTTCGACCAGCGCAGGTCCGGCCGCAGCCTGAAGACGTAGCTCTTGCCGCCGGCCTCGATCGTCCAGGACTCCGCGGCGCCGGGCACCAGGCGACCACCCGCGTCCTCGGCCACGAGTCCCTCGTGGAGGTCGGCGATCACCGCGAGCGAGGCATTGTCGGATGCGAGCTGCGGCGCCAGCGTCTCGGGCTCCGCTCCGAGTCCCCGCCGGAGGACCGAGCCCGGCTCGACCTCCGGGGCCGACGGAAGATCGGTCGCCCGCTGGCAGCCGCTTGCCAGGACGAGCGCGAGCACCGCAGCCGTCCGGGCGGCAGGGCAGGTTCGAGCGGAGGTCGGATGGCGTCGTCGCATTTTCGGGAAGGGAACCGGGGCCCTAATGGTGAACCCGCGCGGACCCGGGCTCCAGTCCAACCGCGTGCGACCTGCAATGGTATCGGCGCGCGGCCCGGCATCGCGTATAGTCGCCGCTCGAGTTCCCCAGGGGATCGGAGCGACGAACGGTGCGCTCGAAGGGTAGGGAACGTTCGGGAACGGTGCACGCACCGCCCGCTGTCGTCCCGTGCCTTCGTCCGGACCGAACCGCATCTCCTGGCCGAGTCTCAGCACGCCCGGAGGACGGACGATGTGCACGAATAAGAAGCAGAAGGTTTCCGCCAGCAGATTCGCGCCGTGGCTCGTGGTGGCTGCACTGCCGATCTCGGCCCTGGCCGACGTCGAGCAGACGCTCGACTCGGTCGACGCCCTCACCAGCCGCCAGGTCCTCGAGATGCGCTTCGGCGAATCCACCGTGCCGGTTCCCGCGTACGACGATCCGGTCACGGCGTCGGCGCCGATCGTGGGCACGGCTCCGGGGCTGCAGACCCGTTTCGCGGCCTGCCAGCGCGCAGGAGACCGTCGACTGAGCTGCCTGCTGAACAGCTATACGAATCCGGCGACCGGCCTGCTGGTGCAGCCGGTGCTGCGTTACACCGAGGCCGGATCGTCCGAGACCCTGTTCGACTGCACCGATCCCGCCCTGGCTCTCGATCGTCGTCGCGCCAATCCGTGCACGTCGGTCACCGCGGACCTCGCCGGCAACGTATGGATCGGCGGACGGGACGGCCAGGCGCACAGCCTGATCAAGGTCGTCGAAGTGCCGACCACGGAAACGTGCGGCACCGACAGGAACGCGCTCGTCGATGACGTCACCGACAGCCGTGGCTTCAGCGAGTTCTCGCGGCCGTCGCCGTCGGGCTCGAAGTTCTGCTTCCGCCGCTACGCCACCGGCCGGCCCGTCATCGTCGACATGGTGTCGATCGACAGCAAGGCTGCGGTGGGCTTCCAGGGCCCGTCCGGCACGTTCGGCAAGGGCGTGCTGTTGCTCGAAGACCGCCGCACCGCCGTGTTCGTTGCCGACCGCAAGCTCCCGAATGGCGCGCCCGACACCGTCGCGCCGGTCGTGCTCGCGAGCGGCAAGAGCGGTTTCGCGCTCATCGGCAACGAGGCCGTGCAGAGCGTCGCACTCTCGCAGCGACCCTGCACCACCGCGCCGTGCGCCGGCAACGACCGCGACAACTACCTGCTGGCGACGACCTCCGGCGGACGCGTCGTCGCGAAGCGGCTCGATCCGCTCGGACCCACGGCACAGGTCTTCCCGACGCTTCCGGCCACCACGGTCCCCACCTGCGGCTCCACGCTCGTCCCGCAGTACTGGGTGCGCGTGAGCCGCCAGACCGACCAGATCTTCGTCGCGGACCGCAGCTGCCAGCAGGTGCGCGCCTTCGCGTCGGCAAGCGATCCGCTCGCGGCGCTCGTGCCGCTAGGGTCGCTCTCGACCGCGCCGGCTTCGAGCACGACCTCACTCGATACGCTCTCCGTGTCCCCCGGCATCGGCATCGATCTTGCCGATTGTTTCGACGAGGACTGCATCCTGGTGCCGGACGGCCCGGACACGGCCAACAACGTCGGCGCACGTCTCACGAACGTCGAAATCGTGCCGAACGGCCGGTCCGGCCTCACGGTGTTCCGCATACGGAATATTCCCGACTGCCGCCACCTGCCGGCCAGCGCGTGCCCTGCGGGTGCGGTGGTGGCGATCAATGGCCAGGCGTACCTGGACGTCGCCAAGCTGCTGCCGCCCGAGGTGCTCGAACTGGTCGACGACACCACCTCGCCGACGCTGGAGGATCTCGAGCTGCTGATCGGACCCCAGTACAGGGCCCGTCAGGACAAGTACGGGGGATACACTTTCGAAGCGCTCTTCGGCCGCACGGAGGACGGCGTACTGTTCCGCGACGTCTTCGACCTCGAGTTCGACGTCGGCGAACTGGTCGCCGAACTGACGGGTGAGAACGTCAGCCGCTGCGGGTTCCAGTACGCGCCGGTCACGGGAGATCCCGACGGCTGGGACGCGATCTTGACCGTGTCGGAGCGCACGACCACGGCGGCGGCGCTCGACGGCACGGTCCTCGCAGTCCGCGCGACGAGCCCGGCGACGGGGCCGGCGCGCCACGTCGACATGCTGACCAACACCTTCTGCACCAACCCAACCGCGACGAAGGGCAAGACCTGGTCGCTGTACGCCTACGGCCTCGACCTCACCGACACCCGGCCCGACCGGTTCGCGCACCTGCTCGACGGCCTGTTCGACGACCTCGAGCGCGCCCGGGTACTTTCGGCCTGCCGCGACGTGGACGGCAACGGTGGCGTGGCGCCGCTTTCGGCCGGAATCTGCAGCGCGCTCGAGGCGGACTGGGACAACACCCGCGACAAGCTCAACAAGTGCATCGGCGCGGCGCAGGCCGGCAAGACGAGCGCGCTCGACCAGACCTGCAATGCGTTCCGGACCCAGTTCGACGCCTACATCGCAAGGCTCGAAGGAGCGACACCGCAGGGGCCGGATGTCGCGAACCGCTACGGCGAGTTGCTCGTGCGCATCGCGGTGATCAACTACGTGTACGCACAGCAGTTCATCAAGTCGGTCCCTCCGGGCGGGTTCCAGTGACCGCCCGACCGGCCTGGTGACGGCGGGTTTCGAGGCACCGGTCACCGGCGACCGGCGCGGCGGCCGGCGCGGCTACGCCGTCCCGCTCGTCATCGCGGTGACGGGTCATCGGGATCTGCGGCCCGACGAGATTCCGCGGCTCCGGAAGCTGGTCCGCGATTTCCTCGGCGCGACGCGCGACGCCTACCCGGGCCGGGTCGTCGCCGTCATGTCGGCGCTCGCCGAAGGGGCCGACCGGCTCGTGGCCGAGGAAGCGATCACGCTGCGGCTGCCGCTGCACGTCCCGCTGCCGATGCCGCGCGACCTCTACGTCCAGGACTTCGCGACGGAGCAGTCGCGGGCCCAGTTCGACGCGCTCTGCCGCGCGGCCGCCGAGATCTACGAGCTGCCGATCACCCCGGGCAACACCAGTGCCTCGGTCGCGGACCCGGGACCCAACCGCGAACGCCAGTACGCCCAGGCCGGCGTGTTCCTGTGCGCGCACTGCCACATCCTGCTCGCGCTGTGGGACGGCAAGGACGGAGACGGGCTCGGCGGGACGGCCCAGGTCGTCCGCTTCCACCACACCGACTACATGCCGGGCTACACGCCGCGGACGGCGGCCGGCCGCCTGACGCTCGCGGACGACGAGAGCGACCTGGTCTACCACGTCGTCTGTTCTCGCGACCGGCCCGACGGCGCGCCGGCCGAGGGGCTCGCCCCGTTCGAGACCTCGTGGTACACGACCGACGAGGATCGCCCGCGCTCGGACCGGCTGCCCGACCGGCACGCCCGGATCTTCGAGCGCGCGAACGAATTCAGCCGCGACGCCCAGGCGCATGCCGAGACGATCGACCGCGAACGCTACTCGCTGCTCGAACTCGAGCAGGCCGCCCGGCTCGCGCCCGGCCTGCTCGACATCAACCAGGTGTTCTGTGCCGCCGACTGGCTCGCGATCCGCTACCAGAAGCGCGTGCAGCTCACGGTGCGCGTCATGCACGTCTCCGCGCTGCTCACCGGCTTCGCGTACATCTCGTACACGGACCTCCGGCGCACCGGGCTCCTGATAATGATGATCCTCGGACTGATGGGAGCCGCGGCCGGGCTGAGCTTCTTCGCGAACCGTGGCGCCTGGCACCGCAAGTACCTCGACTACCGCACGCTGGCGGAAGGGCTGCGCGTGCAGTTCTACTGGGCGGCGGCGGGAGTCACGAGCGGCAACGTGAGCAAGTTCGCCCACGACAACTTCCTGCAGATGCAGGACCCCGACCTGGGCTGGATCCGCAACGTCATGCGCGTCGCGGGCATCGAGTGCGATGCCGCGCCGCAGCGCACGACCGAGGGCCTCGAGTTCGCGATCCGCGAGTGGATCGGCGACGACGGCTCGGGCCAGCTCGGCTATTACCGGCGCAAGACCACGGAGCGGCTCGTGCGGCAGGCGACCACGCGGCGCATCGCTCGGCTCGGCCTCGTCGCGACGGCGCTCGCGCTGCTCATCCTCCTGTTCGTGGGCTCGTGGATCCCCGAGGACGTCGCGAGCCCGGTCGTGTACCTCATGGGCTGCGTGCTGTTGATGGTCGGCGTGCGCCAGTCCTACGCGAGCAGCACCGCCGAGAGCGAGGTCATAAAGCAGTACGAGTTCATGCGCCGCACGTTCCACAACGCACGCCGGCGGATCGACGCCGCGGAGGCCGACGGCGACCGCCGGCACGTGCTCAAGCTCCTCGGCGACGCCGCGCTCGAGGAGCATGCCGAGTGGATCCTGATGCACCGGGAGCGGGCGATCGACGAGCACGAGGCGGCCCGCATCGGGTGAAACGCATGGACGTCGAGTACCGCTATCGCGCATTCATCAGCTACAGCCATTCCGACGAGGCATGGGCCAAGTGGCTGCACCGTGCGCTCGAGACGTACCGCGTGCCGAAGCGCCTCGTCGGGCGCGAGACGTCGGCGGGCATCGTCCCCGAGCGCATCGCCCCGGTGTTCCGCGACCGCGAGGAACTCGCGACGGCCACGAGCCTCGGCGAGACGCTGACGCGCGCGCTCGAGCAGTCGGAGAACCAGATCGTCATCTGCTCGCCCGCCGCGGCGAAGTCGCGCTGGGTCAACGAGGAGGTGCTGACGTTCAAGCGTCTCGGGCGATCGCATCGGATCTTCTGTCTCATCGTCGGCGGAGAGCCCGGCGACCCGCAGGCGGAGTGTTTCCCGCAGGCGCTGATCTACGAGATGGGCGCCGACGGGAACCTGACCGACGTGCGCAGCGAGCCGATCGCCGCGGACGTGCGGCCGGGCAAGGACGGCAAGCTCGACGTCAAGCTGAAGCTGATCGCCGGCATGCTCGGCGTCGGTCTCGACGAGCTGAAGCAGCGCGAGGCGCACCGGCGGCACCGGCGCATGATGCTGCTCGTGGCCGCGTCGCTCGCCGGCATGGCCATCACGTCCGGCCTCGCGACTGCGGCCTGGTTCGCCCGAAACGAGGCGGAACGTCAGCGCGTGCGCGCGGAGGCCGAAGCCGAGACGGCTCGCCAGACCACGCAGTTCATGGTGGGGCTCTTCAAGGTGTCGGACCCGAGCGAGGCCCTCGGGAACCGCATCACGGCCCGGGAGATCCTCGACAAGGGCGCCGCGCGCATCGAGCGCGAACTCGCCGAGCAGCCGGCGATCCAGGCGACGCTGATGGACACGATGGGCACGGTCTACACGAGCCTCGGGCTCTACGATCCGGCGGCGCGCCTGGTCCGCCAGGCCTACGAGAAGCGCCGCGAGCTGTGGGGCACCGAGCACCCGGAAGTGGCCGACAGCCTCAATCACCTCGGCGGCGTGCTGACGCAGAAGGCCGACTACGCCGAGGCCGAGCGCTACCTGAACGACGCGCTCGCGGTACGCCGCACGCTCTTCGGGGCGCGCAGCGGGGAGGTGGCCGACACGATGAGCCGTCTCGCGGAGGTGCATTCGGCGACCGGGGATTTCGGGCGCAGCGAGGAGCTGATCCGAGAGGCACTCGAGATCCGTCGCGCGCTCGGTCCCGAGGCGGCCGCGGACGTCGCGCGCAGCCTCGAGGACCTCGGCCTCAACTACGGCGCGCGCGGCGAGTACGAGGAGGGCATCACCTACCTCCGCGAGGCACTCGCGATGCAGCGGAACCTGCACAAGGGGGCACACCCCGCGCTCGCGCAGGCGATGGACAATCTCTCGAGTGCGCTGGTCGAAGTCGGCGAGGTCGAGGAAGCCGAACCCCTCGCGCGGCTCGCGCTCTCCATGAAGCGGCAGCTCTATGGCGACGTGCATCCGGAGGTCGCCGCCGGCGTCAACAACCTCGCGATCATCCTGGACATGCGGCTGGACCTCGGGGGCGCGGAACGCGCGTACCGCGAGGCGCTCGCGATCAACCGCCAGCTCCTCGGCGACGAGCATCCGACGATCGCGACCAACCTGAACAACCTGGCCTTCACGGTCTACGCGCGCGGAAACCACGCCGAGGGCATCGACCTGCTGCGACAGGCACTCGAGATGCGTCGCCGCGTACTTGGGCCCGAGCACCCCGCGGTCGCCGGAAACGCGACGAGCCTCGCCTACTGGCTCATCGACGAAGGTGCGCTGGACGAGGCGTCGCGGCTCGTCGAGGAAGGCCTCG
>Ga0105090_10002590_pt1 | contig 10101 bp, 9 predicted proteins | sample PPLLak3March2015_FD_79110 | JGI IMG/M metagenome (GOLD analysis project Ga0105090, IMG submission 79110) | Freshwater sediment microbial communities from Prairie Pothole Lake near Jamestown, North Dakota, USA - PPLs Lake P7 Core (1) Depth... | ecosystem: Environmental > Aquatic > Freshwater >... | reverse complement strand
GCCGGCACAGGCCAGCAGGCGCATCGAACAATGGGGCGCGGCCGGACTGCAGCAGCGCCTGGCCGCAGCCTGGCTCGCCTTCATGCGACCCGTCACCAGCGCCGAGCCGCCGTGGTTGAAGGTGGTTTCTGGGCAGGGCCCGCAAGCGGTCGAGGCGGTGTACCGCGCATTGCTCGACGGCCGCGCCGAACCTCAGGACGGCCACGTGCTCTCGCTGGTCGCATGAACGGGCCGGTCGTCGCGCGGGAACGCGTCGACAAGCGCTTCGCGAGCGACCTGCTGGCACGTCGGGTTCAAGCCTGAAGGTCGCAGTTGGTGAGTTGGTCAGCTTGATCGGCCCTTCGGGCTGCGGCAAGAGCACGGACCAGTTGAAGTCCGTTTCCCTGGGCATTGCAGCCTGAAGCGGCCTGAACACGCCGTCGCTCACGGTCGGCAGCTTGCGGGAGGCTCAGCCCCATCCCCATCGTCCTGGGCCGGGCTATTTACGCAAGGTCTAAGCCGGGTGCTGGTCCGCCATCGGAACACAGGTAGAACCCGCTTCTGGCACGTCGCTGCGTAGCGACGGATGCTGCGCCTCGACGTCCGGGGAAACAACACCCACCTCTGATCGCCTTCTACGCCCAAGCCGACTGAACGATCGCTGCCGCTGCGCTGACGACCCATCTCATAAGATCGCTGGATCACGCCAAGCGGATTCATATGATCGAACTTCGGGGCATAGAAACCTTCTACTGGGTCGCGACCCTTGGGGGCTTCAGGGCTGCCGCCGACAAGCTGCACACCAGTCAGCCGGCGATATCGCAACGCATCGCCCAGCTGGAGTCGAGTCTGGGCACACGACTGCTGGACCGCGACACGCGTGGCGTGCGGCTGACCGTCAAGGGTCAGGCCCTGCTGGCCCACGCCGAGCGCATGCTGCAGATGAAGCACGACATGCTGCTGGTGGCGCGAGCGCAGAACGCGTTCCGTGGCCGGCTGTGCATCGGTGTCGTCGAGACTATCGTCCAAACCTGGCTGCCTGCGCTGCTGGAACGGGTGCACCTGTCGTTTCCCGACCTGGTGCTGGAGCTCGAGGTGGAGACCACCACCCTGCTGCGTACCCATCTGCTGTCGCGGCACGTCGACCTGGCCTTTCTGATGGGGCCGGTCATCGAGCCGACCATGGAGAACCTGCCGCTGTGCCGTTACCCGCTGGCCTGGGTCGCCAGCCCTGACCTGGACCTGGGTGCGGAACCGGTTTCGCTGCAGCGACTGGCCCAGTGGCCGATCATCACCTACCCGTCCAGCAGCAAGCCGTACCAGGCCGTTCGTGCGATGCTCATGCAGCACGGCGTGCGCAGCCCGCGCATGTATGCCTCGGCCTCGTTGAGCATGTCGGTGCGCATGACGCTCGATGGCATCGGCACCAGCGTCATTGCCCCGGTGTTCCTGAACCGGGAACTCGCCGAGGGCCGCTTGCGGCTGCTCAGCGTGAGCGCGCCTGACCTGCCCGAGCTGGCATTCACGGCGACATGGCGCCAGGGCACCGACGGCCACATTGCCGCTGCGATCGCCCGCCTCGCGGTCCAGATCGCCGCGGGCGAACCCGCCGCCGAGATCGAGCCTGAGGGCCGCACTGATTCATTTGTCTTATCAAGCTCAATCTGAACTTACGATTGGCCAGCCGGCATCGCTTGCGTTTCAATTCCGGCCAGCCACGAAGTGGAGGAGCCAGATGCCCGCGGTCCCAGACCTCATGGAAAGCCACCAGGTCCGCCTGCGAGTGCGTTCGGGACAACTGGTCCAGCCTACCGCCGGACTGGCGCCGGGCTATGCGCAAGCGAACCTCGCGATCCTGCCTCGGGAACTGGCGCATGACTTCCTGCTCTTCTGCCAACGCAATCCCCGCCCGTGCCCGCTGCTGGGCGTGGCCGACGAAGGGGATCCCCGCCTGCCGTCACTGGGCGCCGATCTCGATGTGCGCACGGATCTACCCTTGTACCGAGTGTGGCGCGAAGGCGAGATGGTGCAGGAGTGTTCCGATCTGCTCCACTTGTGGCGCGATGACCTGGTGAGTTTTGCGATCGGGTGCTCGTTCTCGTTCGACGAATTGCTGGTGGCGCATGGTATCGATGTCCGGCACATGTCTTGCGGCTGCAATGTGTCCATGTACCGCACGAATATCCCGACCGCTGCGGCAGGTCGGTTTGCCGGCCCGATGGTGGTGTCGATGCGCCCGATGAAGGCCGCCGACGCCATCCGTGCGGTGCAGATTACTTCTCGCTTCCCGGCCGTGCACGGTGCGCCGGTGCACCTGGGCGATGCGGCCGAGATCGGCATCAGCGACCTGGCGCATCCGGACTATGGCGACGCGGTCGAGATCCGGCCGGGCGAAGTGCCGGTATTCTGGGCCTGCGGTGTCACACCGCAGGCCGCCATTGCGGCGGCGCGCATTCCGTTCTGTATCACCCACGCACCCGGACACATGCTGGTGACCGACGTGCGGACGCAGTCGCTGGCGGCGTTCTAGCGGCGACCGCGGTCGCGGCGCGAAGTTCTGTTCGAGGGTTGGCGCCTGCCGGCCGACTGCATGCAAGTACGCCGGGGAAACGTGGGCTCCGGGGTGCCAGGTTCCGAGGTCCCGCGCACATCATCTGGAGAACGTTTCATGAGATTCCTGACTGCCGTACTGGTGGGCACCTTCATCGCAGGCTCTGCCGTTGCGCAGGATCTGCCCAGGACCCAGCTGCGCATCACGGGCGGGCTGTCCAACCTGAGCCCCTACAACGACTACGAGAAGCCGTTCTGGACCCAGGCCATCCCGTCGCTGTCGAAGGGCCAGGTCACCGCCGAGATCAAGGGCTTCAACGAGATGGGCATCAAGGGCCCCGAGTTGTTGCGCCTGATGTCGCAGGGCGTGATCGAGTTCGGCACCGCGACATTGTCCTACTTTGCCGGGGACAACCCGATCAACGAAGCCATCGACCTGGCCGGCCTGGCCCCCGACGTGAAGACCGCGCGGCAGGTGACCGACGCCTTCGCGCCCGTGTACGCGAAGCTCTACGGCGATGATGCCAAGGTGCGCCTGCTGGGCATCTCGACCTACCCGGGCCAGGTGCTGTTCTGCAACGCACCCATCCGCGGGCTGGCCGACATGAAGGGCAAGAAGGTTCGCACCAGCAGTCGCACCCAGGCCGACTTCGTCGAGGCCCTGGGCGGCGCCAGCGTGACCATGGCCTTTGGCGAAGTGGTGCCCGCGCTGCAGAACAAGGTCGTGGACTGCGCCATCACGGGTTCGCTGTCGGGCTATTCGGCCAAGTGGTACGAGGTCTCCACGCACCTGATGGCCCTGCCCATCAACTGGAACCAGCAAATCCACGCCGTCAACCAGGGCACCTGGGACAAGCTGGACCCCAAGGTGCGCGACTTCCTGCAAGCCAACGTGACCAAGCTGGTCGACAACATCTGGGACGCCGCGGCGCAGCAGACGCAGGAAGGATATGACTGCAACACGGGCGCGGCTGCCTGCACGCGGCCGGTGAAGGGCAAGATGACCTTGGTCCAGCCCTCGGACGCCGACCGCGCGCAACTGGCGCAGATCCGCGAGGTGGTGCTCAAAAAGTGGGCCGCGCGCTGCTCGGCGCAATGCGTCAGCGACTTCAACGCCACCGTGGGCAAGCTGCTCAAGGTCACCGCCGCCAAGTGATCCCCTCCGGCGGCCGTTGAAGGCGGCGTGCCGAGTGCACGCCCTGCCATGCCGCTGTTCACGGAGCACCACCATGACTGAAGTGTCCAGGCCCTCCTGGCTGGGGCAGGCCCTGGCCTGGGCCGCCCGCCTGTCGCGCATCGGAGTCTGGGTGGGCGGTGCGCTGACCCTGGCTAGCGTGCTGCTCATCTCCTACGACGTCATCGTGCGCCGGCTGTTCGGCGTGACCATGGGCGGCTCGGACGAGCTGTCGAGCTACGCCTTTGCCATCAGCACGGCCTGGGCGCTGGCCTACACCGCGCTGGAGCGGGCCAACGTGCGCGTGGACGTGGTCTACCACCACCTGCCGGTGCGCCTGGCCGCAGTGCTGGACTGGGTGGCGCTGGTGTCGCTGGGGGTTTTTGCTGTGTTCCTGACCTATCACACGCAGCAAGTCGCGCTGCAGTCCTGGCAGATGGGCGCCAAGGCCAACACACCGCTGGCCACACCGCTGTGGGTGCCGCAGTACCTGTGGGTGGCGGGTCTGGCCTGGTTCAGCCTGGTGCTGGCGCTGATGCTGGTGCGTGCCTCGGCGGCGCTGGTCCTCGGGGACCTGAAGACCTTGAACGCGCTGTGCGGCGTCAAGTCCGCCAAGGAAGAAGCGCAGGAAGGAGCCGAGATGGGCGAGCGCATGGTCAAGGGGGAAAGCGCATGATCGCCGTCGCCCTCATCTTGCTGCTGGCCTTGATCGGTCTGAGCCTGCCGGTGGCTGCCGCGCTGGGCATGCTGGGTCTGATCCTGGACCCGCTTTACTCGATGCTGCCGCTGAGCCGCGCGATGGGCGAGATGGCCTGGAGCACCAGCAACGAGTTCCTGCTGGTGGCCATTCCGCTGTTCATCATGCTGGGCGAGATCCTGCTGCGCGCCGGCTTTGCCGAACGCATGTACGGCGCCATGAGCCTGTGGCTGTCGTGGCTGCCGGGTGGCCTCATGCACGCCAACATCGGCGCTTCGACGCTGTTCGCCGCCACTTCCGGCTCCAGCGTGGCCACGGCAGCCACCGTGGGCACGGTGGCGCTGCCGCAGATAAAGCGCTACGGCTACAACGAACCGCTGTTCCTCGGCAGCATTGCCGCCGGCGGTACGTTGGGGATCCTGATCCCGCCTTCGATCAACCTCGTCATCTACGGCGTGCTGACCAATTCGTCGGTGCCCAAGCTGTACCTGGCCGGCATCATCCCGGGCATCCTGATGGCGCTGCTGTTCATGGCGGTCATCATCGTCGCCTGCAAGATCAGGCCGGAGTGGGGCGGCCAGCGCCTCACTGGCAGCTGGGGCGAGCGGCTGCGCAGCCTGGTGCACCTGCTGCCGCCCTTCGGCATCTTCATGCTGGTGGTGGGCTCCATCTATGCGGGCGTGGCCACACCCACCGAAGCCGCCGCACTGGGCGTGCTGGGCGCCCTGATCCTGGCGGCCGTGTTTGGCCGGGTCAGCCTCAAGATGCTGCGCGAGGTGATGGAAGGCTCCATGCGCGCCACCGCCATGATCATGATCATCGTCGTCGCGGCGGGCTTCCTGAATTTCGTGATGTCGGCCATCGGGCTGACCACGGCCATCACCAACACCATCACCGGCCTGGGTTGGTCGCCGATGTGGATGCTGCTGGCCGTGGTGGTGTTCTACGTGATCCTGGGCTGCTTCATGGAAACCCTGTCCATGATGATCACGACCATCCCCATCGTGGCGCCCATCATGACGGCGCTGGGCTTCGACCCGATCTGGACGGGTATCTTGATCATCCTGCTGGTGGAGACTGCGCTGATCACGCCGCCCGTGGGCCTGAACCTCTTTGTCGTGCAAAGCCTGCGCAAGTCGGGCTCGATGCAGGCGGTGATCAACGGCAGCCTGCCCTTCGTGGCCGCGCTGTTCGTGATGATCGGCCTGCTGGCCGTCGTGCCGGGCCTTGCGCTGTGGCTGCCCTCCGTGTTCAGCAACTGAGCCTGTCGCCACCCACCCTTGCCTCCAAAGGATCCCTTACATGAACCTCGTCTTCACTCTTGACAGCGCCGCCGGTCATCACAGCCTAAAGGCCGACATCCAACAGCTCGTCATCGCCGGCTGGGCCGGACGCGATCGCCACGCCATCGAGCACCACATTGAAGAGCTCGCCGCCATCGGCGTGCCGCGCCCGAGCGCCGTGCCGCTGTACTACCGCGTGGCCGCAAACCAGCTGACGCAGGACGAGCAGGTGCAGGTGGCGGGACCCGATTCTTCGGGCGAAGCCGAGGTCTTCGTATTCACAGTCGACGGCGAGATGTACCTCTCGCTCGCATCCGACCACACCGACCGCAAGCTCGAATCACACAGCGTGGCCCTATCCAAGCAGCTGTGCGTGAAGCCGGTGGCGCGCACTGCGTGGCGCTTCGCCGACGTCGCCGGCCATTGGGACGAACTGCAACTGCGCTCGCGCATCGTCGAGAACGGGTCCGACGTGCTCTACCAGGACGGCACCCTGGCCAGCCTGCGCACCCCGGGCGACCTGATCAAGGGCTACACCGACGGCGGCCCGGCGCTGGCTGCGGGCACCGCCATGCTGTGCGGCACGGTGGCGGTGATCGGCGGCATCCGCCCGGCCACGGTCTTCGAGATGGAGCTGAGCGATCCGCGCAGCGGGCGCAGCATCCGCCACCGTTACACACAGACGCTGCTGCCCATCGTGGCCTGAGCAGCCAGGCCTTTCATCCATCTGCCGCCAGGAGTTGCGCATATGCTCCCCACCGTCGAAGCCCTGGCCGCCGACCTGGCGGCCGGACGAACGAGTTCCGTCGAGCTGACCACCGCGGCACTGGCCCGCGCCGCCGACCCCGTCGGCGAAGGCGCACGGGTCTTCACCCATATCGATGCCGAGCGTGCGCTGGTGCTGGCACGGGCCTCCGACGCGCTGCGCAGGATCGGGCCGGCGCGCTCGCCGCTGGACGGCCTGCCGGTGTCGATGAAGGACCTGTTCGACATCGCGGGTCAGACCACCTGCGCGGGATCGGTGCTGCTGCGCGACGCCCCACCGGCGGCACGCAACGCCACTGTGGTGGACCGCCTGCAGGCCGCCGGTGCCGTGATCGTGGGCCGCACCAACATGACCGAGTTCGCCTACTCGGGGCTGGGCATCAACCCGCATCACGGCACGCCGCGCAACGCGTGGGACCGCATCGGCGGCCGCATCCCCGGCGGCTCGTCCTCGGGGGCCGCGGTGTCGGTGACCGACGGCATGTCGGTGGCCGCCGTGGGCACCGACACCGGCGGCTCGGTGCGCATTCCTGCCGCGCTGTGCGGCCTGGCGGGCTACAAGCCGACGGCCCGGCGCGTGCCGATGGATGGCGTGCTGCCCTTGTCCGCGGCGCTCGATTCGGTCGGTCCGCTGGCCGCCTCCGTACGCTGCTGCGCCATCGTGGACGCCGTGCTGTCTGGAGAGCCGGTGGCGGTGCCGGATGCTGCGGACCTGGTGGACGCCCGGCTGGCCATCCCAGACGAGGTCGTGCTCGACGACTCGGATGCCGATGTGGCCGGCGCCTTCGAGGCCGCATGTCGCATCCTGACGGCGGCAGGCGCACGCATCCGTCGCATCTCCATTCCCGAATTGGCCGAGTTGCCGGCGCTGCACGCCCGGGGCACCTTCACCGCGGCAGAAGCATGGGCCTGGCACCGTCAGCACATCGAAACCCGGGCTTCGGCCTACGACCCACGCGTCGTGTCGCGCATCCAACTCGGTGCCAGGATGACGGCGGCCGACCTCATTGACCTCGTGGCAGCGCGCCGGCGCTGGATCGCCGCCGTGAGCTCGCGCATCGGCGGCATCGATGCCCTGCTGATGCCGACCGTGCCATGGGTCGCGCCGCACATCGCGACCCTGGTGCAGGACGAAGCCGCCTATTACCGGGCCAATGGCCTGATGCTGCGCAACCCCACCTTCATCAACTTTCTCGACGGTTGCGCACTGTCGCTGCCCTGCCAGGCACCGGGTGCGCCACCGGTGGGCCTGATGCTCGCCGCGGCCGGCGGGCGCGACGCGCAGATCCTTGCCCTGGGCCAGGCGGTGGAGGCGGCACTTGCGCGGGGCTTCGCGGTATGAGTGCGCCGGGAGCCCAGGTGCCGTCCGTGCGGCAGACTTCGATCGAGCCGCTGAGCGCATCGGCCTTCGCAGCGTTCGGTTCGGTGCTGGGCTCGCCTTGCCCCACGGACCCTGCGGCTCTTGCCTTCAGCCACCCGGGCAGCGACTTCTGGCACGCACACGACTTCAACCCGGGCGAAGGCGGCCAGACCGAGGTGCTGTGGGTGAACTACCGCGACCACTCGTTGCGCCTGCGCACGCTGGAGGCGCACTGGCTGACCGAGCAGGCCATCATCCCGTTGGGCGGTCACGACATCGTGCACGTCGTGTGCCCGACGCGCGACGACGGCAGCCGACTGCCCGATACCCAGCGCTTGCGCGCATTTCATGTGGCCTCGGGCCAGGGCCTCTGCATGCGGCCGGGCTGCTGGCACACCAGCTTCGTCTTTGGCGGCCAGACCACCTGCCTGATGCTCACCAGACGTTCGACCACGCGCGACCTGGTGGCTCACCTCAGGGGCGAATCTGCGGCGCGGGAGACAAGCATCGTGCCTGTGGTCCGGCCCGGCGAGGCCGCCTGGCTTCTGCGGGCTTGAAGGAGGTTCGCGCACGCCGGGCCCACACGCTGTCCGGCCGTCCCCGCTGACCCTGCATCATTTCTCACCTTGTCCACGACCCGACGCCATGAATCCAGTCCCCGGCCTCTTCACCCCCCTGCGCACGGGCCCGCTGCATCTGCGCAACCGCATCATGATCTCGCCCATGTGTCAGTACTGTGCCGAGGACGGCAAGCCCGTCGCCTGGCACTTTGCGCATCTCGGCAGCCTGGCCATGTCGGGCGCCGGCCTGCTGTGCCTGGAAGCCACGGCCGTCACTCCCGAAGGTCGCATCACACCCGGCTGCCTGGGGCTGTACAGCGATGCTCACGAGGCGGCCCTGCATCAGGTGGTGCGCTCGCTACGCTCGATCTCGAACATGCCGCTGGCCCTGCAGTTGTCGCACGCCGGACGCAAGGCCTCCAGCCGCAGGCCCTGGGAGGGAGGTGCGCTGATCGACGTGGCCGACGGCGGCTGGACACCGGTGGCGCCGTCGGCCGTGCCGCACAAGTCGACCGAAACACCGCCGCGCGCCCTCACGGCCGACGACCTGCGCCAGCTCGTTTCCGACTTCGCGCAGGCTGCGCATCGCGCACGTGCGCTGGGCTTCGACGCCATCGAACTGCACATGGCGCACGGCTACTTGATGCACCAGTTCATGTCGCCACTGTCGAACCAGCGCAGCGATGAATTCGGGGGTTCGCTGGAGAACCGCATCCGGCTGCCGCTGGCGGTGTTCAGCGCCGTGCGCGAAGCCGCAGGCCCGGGCATGGCCGTGGGCGTGCGCTTGTCGGCCACCGACTGGGTCGAAGGCGGATGGGACCTGGGGCAGACCCTGGTCATCGCCCGGCAGCTGGAGACGCTGGGATGCAGCTTCCTCGACATCTCCTCGGGCGGCGTATCGAGCCAGCAGAAGATACCGCTCGGTCCGGGCTACCAGGTGCCGTTTGCCGAGCAGGTGAAGCGTGTGGTCGACATTCCGGTGGTCGCCGTGGGCCTCATCACCGAAGCCAACCAGGCAGAGGACATCGTGTCGCGAGGCCAGGCCGATATCGTGGCGCTGGCGCGCGGCTTCCTTTTCGACCCGCGCTGGCCCTGGCGGGCCGCCGCTGCATTGGGTGGCACCGTGGGCGCGCCACCGCAGTTGCTGCGCAGCCTGCCGCAGGGCCACGCACCGATCTTCGGCGACGTGCGCATCGGCCAGCGCTGACTCTGCCGGCAACGCACAGCAGCCTACGGATGAAGACGGGTTTGCCATCGACGATCCAGGCCGGGGTCGCGGCGACTCAGCATGCATCGTCGCTGTGGATCTGCGGTGCTTCCAGGAAGCGCGACGTCATGTTGTCGGCGGTGATCGTTGTCACCCATCCCGCCGTGCCGCGCTCGCCGGGTTGTTCGCGCACCGCGACCAGCATCGCAGGCGCGAACTTGATGTCGAGCTTCATCGCATAGGTCAAGAGCACACGCTGCTGGCAGTCAGGGTGAGGTCGCAGGCCATGTGCGAACGGCTGCAAACACCGCTTCCCGGGTCCTGACGTCGCAGCGTCGGTCGGCAAGTGCGGCACAGTCGAAGACTCGCCTCCTGTCAGCCAAACGCCGAACAGGTTGAGTTCAAGCGCGTCTCCATGATCGACATCAAGCAGTGCCCGAACCGCAGCGGCGAGCTCAAGATCAGCATGGCACTCCTCGAAGCGCCGGTGATGCGGCGAGTTCGAGACCGCCGCTGGGCAAGCTTT
>Ga0105090_10002589_pt1 | contig 10102 bp, 8 predicted proteins | sample PPLLak3March2015_FD_79110 | JGI IMG/M metagenome (GOLD analysis project Ga0105090, IMG submission 79110) | Freshwater sediment microbial communities from Prairie Pothole Lake near Jamestown, North Dakota, USA - PPLs Lake P7 Core (1) Depth... | ecosystem: Environmental > Aquatic > Freshwater >... | reverse complement strand
GCGCCGCCGAACTGCGCCTGCGGGATGAAGTCGTTCTTGTCGAACTCGAACAGGTCGACCGTCATCTGACAGGCGATCAGCCTGACTTCGGCTTCGATGCAGATATGGCGCAGTTCTTCGAGCGAAGCGACGCCTTTCGCCTTCATCTTGTTCTTCATCATCATCGTCGCCATCGACTCCATGCCGGGCAGCGTCTGGACCAGCACCGGCATCGGCACCGGCATCGGCATCGCCGGGTTGGCGAGCGGACTGATCTTCACCGCCGACAGGTCCTTGCGCAGCAGTTGCAGCCCGTAGAAGGTGAAGAAGACCTGCACCTCCCAGCCGAGCGCCGCCGCCGTCGACGCGAGAATGTATGGCGGATAGCCCCAATCCAGCGTTCCCTTGCTGGCGATCAGCGCCATCTTCTTTGCTGCCATTGCTGCTCCTCAGCGCTTCTTCAGGAAGAAGGTGTACAGCGCGCCTTCCTGGCCGGCCTCGAGCAGTTCGTGACCGGTCTGCTCGGAAAAGGCCTTCATGTCGGCCATCGAGCCGGAGTCGGTCGCCACCACCTTCAGCACCTGGCCGCTGGCCAGTTCGTTCAGCGACTTGCGGGTCTTGACGATCGGCAGCGGGCACGCCAGGCCGCGCGCATCGAGTTCCTTGTCGAAATGCATGGGTTCTCCCTCGGGAAGGCGCATCAGGCAACGGCCGTGCGACTGGGCAGGCAGTCTAATGAGTCGCCACCGGCTCCGCCTTCGGTGACGGCGTGGCGGCGGCTACCCGCATGGGTGATTCAGTGCGCGCGGGACCCGCTCGCACAATCGCAGGCGACCCGCCACCGCATTTCACGTACCGACCCGCCGCTAATGGAACAGCGCATCCCCGCCCGCAGCATTCCGATCCGCGCCGCGACCGACGCCGGCTGCGGCGGCGGCGAGTCCTTTGCCCTGATGGTTCTTGGCGACTCGATGGCGCCGGAGTTCGAACACGGCGACATTGTTGTCATCGAGCCGGAAGGGCTTGCTACCGACGGCTCGTTCGTGCTCGCGCAGCTTGGCGGCGAGTGGATCTTTCGCCAACTGCGCCGAGACGGCGACGGCTGGATCCTGCGGGCCCAGCACCCGGATTACCCGGCGACTGGAATCGCCGACCTGTCGGCGGTTCGCGGCGTCATCATCCAGAAGAGCCGGCCGGGGCGGCGACGTGCCAGCAAGCGCTACGTCGACTGAACCGTCGGCCGCGTTCCGCGACGCGCTGATCGCGACCGTCCAGCGCAATTGCGACCTGGCCGACGCACACCATGCCGACGGCAAGTCGCTTTGCACCTACCTGCTCGGCATGCGCGAGCTTTTTTGCTGGGAGGCCGGGCTGGCGCCGGGTCAGGCGCCGGAGCGCACACGTCTATCGAGCTGGATCGCGGAGCGCGAACTGCGCTGGGAGCAGTTGCGCGACGAAGGCGCGGGCTTCGCGCCGCTGCCCCTTGCCGATCCGGTCGATCCGTTCGACGACGCCACCGTCAACGAACGCATCGCCGGCGACGGCCTGGCGTATGGCGCCGGAATCGGGCTGTTCGGTGCACCGTTGTTCGTCCTCGCCGAGTGCCGGTCGCGCGAGCGGCGCGACGGCGCGCAGGTGATCGTTGCCGGCGCCGAACTGGCACGCGGCATCACCGCGCCGCCGGCGGCAAGCCGCGGCGCCACCGTCATCGTCCGCCTCGATGCGCTGCGCCGCTGGCTGTGCACCCGGATCGAGGCGTCGCGCCGCGGCCCGTCGGAGCCGGCCTTTTCGGCTGCGCTGAGCGCCTATGGCGACCCGGCCGATCCGGCGACGATCGAGCGGATGGTCGAAGGCGAAGCGGAGACGCTGGTGCTGCACGAACTCGGCGAACTGCAGGTCGCCGAGGCTGTGGGACCCGACTGGGAGGCGATGCTGGCCAGCGTCGATGATCGGCGCACCGAACTCCTGCTGCGCGCGGTGCGCGATCTGCTCGCCGATTGCACGGTGACGCTGCCGCAATTGATCGAGCGCGGTGCCGATGCGTCGCTGCTCTTCTGGCTCGGCAACTTCGACGGCCTGCGCAGAGCCATTGCCCCCGATCTCGCCGCAGCGTTCGCCTCGCCGCCGGCGCGCGTCGATCATGCGGCCATCGAGCGCGCGGCGCGCTCCGGCCACAAGGCGTGGCGCGCGGTGGCCGAAGATCTGCTGTCGACGTGGCGGCGCGACGGCGGCGCGGCGCTGCGGGCGCGTGCCGCTGCACTGGTACCAGCAAGCCGCGCCGAGCCGGCGCGGGCGTAAAGACTGCGAGCAGATGATTTCCCGGTCCTGCCGGCGGCGAGGTGAACTGGCGCGCGGCCAACTCATCCGCCGTGCTGCGCACTCTCGACCAGGGTGGTCGGTCGCGCCGGCGAATCGGCGTCGATCTCGACCCAGTTCAGAGTCTCCCGCAGCTTGACCACGTCGCCGACGATCACCAGAGTCGGCGGGCGCAGGCCGGCGGCCTCGACCTTCTCCGCGAGATCGGCCAGTGTGCCGGTGACTACCCGCTGCTGCGGCAGCGTTGCCTGCTGCACAACGGCCACCGGCATGTCGAGCGGCATGCCGTGCTCGACCAGGCGTTCGCAGAGCTGCTTCAGTCCCAGCAGGCCCATGTAGACGACGACGGTCTGGCGCGGCCGCGCCAGACCGTGCCAGTCCAGGTTCATCGTGCCGTCCTTCAGGTGCCCGGTCACCAGCACGCAGGACTGCGCGTAGTCGCGATGGGTCAACGGGATGCCGGCATAGGCGGCGACGCCACAGGCGGCGGTGATGCCGGGCACGACGCGAAAGCGCACGCCAGAGGCGGCGAGCGTCGCGATCTCCTCGCCGCCGCGGCCGAACACATAGGGATCGCCGCCCTTCAGCCGCAGCACGCGCCTGCCCTCCTTCGCCAGCTTGACCAGTAGCGCGTTGATCTCCTCCTGCCGCATCGTGTGGTCGGAGCGCTGCTTGCCGACGTAGATCCGCTCGGCATCGCGCCGGCACAGATCCATCACCTCCGGCGACACCAGGTTGTCGTACAGCACGATGTCGGCCTGCTGCATCAAGCGCAGCGCGGCGAAGGTCAGCAGTTCCGGATGGCCGGGCCCGGCGCCGACGAGGTAGACCTCGCCCTCCTGCGGGCCGCGATGCGCGGCATCTTCGATCGCCTGCGCCAGCGCCCACTCCGCCTGCGGAAGGCGACCGGAGAAAACCAGCTCGGCGATCGGCCCGGTCAGCACGCGCTCCCAGAACGGCCGCCGCTGCGGCTGCGGCAGCGTCTCCTTAACGCGATCGCGGAAGCGCCGCGCCAGCGTGGCCAGTTCGCCGTAGGCCGCCGGGATCAGCGTCTCCAGCCGCGCCCGCAGCAGCCGCGCCAGCACCGGCGTCGCGCCGCCGGTGGACACGGCGACGATCACCGGCGAACGATCGACGATCGCCGGCAGGATGAACGAACACAGTTCCGGATCGTCGACGACGTTGACCGGGACGCCGCGCGCCTGCGCCAGCCGCGACACCTCGGCGTTCACGGCACGGTCGTCGGTGGCGGCGATCACCAAGGTCGCATCGTCGAGCGCTTCGGCACCGAACGCTGTGGCTCGATGGGCAATACGCCCGGCCGCCTCCAGTTCCGCCAGCGCCAGGCACAGCCTCGGCGCGGTGACCGTCACCCGGCCGCCGGCATCGAGCAGCAGGATGGCCTTGCGCGCCGCGACTTCGCCGCCGCCGATCACGGCGCAGGGCCGGCCGTCGAGCTTCAGGAAGATCGGCAGATAGTCCATTGCCGCGCGCTCACCAGTAGGCCAGCAGGCGGCCGCCTTCGACCTTCGACTTCCAGCGCTTCAGCGGCGTCGAGCCCTTGGCAATGCAGGCGCCCGAGGTGATGTCGAAGGCCCACTCGTGCTTCGGGCAGGTGAGCGTCGTGCCCTGCAGGGCCAGGTGCGGGATGTTGGTGGTCTGGTGCGGGCAGCGGCTGTCATAGACGCGGATCTCATCTGCCGTGCGATGGACGAACAGGCCGCGGCCGTCGCAATCGATGCGTTTGGTCTCGCCGACGGCGATCCCGTCCGCGTCCATCACGTCGTGCCATTCGCCCTCGAAGCCGAGCTTCTCCGGCTGGAATTCGGGCAGGTCCATGTCGATGATGATGTCGACCGCCCAGACGATCTTCGCCAGGCCCAACGCCGGGAAGGCCATCAGCAGCGCGTCGAGCACCTCGACCGGCGTGCAGCCATCGCGCAGCGCTCGCGACAGGTACTGGCGGAAGCCGCGTTCGGTCTGCGCATGGACCTTGGTGATCACCGAGATCAGGTTGCGGGTCTTCGGATCGAGGTGCTTGCCGGCCTCCTTCAGGAACCTGAAGTAATGGCCCATCGCTTCAGGCCGGGCCTTGACCAGGAAGTTAAGCGCATCGCTCATGGCGGGCTGTCCTCGATGATTGCGTGGCCGCAGGGTCGCGGCGGCCTCGGATGATGGCCTGCGGTCATACGCGCAGTCATACGACCAGCGAGCGCAGCCGCTCGCGCGCGGCGCCGGCGTCGATGAGGCCCGCCACCGCGGCATCGACGAAGGCCGCCGGGCCAGCGACGAATACGTCGCAGGCCGCCGGCTCCGCGGCCCGCGCCGCGGCGACGAGCCTCGTCGCGCCTGCCACAGGATCGGCGTCGGTCAGCGGTTCGTAGGTGAACTGGTCGAATGCCGCCTGCCAGGCGCGGCACTGGTTGCCGAGATACTGGCCATCGGCCGCCGCGCCGAGCCAGTACAGCGCGAAGGTCTCGACCTCTTCGCTGGCGATCGCATGTTCGATCAGGCTCTTGATCGGTCCAAAGCCGGTGCCGCAGGCGGCGAAGAGCAGCGGCCGGGGGCTGTCGGAATCGAGCACGAAATCGCCGCAGGGCCCGCGCACGCTGACGGTTGTCCCAGCGCGCAGCCGGCCGCCGAACAGCGCGCAGGCAAAAGGCGACTCCGGGTCGCGCCCGACGTGAAAGTGCAGGTTGCGTTCGTCGCAGGGGCAGCTTGCCAGCGGAAGGGTCTGCGTCAGGTCGCCGCCGTCGCCTGCAATCCCGAGTGTCGCCGACTGCCCGGCCAGGAAGCGCAGCCGGTTGCTGCGCGGCGTCTGCAGGTGCAGCAGACGCACGTCCGGCCCCAGGTCGGCGACGGCGCGCACGGTCGCCAGCACGGTCTGCTCCGGAATGTCGGCCGGGCCGCGCGCCTCCAGCGTCTCGACGATCACGTCGCTGACCGCTGTATTGGCGCAAAGCAGCGCATAGCCCTGCTGCCGCTCGGCCTCCGACAGAACGTAATCGGCATGCAGGACCGGCCTCAGCTCGCCGGCGACGATCCGCGCCTTGCACAGGCCGCAGGTGCCGCTGCCGCAGCCGTAGCCGAAGCGCAGGCCGGCCTTCAGCCCCGCCTGCAGGATCGAATCGTTGCCTTCGAGCAGGTACTGCCGGCCGCTCGGCCGCACCGTGACCTGCGCCGAGATCGCATGCAGAAAGTTGGCCATCGCGTCCAGTGCCTCCGCCGGTTCCCTGCCCAGCACTCTTTGCAGCGCGCGCTGCAGGTCATCGGCAAGCTGCAGCAACTGCGCATCGCCCCGCGCCTCGGCCACCCCGCGCAACAGCTGCTGGTGCTCGACCAGCAGCGCGTGATACGCGCTGAGGTCGCGCCGCAGGTCAGCCAGTTCCTGCCCCTGGATGAACAGCCGCTGCGCCAGCACCTCCTGCGATGGCAGCAGCCGTTCGCGCAGCCGCCGGCCGAAGGCCTCGGCACGGATGCGCGCGACTTTCTCCAGGGCGCCTGAATCCTCGAGCGTCGCCTGCGGAAAGGCACGGCGCAGCTCCTCGACCGCGATCAGCCCTTCGTACGACGCCAGCGTGCCGGTGCCGATCATCCGCTGCAGCGTCGCCCGCGGCAGGCCGACCAGCTGCGCAGCGCGGGCGAGATTCAGCTGTTGCGTCATCGCCGTAATCAGACGACCGGGACGCCGTCGGTCCGCGGCGCCCCATCGGGCAGCGCGCGCTGGCACTCCTCGAAGACCCGGACCGTGCAGTCGCGGCAGATGCCGGCATCGAGCAGGGGGTAGACGGTCCGCAGCGCCTCGCCCTTGCTGAAGACGATGCGGTCCTCGCCCTCCTCGGCGATGTAACCCGCCCGCTGCAGCGACGCGCGCACGCCCGGCTGCACCGTCACCAGCATCACGCCGCCGCCGAGCAGCCGCCGCCGCCGCGCCTCGTGCTGCAGCAGTTGCACGCCGGCCTGATCGGCGAAGTTGACCCCTTGCATCATCAGCATCAGCCACTTGCGGTGCGGCGCAGCCGCGTCGACGCGGTACAGCTGTTCGCCGACATGCTCGACGGCGCCGAAGTACAGCGAGCCGCGCACCCGCAGGATCGCCAGTTGCGGGCAACCGGGGTTGTCGGCATCGACGGCGACGAACTTGCGCCGCGGATTGCCCAGCTCCGCGCGCGGCGGTACCCGTTCATCGATCGCCGGCTGCGAGGTGCGGTAGAGGTAAAAGAGCAGCGAGGCGACGATGCCGAGGAACAGCCCCTTTTCCAGGTCGATCAGCGTGCCGAGGAAGGTCAGCAGCAGCACGATCCGTTCGCGTGGTTGGCGGCGCAGGATGTCGCCGATCTCGCGGACGCTGATCAGGCCCCAGGCGACGATGAACAGCACCGCGGCCACGGCCGCCACCGGCAGGTAGGCGGCCCAGGGCGCCGCCACCAGCGCGATCAGCAGCAGGAACACGGCCGACAGAGCCGCCGCCAGCGGCGTCCTGGCGCCGGCCGCGAAGTTTGCGCCGCTGCGGTTGAACGAGCCGCTCGAGGTGTAGCCGGAGAAGATGCTGCCGGCGAGGTTGGCCAGTCCCTGGCCGATGAACTCCTGGTTGCTGTCGATGCGCTGGCCGGACTTCGCGGCGATCGCCCGGCTGATCGCGATCGCCTCGGTCAGCGCCAGAATCGAGACGATGAAGGCCGGGAACACCATGTCGGAAAGCGCAGTGAACGACAGGTCCGGAACCGACAGCGGCGGCAGCGACGCATCGATCCGGCCGACGGTCTGGATGCCGGTGACCGCGCTGCCGAGTTGCCTGTCGAGCAGCAGCGCCACGACGCTGCCGACCAGCATGGCGACAATCATGTACGGCCAGCTCGGCAGCAGCCGGCGCGCGAGCGCGCCGCTCGCCAGCGTCACCACGCCGACCAGCAGCACCCAGGGCTGCGCCTCGCCGAGGTGGCGCGCGGCGTACAGCAGCACTTCATGAAACGCGAGGCCGCGCGGGATCGAAAGCCCGAGGAAGGCACCGAGCTGGCTGACGGCGATCAGACAGGCGGCGCCGGCAGTGAAACCGACGATCACCGTGTGCGAGATGAAGTTGACCAGCGTGCCGAGCCGGACCAGTCCCATGGCCAGCTGCATCAGGCCGACCAGCAGCGTCAGCGTCAGCACCAGCCCGATGTAGTCGGCGCCGCCGGGTGTGGCAAGCGGGCTGACCGCCGCAAAGACGACGATCGAGATCGCGGTCGTCGGTCCGGACACCAGGTGCCAGCTCGATCCCCACAGCGCCGCGACCACTGCCGGCACCATCGCGGCATAAAGGCCATATTGCGGTGGCAGGCCGGCAATGCTGGCGAACGCCACCGCCTGCGGCAGCACGATCACCGCGCCGGTCAGCGCCGCCATCAGGTCGTGGCGCAACGTTTCGCTGTTGACCCGCGGCCACCAGGCCAGCATCGGCAGAAGGCGCTGCAGGCGCGTAGATGAACTCATCGCCCCGCCCATTCGCTCGCAGCCCGCGGCTGTCGATGATGCTTCCGGCGCACACCCGCGGCGATGTCTTGGCGATGAATCAAAGGCTCCCCTGCGTTTGCCCCGATAGCACTCGCCGGCAAACGATGCCGGCGGCCGAACCTCGGGAATAGTGCCATGGCGATGCATGACGCATTCGCTCATGCACGAGTCAGGCCCTTCGTGCCCGCCGGCCGGGGCGGGCCAACCTAACCCAAGCGGGTAGGCGGCAAGCCACCCTGAACAACGGGTCAGTGGCAAACAGCGCGATTCGCACCGATTGCTGCATCACCACAACGAGAGCGGCCCTTAGACTGGCTGCAAGCGCACTGCCGAGCCCGCAAAAGAGAATCGGGCGACGACTCCGTCGATCAGGCAGGCCCGCGGCAGCGGCGAGTCGCGTCGCGGACGATACGAACAAGGGGACAAGTGCAGCACCTGGTCGACCCACATGGCGGCGGGCCGCTTGCGCCGCGGCTGCTCGAAGGCGAGGCGCGTGCCGAGGTGCTGGAGCGGGCGGCGACGCTGCCGAGGTTGCGCCTCAGTTCCCGCGAGAAGGGCGACCTCGTGATGCTTGGCATCGGTGGCTTCACGCCGCTCGATGGCTTCATGACACACGGCGACTGGCAGCGCGTCTGCGACGGCATGAAGCTCGCCAATGGCCTGTTCTGGCCGATCCCGATCACGCTGTCGACGGGTAACGAACTGGCGGCGACGTTCCACACCGGCGACGAGATCGCGCTCGTCGACCCGGATTCGGACGACATCCTGGCCACGATGCGGGTCAGCGAGAAGTACACGATCAACAAGAAGCACGAGTGCATGATGGTGTTCCGCACCGCCGACCCCGAGCATCCGGGCGTGAAAATGGTGATGGAACAGGGCGACGTCAACCTCGCCGGCACGGTGAAGGTGCTATCCACGGGTGGCTTCGAGAAATACGGCGCGCTGTTCATGACGCCGATGCAGACGCGCGAACTGTTCGCCTCGCTCGGCTGGACGCGCATCGCCGCGTTCCAGACCCGCAACCCGATGCACCGCTCGCACGAGTACCTGGCCAAGGTCGCGATCGAGGTCTGCGACGGCGTGCTGGTGCATTCGCTCCTCGGGGCGCTGAAGCCGGGCGACATTCCCGCAGACGTGCGCACCCGGGCCATCTCGCTGCTCATCGAGCGCTACTTCGTCGCCGGGACCGTGGCGCAGGCCGGCTATCCGCTCGACATGCGCTACGCCGGCCCGCGCGAGGCGCTGCTGCACGCGCTGTTCCGGCAGAACTACGGCTGCTCGCACCTGATCGTCGGCCGCGACCATGCCGGCGTCGGCAGCTACTACGGGCCCTTCGATGCCCACCGCATCTTCGACGAGATTCCGCGCGATGCCCTGCAGACCCAGCCGCTCAAGATCGACTGGACGTTCTGGTGCTACTCCTGCGGCGGCATGGCCTCGGCGCGCACCTGCCCGCACGACGAGAAGGAGCGGCTGCTGGTTTCCGGCACCAAGCTGCGCAAGTGGCTGTCCGAGGGCGCCGAGGTGCCGGCCGAGTTCAGCCGGCCGGAGGTGCTGGCGATCCTGCGCGAGTACTACCAGGGGCTCGAAGAGCACGAGCGCGTCGAAGTCAAGCTGACCGGGCATTCGGCCCGCTGAAACCGCCGCAAAGAAACCAGACCTGCGATCGATCGGGGAGGAGTTACACGATGTTCACCACCAATCCGTTTGCCGGGCTGTCGGCGTCGCTTTCGCCTGCCGTCATGCAGGCGTATGTCGTCATCATGTTCATGCTGGTCGTCGCGGGAACGCTGTTCGACGTTGTGCACAAGGCAAGCGCCAGGTTCTTCTTCGAGAAGTTCCGCAGTTCGAAGGCGAAGGCGGCGCAGCCGGTCGGTGGCGGTGAACTCGTGTCGATCGCCGTCAAGACGGCCGTGGTGGACGTATTGGCCTCCGGCGAGTTCTGCAACGCGCGCCGGCGCATCGCGCATCTGCTGGGCATGTACGGCTTCGTGCTGTACGTCCTCGCCACAGTGGTGCTGGTGTTCAACACCTCGGCTAGCCCGCTCTGGACGCAGCTCTGGTGGCTCGGCGGCCTGATGATCTGCGTCGGCGGCTATTGGTTCTGGTTCTTCATCCGGGTCGATGTCGCCGCCGAGGGCAACTCGCCGTTGCGCCTCGTCAAGGCGGATCTGTTCATCCTGTCGCTGCTGGCGAGCGCCACGCTCGGGCTCGTCTGGGCGGCCTCCGGCGGCGGCGCGGGCGTGCTCTTCGGGCTGTACATCCTCGCCACCACGGTGCTGTTCGCCGGCGTGCCCTGGTCCAAGTT
>Ga0105090_10002588_pt1 | contig 10103 bp, 10 predicted proteins | sample PPLLak3March2015_FD_79110 | JGI IMG/M metagenome (GOLD analysis project Ga0105090, IMG submission 79110) | Freshwater sediment microbial communities from Prairie Pothole Lake near Jamestown, North Dakota, USA - PPLs Lake P7 Core (1) Depth... | ecosystem: Environmental > Aquatic > Freshwater >... | reverse complement strand
GTGGCGCGTGTCGGAGGGCCTCGAGTACGGCATCGTCGGCGTCAATACGGGCCTGATCTCGACCGAGGTCGCCCCGTTCGGCGGCGTCAAGGAATCCGGCACCGGCCGTGAAGGTTCGAAGTACGGCATCCTCGACTACACCGAGCTCAAGTACCTCTGCATCGGCATCTGACGTTGACCGCGAGGTTGTCCGATCGGGCGCTGCTGGTCCTGCTCGCGGCGATCGCCGCGCTCGGCCCGATCGCGACCAACCTCTACCTGCCGGCGCTGCCCGCGGTCCGCGAGCACTTCGACGCGAGCGTCGCCGCCGTGCAGGCGACGTTCTCCATATCGCTGGTGAGTTTTGCGATCGGCATCCTCGCCTGGGGCCCGATCGCCGATCGCTACGGCCGCCGCACGGCAGTGTTGAGCGGCCTCTGCATCATGGTCGTGGGTGCGCTGGTCAGCCTGGTGGCGCAGGACCTGCGCTGGCTCGTCGCCGGACGCGGCATCCAGGCGTTCGGCACCGCCACGGGCATCGTCGTGGCACGCGCGATCCTGAGCGATCTCTACCCGGTCGAACGCATGTCGAAGGCGCTGGCGCAGGTGACGATGGTCGCCGTGCTCGGCAATGCGCTTGCGCCGGTGTTCGGCGGCTTCATCACGGCGGGTTTCGGATGGCGCGCGATCTTCGCGGCCTTGCTGGTTACGGCTGCGGCAATCGGCATTGCGGCCTGGCGCAGCCTGCCCGAAACGCGTCCGCCGACCGACCGTCTACCGCGCGGGCGCGAGATGGCCGCCACGGCGTGGCAACTGATCCGCATGCCGCTGTTCGCGGGCTGCGTGCTGCAGAGCGCCGTGATCTACGCGACCTTCCTCGTGTTCATCTCGCTGGCGCCGTACGTGATGGTGTCGGCGTACGGCCGCCCCACGACCGAGTTTGGCTTCTATTACCTGTTCATCGCCGCGGGTTATTTCCTCGGCAACCTGTCCGTCAGCCGGATGATGTCGCACCACGACCTGCACTGGATGGTGGTCATGGGCGTGCTGATGAGCGCCGCCGGTGCCGTGGTGGCGCTCGTGTTCGTGGCGCTTGGCTTCACGCATCCACTGTGGATCTTCGTGCCGATCGGTGTGTATGCGTACGGCCAGGGCCTCGCGCTGCCGAACGTGACCGCAACGGCCGTGAGCCTCGCGCCGCAACACGCGGGTGTCGCGTCCAGCACCATCGGCTTCCTGCAGCAGATCATCGGCGCCCTGTCCGTGCAGTGGATGGGCCACTTCTCGACCGACACCGCGCTACCGATGATGCTGTTCGTCGCAGTCGTCTGCGTGCTCGGGCTCGGGATGCTTTACGTGTTTCCGCGCGTCGAAGCCGGAAATAGGGGACATTCTCTTGGAAAATAGGGGACATTCTCCTATTTCATGCTTTGAAAAATAGGAGAATGTCCCCTATTTTCCAGCAGAATGTCCCCATGCAGTACGTAGGCACTCCCGATTACACCCACGGCACGCCGGCCCGCGTCGGCGTGCTGCTCGTCAATCTCGGCACGCCCGACGAGCCGACCACGCCGGCCGTGCGCCGCTACCTCGCCGAGTTCCTCTGGGATCCGCGCGTCATCGAGATGCCGCGCCCGCTGTGGTGGCTGATCCTGCACGGCATCATCCTGCGAGTCCGGCCCGCGAAGAGCGCGCATGCCTACCAGAAGGTCTGGACGCCCGGCGGTTCTCCGCTGCTCGTCGAGTCGCGCGCGCTCACCGAGGCGCTGGCCGGCCGGCTGCAGGCCCGCATGGGCGATCGCGTGCGCGTCGAACTGGGGATGACCTACGGCAATCCGTCGCTACGCGACGCGCTCGAACGCTTCCGGCGCGACAACGTCCAGCGCCTGCTGGTGCTGCCGATGTACCCGCAGTACTCGGCCACCACCACGGCGTCGATCTTCGAGCGCGTGACGAGCGAACTGTCGCGCTGGCGCTGGATTCCCGAGCTGCGCATGGTCAACCAGTACTGGGAAGAGGATCGCTACATCGCCGCGCTCGCCGACAGCATCGCCGCGCACTGGCAGCAGCACGGCCGCAAGCACCTGCTGTTCTCGTTCCACTCGATTCCCAAGCGCTATTTCCTGGCCGGCGACCCGTATCACTGTTTCTGCCAGGCCACGGCACGGCGCGTCACCGAGCGGCTCGGCCTCGCACCGGGCGAGTGGTCAGTAGGCTTCCAGTCGCGCTTCGGCCGCGAGGAATGGATCAAGCCCTACGTCGACCTGCTGCTCGCCGAGTACGCGCAGAAAGGCCCGAAGCAAGTCACGGTGGTCTGCCCGGGCTTCGCAACCGATTGCCTCGAGACCATCGAGGAAATCAACATGCAGAACCGCGAGGCGTATCTCGCCGGCGGCGGCGAAGCATTCGATTACGTGCCGTGCCTGAACTCAACGCCGCCGCACGTCGATCTCTACGAGCATGTCGTGCTGAAGCACGCGCAGGGCTGGCCGGAGATCGAAGGCCGCGACGATTCCGCGGCGCTGCCGAAGTCCCGCGAGCGGGCGCTCGCGCTGGGCGCAAAGAACTGAGCCGGCGATGCTCGGGCGCTTCCTCGAGATCAGCGTCCGTGTTTCCGACATTCCGGAGTCACTCGCATTTTACGAGTCGCTCGGCTTCGTGCAGGCGTCGGTCGGCGATACCTGGAGTCATCCGTACGGAGTGATCACCGACGGCCGCCTGCACCTCGGCCTGCATGCGCGCGAGTTCGAAGCCCCCGCGCTCACCTGGGTGCAGCCGGAACTCGCGTCGCACGCGCGCCGCCTGCAGGCGCTCGGCATCGAGCTGGCGATCGAGCGGCTCGGTGAAGACTCGCTGCATGAGGTCGGGTTCGTAGATCCATCCGGGCAGATGATCACATTGCTCGAGGCGCGCACGTTCTCTCCGCCCACGCTCCCGCCCGTGCACGTCACGCAACTCGGCTATTTCGAGGAATTCGGCATCCCGACCAGCGATCTAGAACGCGCGACGGCATTCTGGGACGCGCTGGGTTTCGTCGCGTTCGATCCGGTGCGCATGCCGTTCACCAAGGTCGTGGCCACAGGACGCGACCTGAACGTGGGCCTCTACGACGTCGACCTGCGCAATCCGGTACTGACGTTCTCCGACCCCGCCATGCCTGATCGCATCGCTGCTCTTCGTGGACAGGGACATCGCTTCATCGAGCGACTGCCGCGCGGCATGAATCCCCGCGAGAACGCACTGTTGGAGGCGCCCGAGGGCACCTTGCTGCTGCTGACGACCAACAGCGACTAGCTAGCGACCTGGCGATTCAGCGCTGGACCGCGCGGATCTCGAACGCGACTTCCACCGCATCAGCCACCTGGATCGCCCCGCCACCCACGCTGAACGGCGTGATGCCGAAGTCGGATTGCAGGATGCTGAAGGTGCCGCGCGCGACCATCGCATCCGATTCACGCGCGATGGTGAGGGGCACATCGATCCGCCGCGTCTGGTCCTTCAGCGTCACGCTCGCAGTGACGGCCGGCCGTTCCCAGGTTCCGCCGAGCGAGTCCGCGCGCACCACGATCTCCGGATAGCGTTCGCCGTCGAGCACCTCGGGGCGCAGCATGTTGCGGCGCGTACCTTCGCGCGCCGAGTCAGGCAGCGTCCCCGGAAACTCCTCACCCTCCGCCGCGCGCGCCGCGGGATCATCCACCACGAGTTCGGCCACAGCCACTCGCACCTCGAATCCTGAAGTCGTGGGTGCACCGCTCATCCAGGCGTATCCAGTCTCGTTGACCGACGTGATGACGTGGTTGTGGCCGAGCTTGGCGAGCCGGCCCGCGCGGTAAACGCGAAGAGTGACGACGCTGCGCGCCGCATCGATGGCGTACGCCGTTGCGCCAGGCGGTATGGCCGGCGCTGCGGGCTCTCCAACGATCGCCGGCGGAACCTCGGATGATTCCGGCCTGCGCGGCCCGCAGCCCGCCAGCACGCCGACGCAAACGAGAATCAACCCGCCACGCGCGCGGTTCGCAATCCGCGCGTGCGTTAACATTGCCGTCTTCGTCGCACGTGGTATCGAGGTCTGGTCATGTCGTTGCGCAACACGCCCCATGGTTACGGTGCCGTCGCGAAGTTCCTGCACTGGGGCATCGTGATTCTGATCATTGCACAGTACGTGCTGGCAGAAGCGGCCGAAGAGCTGGAGGACGGTCCGGACAAGTTCGCGACCATCGCCAACCACAAGTCGATCGGCCTGCTGATCCTGCTGCTGGCGCTGGCGCGCATCGGCTGGAAGATCGCCAATCGCGGCCTGCCGCAACCGGTGCCGATGGCCCGCCCACAGCAGATCGCTGCGACCGCCGGACACGGCATCCTGTACCTGCTGCTGCTGGTGCTGCCGTTCAGCGGCTGGCTGATGTCGTCCGCCGCGGGCTACCCGACAGCGTTCTTCGGGTTGTTCGACTTTCCGATGCTCATGGGCGAGAACCACGACCTGCACGAAGCACTCGAGGAAGTGCACGAGACGCTGTTCAACGCGGTGGTCGTCGTGGCCGTGCTGCACGCGCTTGCCGCCGTGCTCCACCATGTGTGGATGAAGGACGACACGCTGCGACGGATGCTGCCGTTCGCGAAAATAGCAAAATAGGAGAATGTCCCCTATTTTCCCCTATTTTCTCTGCAGCGAACTCACGACCCAGATCGCGAGCGCGCTCAGCACCACGCCCGGCACCATCTCGTACAGATCGAAGATCCCGCCGCTGCCCTGCTTCCACAGGATGACGGTGAGGCCGCCGACGAGCATGCCGGCCAGCGCGCCGTTGCGCGTCATGCGCGGCCAATACAGCGACAGCACGGTCGCCGGCCCGAACGCCGCGCCGAAGCCCGCCCAGGCCCACGCGACGAGATCGAGCACGCGGTTCTCGGGGTTGAGCGCAAGCAGGTAGGCGAGCAACGCGATGCACAGCACGGCACCGCGACCCACCCAGAGCAGCTCGGCGCGGCCCGGATCGCGGCGGAACAGCCCCTTGTAGAAATCCTGCGCGAATGCCGACGACGCCACCAGCAGCTGCGCCGACGCCGTGCTCATGATGGCCGCGAGAATGCCCGAGAGGCAGATACCGGCGAGCACGGGGTGCAGGTACGCCGTGGACATCTGGATGAATACCTTCTCGGTGTCCGGCCCCGTGAGCGGCGGGGCAATGATCGCGGCACCCGCGAGCCCCACGACCACCGCGGCCATCAGCACGACGATCACCCATCCCATCGCCACGCGCCGGGCCACGGGCATCTCGTCCGCGGAGCGGATCGCCATGAAGCGCGCGAGGATGTGCGGCTGCCCCGGGTAACCCAAGCCCCACGCGAGCAGCGACGCGATGCCGATGACGCCCAGCGCTTCGCCACCGCTGCCGAGGAACGGATCGAGCAGCGCCGGCTCACGCGCCTCGATGGTCGCGAGCATTTCGCCGAATCCCCCGGCGAGGCCAACGCCGACGGCGCCCACCAGGATCAGCGCGAAGAACATCAGCGTGCCCTGCAGCACGTCCGACCAGCTCACCGCCAGGAAGCCGCCAAAGAACGTATAGGCGAGCATCACGATGCTGCCCCAGAACATCGCGTCGTGGTAATCCATGCCGAACAGCGACTCGAACAGCCGGCCGGTCGCGACGAATCCCGAGCTCGCGTAGAACGTGAAGAACACCAGGATGAATGCCGCGGTGATGGTTCGCAGGATGCGCGAGCGGTCGTCGAAGCGGCGCTCGAAATAGTCGGGCATCGTGAGCGAATCGCCGAGCTGCTCGGTGCGCACGCGAAGTGGCGCCGCGATGAACTTCCAGTTGAGGTACGTGCCGAGGATCAGGCCGACCGCGAGCCAGACGGCGTCGAAGCCGGCGAGGTACGCGAGACCGGGCAGGCCCATCAGCAGCCAGCCGCTCATGTCGGACGCCTGTGCGCTGAACGCCGTCACCCAGCTGCCGAGCGAGCGGCCGCCGAGAATGTAGTCGGCGAGGTTGGTCGTGCGCCGGTACGCGATGAAGCCGAGCACCAGGCAGATGCCCATGTAAACGATGATGGTGCCGACGATGATGGGCGTGTTGTTCATTCTGTTGCGCCGCCGGCCCGCAGGCCTGGCGCTCTCCCCCCGATCAAGGACTTGCGCCGGGCACCTCGCGCGCGGGTCACGAGCTGCCACGGCAGGTTCACGGAAGCTTCATCTACCGTGCACGAGCGGTCAGCATTCTGGCATACACCGGAACCGTCACGCCCCCGACAGTCCGGCGACTGGCGGATCGCAGCGAGGCAGCATCAGCCGAACATCGGCAGCAGGGACGGATGCGCTAAGCCCTCGAGCCGGTCCTCGCCCGCCGGAGCAGGGCAATCCCTGCCCTGCTCCGGCCGTTCTTTGCGGACTGCAACCTTTCGCCCCCTGCCCGCATCCAACGACCAGGCCCACTTCGACGCCGGGTGCCCGAGCCATGACGCACAAAGTTGCCTGCCTGGTCGCAGCCATCGTGCTGCTCACATTGCCCCTGCCCGCGCTCGCCTTGGACGACTGCGCGTTCACGGCTGAACGCAAAGGCGGCATCGATACCACCGGCGCCGAGCGGGTCGAGATCCTGGCCCGCGCCGGCAACCTGACCGTGCGGCCTGCATCCGGCACCGCGCTGGGCGCGGCCGGCCGCGCCTGCGCCTCGCGCCAGGAGTTTCTCGACCAGACGCAACTGCACGTACGGCGCGCGGGCAACGTGATCCAGGTGCACGTGCAGACGCCGGACAACATGTCGGGCATCGGGATCTTCTACGCGTATCTCGACCTGCAGGTCGTGGTCCCGGAAGGGCTACCCGTGGAAGTCACCGACTCGAGCGGCGACATGTCGCTCGACGGCGTGCAGGTCGTGCGCATCACTGACAGCTCGGGCGACATCCTCGCGCGGCGCCTGCCGGTCGACGTCGAGATCGACGACAGCTCAGGTGACATCCGGGTCGAGGAAGCGGCGGGCGCCGTGCGCGTGGCCGACAGCTCGGGCGACATCGTGATCCGCGGCGCGAAGAGCGTGCACATTCCGCGCGACAGTTCCGGCGACATCAGCATCGAGCGCGTCACCGGCAACGTGCTCATCGAACAGGACTCGTCGGGCGACATTTTGGTGTCGGACGTCGAAGGCAACGTCGATCTGCTCGCGGACGGCAGTGGCCAGGTGCGCGTGACGAGCGTGCAAGGCACCGTGCGCGTGCCGTAAGTCGTTGAGTCGGCGGCACTACACCGGCATCGGCCAGCCGCCGATCAGCGAACTTCAGCCAGCAACCGCTCGATCATCCGCTCGGCCTGCCCGCGATAGCCGCCGCCGAAGAGGTTGAGGTGATTGAGCACGTGGTAGAGGTTGTACAGGTCGCGGCGCGTGCCGGCGCCACGGTCGAGCGGCCAAGCGCGCTCGTAGCCCGCGTAGAAATCGCGCCCGAAGCCACCGAACAGGTGGGTCATCGCGAGATCGGCCTCGCGGTCACCGTAGTACGTCGCCGGATCGAAGATCACCGGCGCACCGGAGGCATCGGCGGCCCAGTTGCCACCCCAGAGATCACCGTGCAGCAGGGACGGTAGCGGCGAGTAGCCCGCGAACAAGGCGCCCAGCCGATCACACAGCAGGCGACCCTGCTCGAGCCAGCTTCCGCCGTGGCCGGAACGCTCTGCGAGGTCGATCTGGAAACCGAGCCGGCGCTGCGCGAAGAACTCCACCCAGTCCGTGGTCAAGTCGTTGCATTGCGGCGTCGCGCCAATCGTATTGTCGCGATGCCAACCGAAGAGCGCAGCCTTCGTTCGATGCAGCCGCGCGAGCTGTTCGCCCAGCCGCGCTTCGGTGCTGGTTCGCGCCGAGCCGAACTCGATCCACTCCAGCGCGAGAATGGCTTGCCCGCCCGAGGTGCCGAATCCGAGCACGGCCGGCACACGCACGGCATCGGCAGCTGCCAGCTCGCGCAGTGCCGCAGCCTCCGCTTCGAGCGCGGCCTCGCGCGCGATGGGCGCAACCTTTACGAACACCGATCCGGCATCGCTTTCCCAGCGCTGGCAGCTGGCGAACCCGCCACCTGATCCCAACGACGCGGGTACCCCGCGAAACTTCAGTCCGGTGGCAGCCTCGAGCGCCGCCCGCATCAGGAGCGCCGGGCCGCCAGGCGACGGGCCTGCTCCCGCAGCAATCGCCCGAACCCGAGTCGCTCGTAGATCGCGTCGACGGCGGCCAGATCGGGCGCCTGCGACTGCAGATCGTCGAGCTGTGCCTCCAGCGGCATGTCGCAAGCAATGCCGGTGAGCTGCCGCGACAGGAACGCCGACTCACGGTGCTCCGCCAGGGTCTGGGCGACGAACGTGGCACCGCGAAACTTCAGTTTCGGAACTGCGCCGATGTTCTCGTACACGCCGGGCAGCGAATCGAAGTGCTTTAGCAGCGTCGCCGCAGTGTTGCGGCCGACGCCCGGCACACCGGGGATGTTGTCCACCGCGTCGCCCATCAGCGCCAGGAAATCCGCCATGCGCTCGGGCCGCACCCCGAAGCGGTCCTCGATGTCGCCGTATCCGTAGCGCACGTCGGCCACCGCGTCCCAGTACGTGTCGCGGGCACCGACCAGCTGCGTGAGGTCCTTGTCGCGGCTCACGATGGTGACGGGCACGTCGGCCGCCTGCGCCCGCGTCGAGAGCGTGCCGATGATGTCGTCCGCCTCGTAGCGCGAGCTGCCGTACTGCGCGATGCCGAGCGCGCTCACCACCTCGCGGCAGATCGCGAACTGGCGCTTCAGCTCGGCAGGCGCCGGATCGCGGTTGGCCTTGTAGGCCGGGTAGATCTCGTTGCGGTACGACTGCTCGAGGCTCTCGTCGAAGGCTACGGCAATCTGTGCCGGCGACTCGCGCTCGAGCAGGTCGCCGAGGAAGCGCGCGAAACCGTGCACCGCGTTGACCGGGTTGCCGTCGCGATCGACGAACTCGAGCGGCACCGAGTAATAGGCGCGGAAGATGAAGACGCTGGCATCGACAAGGTAGAGCACGGGCGGCATTGTACGGCCATGAGCGTCGAAATCGTCCCGATCGGGCGCCGGCACATCGCGGGATTCCGCGAGGTGGTCGACGGCGTCGCCCGCGAGCGGCGCTGGCTGCATTACTTCGAAGCGCCGTCCCTGCCCCGTGTCCGCGATGTCGTGCAGTACAGGCTACGCAACGGCATGACGCTGTTCGTCGCCGTGGACGACGGGCGCGTGGTCGGCTGGTGCGACGTCAACCCGAAGACGCATGTCACCCAGCGCCACAGCGGCGTGCTCGGGATGGGCGTGGCGGCCTCACATCGTGGCCGAGGCATTGGTTCAGCGCTGCTGCGAGCCACGCTCGACGCAGCCGCGGCGCAAGGCATCCGGCGCGTGGAACTCGTGGTGCGTGCCGACAACGCCGCCGCGATCGCACTCTACGAGCGACTCGGCTTCGAGCTCGAGGGGCGCCTGCGCGACTACATGGTCGTGGATGGCGTCAGCTACGACGCGCTGCAGATGGCGCTCACGAAGTAAAAGGGGACGCACCCCTTTTCCAGTCGGAAAAGGGGTGCGTCCCCTTTTACTTCCGTGAGAGGCGCTTGTGCAGCGGACTGGTGCGCGGGAAGTGCGCCAGCAGGTACTCCATCTGGTCCGCGAGCACGCGCCGGCCCTTCAGGTAGATGTACTCGGCGTAGCTCGGCGTGAACGGGATGGCGATCAGCTGCAACTTCGCCTGCTCGGGCGTGCGCCACGCCTTCAGGTTGTTGCAGCGGCGGCAGGCCGTGACCACGTTGTTCCAGGTGTCGTGGCCGCCGCGCGACAGCGGCGTGACGTGATCGCGCGAGAGCTGCGACGACGCGAAACGTTGCGCGCAGTACATGCAGACGTGCCCGTCGCGGCGGAACAGGGTCTCGTTGTTGAGCGGCGGCACGTAGCCGCGGTGCAGGTGCCCCGGGTTGTGGCTGTGCCCCAGCGTTGCGACGATCGCGTTCACCTCGAACACGGTGCGCTCGCCGGTGCGGGCATTCGTGCCGCCGCGCAGCCGGAACAGGGTCTGCCCGAACGAGTACGCCACCTGTCCCATGAAGTGCAACCGGACCGCGTCCCGGTAGTCGATCCACTCC
>Ga0105090_10002585_pt1 | contig 10110 bp, 6 predicted proteins | sample PPLLak3March2015_FD_79110 | JGI IMG/M metagenome (GOLD analysis project Ga0105090, IMG submission 79110) | Freshwater sediment microbial communities from Prairie Pothole Lake near Jamestown, North Dakota, USA - PPLs Lake P7 Core (1) Depth... | ecosystem: Environmental > Aquatic > Freshwater >... | reverse complement strand
GGGGGCCTACCTGGAGCCTGATCGTCGTTTCGGGCACAGCTACCTGGAGGCCATCAGGAACGCAAAGGATTCCTCGCTGTTGAAACGACGGCACCGTTACTCGCTGGGATAATGGGCTCGAACGCGGACATTGAGATCGGACTCGTAGGGCATCCGTACGCGCCCATCGGACGGGGCGAAGACGTGCGATGCACATTTCGCGCCCTGCGCAGCGTCGCCGGCAAGCCCCGCTTGATCGATGTCTACGGCGCGAACAGGCCGGAGCCCGACGCCATCGAGGAACTGCAGCCCTATGCTTCCGAGTCGCTCTGCCCCGTCAACGTGTTCCACATCAACGGCGACGAGGTCGACCATGTGCTCGCCACCCTCGGATCGCGCCGACTGCCTGCTGACGCCGTCAATGTCGTCTATCCCGCGTGGGAGCTGGAGCGATATCCGGAGGAGTGGTCGCGGCAACTTGAACGGTTCGACGAGGTCTGGGCGCCGTCACTCTTCATCATGGACGCGCTCAAGGACAACGTCACGGTGCCCGTGGTGCACATGCCGCTCGCGTGCGAGGTCATCCTGTCCTACTTTCTCGGGCGACGCTGGTTCGGAATTCCCGAGAGCGCCTATGCGTTCCTGTTCTTCTTCGACTTTCGGTCCTATGTCGCCCGCAAGAACCCGGAAGCGGTGCTTGCGGCGTTCAGGAAGCTGCTGGAGCAGAAGCGCTACGCGAACTGCGTTCTTGTCATCAAGGTGCATGGTGCCGAAGCAGCCCCGGCGGAAATCCAAGGACTTAAGGAACGACTGGCTCCTTACCGGGACCGGATTCTGCTGATTGACCGGACGCTGACGGACAACGAAGTGAAGAACCTCGTCAGGGTCTGCGACAGCTTTGTGTCCCTGCACCGCTCCGAGGGCTTCGGCCGCGGGCTGATCGAGGCGATGTACCTCGGCAAGCCGGTGATCGGCACGCGCTACTCGGGGAACCTTGACTTCATGAACGAACAGAATTCGCTGCTGGTCGACTGCGAGCTGATCCCGCTGACCGAGGGCCAGTATCCGCACTGGCAGGGCCAGGTCTGGGCCGATGCCGACGTCGATCAGGCCGCTCGGTACATGGCGAAGCTGGTGGACCAGCCGGAGCTCGGCAGGCAGCTAGGCGGCGTCGCGGCTCGCCATGTGCGTGCGCAGTTCGGATTGCGTCCGGCCGGAGTTCGGTACCTCGAAAGGCTGAAGGAACTGGTCGGTCGCCGCAGGATGCTGCGGGCGGAAACAGCAACGGCAGCGGAGAGCATCGAGCGGATCGCACCGCTCTCAACCAGCTTCCACGTGCCGACGCAAAGGTTGTCCTGATTCATCCCCGGCTCATCGACTTCGACGTGCCTGAACGACGCTTCTCGACGCTCGAACTTCCAGGTGCGGGGCGCGCGACGGACTCGGACTGAGTGCCTTCGGGCCAAGTGATACTTCCCGAGGCGTGCAACAGACCGATGAGATCGCCCACGTTCCTACTCATGCGAAGTGCTGCCTATGGGGCCGCGGCGGCGATACTCCTGATCGCAACGGCATGCCGGCCGACCGACCCTGCAAAGTTGCCCTTGGCTCCGCCGGCCCCAGGACAAACGGCATCTGCTCAAGGGAAGCAAGACGCATCGAGGTACGAGGCTCGAATGGAGGACGGAATCATCCTGTCCCGGGCTGGAATGCCCAGCTACGTCGCCTCCACCTATGGCCTATCCTTCAACGAGCCCTGGGGACGATGGACGGAGGGCGACGTCGTCGTGTTCCGCTTCACCGCCCCGCTACCGCGGCGTTTCTCTGTCGAACTCAGTGGCGGAGCATTCGGCGCGAACATCGGCAAGCCGGTAAAACTGCGTGTCGGCAACTCCGAACGCGAGGTCGTATTCGATGGCGGACCCTTTGAGAGCACTCACACGGTGGAGACTGAGTTCGACAACGCCGACGGGTCCGACACGATCGTCATCCTGCTTCCGTTGCCGCAGGCCGCATCGCAGGACGACCGTAGGCGGCTCGGTCTGGCCCTCAGATCAATCAAGGTAGCGCCAACCCCGTGATCGACGGCGTCAAGACGCGAAGTTGGCTGCTAACCGCGGCCCTGCTGCTCTGGTCCGCCCTGGTTGTGCTGGGGGGACTTCTCATACGGGCGTCGGGAGACTCTGTTGCGATCGTCAGCCGGGCAGGCTGGCAGGTGGACGCGGCATTCGACGAAGTGCGTCCCTCGACGCGTGAAATCGCGCCCGTGATCGCAGACGCGAACGAGGCAGTCTTCCTGAGATCCTGGCGGCCCGACCTTGGCGCCACCCCGGGCCGCGCGGTATCGCCACCATTCGACGCCGCGGTGCCGTTCCTGTTGCCCATCGTCGGATATCCGATCGAACCCGGCAACTTCATTGGCATCGAGTGCGTCAACAGCAAGGAGCGCCGCGCGGTAGCCACCGGGAACCCGCACGAGACATGGGTCGCCAGACTGGTGGTGCTGCCTGCCGGGTGGTGTAGCAGCCAAGTCAGGGTCGTTGCAGAGAGTTCGAGCACGACGCGCTACGTCGGCGTAGGAACTCCGTTCACCCCCTCGCGAGCAGACCATTGGCTTGGCAAGTTGCCCAGTCTGATCTTTCTGCACGCAGCGGGATTCCTTCCGATCGCCTTCCTGTTCGCCGCTGGGACACTGATCGGACACTCAAGATGGCCGGCAATCGCGCGTATCGCTGCTGGCGCGGCCGTTGGATGCGCAGTGGGGTACGGAGCGTTTTTCGCGGCTTTCCTTGGTAGCGACGCGGCGACCGTCTTCTCGCTTCTGGTGCTCCTCGTTACCGTGGCGGCGTTTTCTCTCCGCAGCGCGTGGCTGTCCGGTACCGACCGGGCAGCAGGGCTCCGGACAATCGCTGCCTGGTATTTCCTCTCGCTAGCCCTAGGCCTGCTGGTCGCGGGCGCCAGTCTTGGGGCTGGGCCATGGGATCCGGCCTATGTCTTCTCGCCGGCGCGCTGGTCCACGGACCATCTTCTGCCGGTTTTCGTCGCGGAGGGGTTCTTTCGGGGCGACGACATCCGATCCATCCTGGGAGGAGGCTGGAAAGTGTCGGATCGGCCGCCGCTGCAGGCCGGCCTTTACCTCCTGGCAAGGCCATTGTGGTCGGCGCTGATTCCAATCGACGCACTACCTGCATCGCTCGGCCTGGCCTACGGATTCGCAGGAATCATCATCCAGACGGGCGCATTGCTCGCGATCTTCGCATTCATCCGAGGGTCGCTCGAGCGGCTTCACGGCGACTGGCGCTGGCCGACGGCGGTCGCGCTGTTCACACCGTTTTTCCTCTTCAATACCGTGTACACATGGCCGAAGCTCCTGTCCGCCGGACTCGCGATACTTGCCGTCAATCTGCTTTTGCGCCGCGAGGCCTACGGTGCGGTGCTCGGATCTGCCAGGATCCTCCTGCTCGCGGGCATGCTGTTCGGTTTTGCGTTGCTCTCCCACTCGAGCGTTGCGTTCGGACTGATCGTTCTTCCGCTTCTCTTTCGAATCACATCAGGTCGTTGGCGCCTTCGCGAGCTGGCTGTGTGCGCAGTGGTCGCTGTTTCCCTGTGGATACCCTGGGCAGCATGGCAGGCCGCATATGACCCCCCGGGCAATGCCTTGACGAAATTCGCGCTGGCCGGCACCTTCGACTTTGAAAACCCCGGGAGATCGCTGGGCTCCGTGGTACTGCAAAGGTACGGGAGTCTCACGCTCGAACAGTGGCTCTCGACCAGGAGCTTTGCGCTCCTCACGTTCCTTGGCGCCGTGACGACCGAGCCGATCGGGTGGCTGGCGAGCGGCAGCGACGGGGTATTCGGCAGGTTCCGGCTTCGCGACTTTCTTTACGTCGTTCCGTGTCTAGGCTTAATGCTTGTCCCGCTCGTATTCATTGCGCGACCCGGAGGCAGGAACGAGAGGCGCGGGGCGTTGCGCGACTTCGGCTTGGGTTGCCTTTGCGCCGGTGCAGCCGGTTTGCTTGGGAATGCCCTTATCACCTGGAGCCTCCACATCCAGCACCATCAGAGTTACCTCTCCGTGGCACTTCTGTACGCGGCCGCCGCTGCGGGCCTGCTCCTGATGCCAAGTCGCCTTCGCGCGATTGTCGCCTCACTCAGCGTTGGATACACGGCCGTGGTGTGGATTTGGTCACCGTTGGCGCTTCACGCGGGCGATGCCGCGCTGCTCTTTGCTGCTGCGCTTTCGGGAAGCGCTGCGGTTGCACTGCTACTCGGTCCGCGCACTTCCGCTGTCTTGGAACGCGGGGACTTCCTCCCCACCAGATGAAAGGAGAGCAGAGCAAGCCGTGGTCCGCACCTGCAGTGCGATCGCAGCGCTGACATAAGGACGATTGGGCCGAAGAGGATCTTCCTTTCTCATTTGGCAACCGAGCCACATCCCAGAACCAGATAGCTCCCCTGCGAGAACTTCGGGGCGCAACTTGCCAGCCACGCCTTCACAATTTCGTCTTCTGCGTCTGCAAAGCGCCGGTTGAGTACGACCAGATGCGGTCGCCCTGCGAACACCTCGCTTTCTTTACCGAGGACCCAGGTTCGCGGCGTCTGCAAAAGGAACAGCGTGTCGAAGAAGGACTGCCACGACCGCGAGGCGATCGGTAAGGATCTGTTTTCCGTGGAATCGAGAAAGGAAGCGACGTCCTTGAGATCGGTAGCCCTGTGTTCGGTATTGGAGAACTGGTAAACGTTCCTGAGCACGGCAGCGGGCGTGACGGCAAAGGCAAGGAGGACAAGCAGGTACACAGCCACCAATCGCGCGTTGTCGAGAAGAAGCGGGGTGGCGAGCGCGGCTGCGAGTAATCCAACGCCAACGTAAAGGTATCGAGGCCACATCACCGAGACCGCGGCAAAGTAGAACACGTAAAGAAGCAGGCCGAACCCGAAGACCACGAGGAGGGTGGCTGCGTCGCGCCCGCCTTCGCATCCCCTTTTTGCAGCAAACGCACACAGAACCGAGGCCAAGAGGACAGAGGCCAGCGCCCCAAAGCCAATCGAGTACGGGCTGCTCAGTATCTCGAGCATTCTCTGCGGCCGCTCCGACGCGGGAATCGCCGAACCGACGGCCATTCGAGATGTCGTCCCGACGACTTCGACGAAATTCGCAACGTACTGCGCTGGCCCGAGCGCATGGAGCTTGTACAGTTCGAACAGTCCCAGCAACAGCAGGAAACCGAAGAGGATCTTTGAGCCATCACGGATCTGCTTGCCGTTCCGGCCCGTGAGCAAGGCAGCCGACGCCCATCCGACGACCATGCCGGCGCTGGCGAGCAGCGTTATCTGCTTGGTTAGGAACGCCAGTCCCAGGCAAGCGCCCGCGGCAAACAGTCGGTTCGAGACGAGCAGGCAAGCACCCAGAAGCAGGAAACCGATCGCCGGGACTTCGCCCGCATAGATGCCGAGGTACCACTGGTGATTGCCAAGCGCGAGCAGGCCTGCCAGCGTCATCGATGCAAAGAGCAGAGCATTCGCCAGGCGAACCCGTTGGCGGAGAACCAGCACCAGCAAACCGACCTGGACAACAACAATCAGCAGGGTTGTAGCGCCGGGCACCCAGACCTTGGATCCAAAGGCAGCGATCATCAGGGCGCCGGGGAAGATCAGCGCCGGGCCCGACCCGATCTCGGGATGGAAACCGACAGTCCTGTCGCTCGCAACGGGGAGTCCGTATTTTCCGTCTACGGCGATGCTCTTGGCCACGATCGCGAAATACGCGTCGTCAGCACAGCAAACTCCCGAGTGGCGAATGAACGACGCAGCCTGTGCGATCACCAGGCCGAACGTGATGATGGATACTGCAATCGTCGAATACCGCAGCACTGAAGGCATGAAGTGGAGCTGGAAGTTGAAGTGCCGGGCAAGTCGTCCACGGCAGCTGCCGCGAACCGGCTGGTAGACGGACAAGTCCTTCGGTTCGGCAATGGCGAATAACGAACGATAATATGCGCTGCTGGTTCTGTGTTCCCACGACGAGCCGCAGCACGCCCGGCCAATGCTGATCGCATTCCAAGTGATTCCGCCGCTAGCGCACAGGCATCGGCCCGGCAATCTTCGTTGAAGACTGGAATACCGAAACATTCCCATATGCAGAAGTTCGACGCGCGACCTACATGGGTTCTTGGAAGCCTTTGGCGCTATCGATCGCTGGTGGGAAAACTGGCGTGGCGGGAAATCCTCGGCCGATACCGCGGATCCGTGCTCGGGATCGTCTGGTCTTTCGTCAATCCGATCCTGATGCTGATCGTCTACACGTTCGTCTTCACGACGGTCTTCCGCATGCGGTGGGGCGCCGGCCCGGAGAGCACGTCCGACTTCGCCCTGATGGCCTTCGTCGGAATGACGGTGCACGGAGTCCTCGCCGAAGCGCTGACAAAGGGACCGGGCCTGATTGTCTCCAACCCGAGTTACGTGAAGAAGTTCGTGTTTCCGCTCGAGTCGCTTGCCTGGACGCTGGTCACGGGAGCCCTCTTCCATGCGGCGCTGAGCTTCGCCATCGTGATCGGGGCCGTGCTTCTGATCCACGGGACCATGCATCCGACAATCTTATTGGTGCCCGTCGTCCTGCTGCCGCTGATCCTCTTCTCGGTCGGGATCGCGTGGCTGCTGGCGTCGCTCGGCGTCTTCATCCGCGACATTGGGCAGATCACCGGCGTGCTGTCGACTATCCTGCTCTTCGTCTCGCCCGTCTTCTTCCCCGTCAATGCCTTTCCCGAGCAGTTCAGGGCGCTTCTGTACTTCAATCCGCTGACGCCCACCATCGAGCAGGCGCGGGAGGTGATGTTGCGGGGCGCGTTCCCCGACTGGACGACGTGGCTGCTCATGCTCACCATCGGACTGGCAACAGCGGCTGCAGGGCTGGCCTGGTTCCAGAAGACTCGCAAAGGCTTCGCCGATGTCATCTGAGATCTCGATCCGGGTTTCCGGCGTTGGCAAGTCGTATCGCGTATACGAGAAGCCGCACCATCGGCTGCTCCAGAGCCTGATCGGATCCCGAAAGACCCTCTATCGCGAGTTCCGCGCGCTCCACGATGTCTCCTTCGAAGTCCGCCGGGGCGAAACGGTTGGCATCGTGGGGCAGAATGGCTCCGGAAAATCCACGCTGCTCCAGATCATCTGCGGAACGCTGTCTCCATCCGCGGGCAGCGTGCAGGTGGAGGGAAGGGTCGCGGCACTGCTCGAACTCGGGGCCGGATTCAACCCGGAGTTCACCGGCCGCGAAAACGTCTACCTCAACGCCTCCATCCTGGGCTTCACGAACGAAGAGATCGATCGCAAGGTGCCCGGCATCATCGCCTTCGCCGAGATCGGGGACTATATCGACCAGCCGGTGAAGACCTATTCGAGCGGCATGTTCGTGCGGCTGGCTTTCGCCGTCGCGATCCACGTCGACCCGGCGGTGCTGATCATCGACGAGGCGCTCGGCGTCGGGGACATCTACTTCCAGGCCAAGTGCGCGCGGGCGCTCGACGAGATCAAGAAGAGAGGAACGACGATTCTGTTCGTCAGCCACGACACGAGTGCGATCCAGCGCATTTCGGACCGATGCATCGTGCTTGACGCAGGACGCATGCTGTACCAGGGAGACGTTGCGGAGGCGATCTCCGTCTACTACCGGCTCGTCTTCGGCGCAAAGGGCGGTGAACAGCCCATTGAGGAGAGCGTGCGGACCGCGATTGACCCGGCAGAGACCAGCCGGCAGGAGTTCGGCATCAGCATCCCGCTGCGACGACAACACGTCACCTCGGACGGCACGGCGCACATTGACTCGCTCACCATGTACCGTGAAAGGAGCCGCGACCTGAGTCCCATCGGAGTCGGCGAGACTGTCCGCTTCCGGATGAAGGGCACCGCCTTGCGGGAACTCGAAGAGTTCGAGATGGGAGTCGGCATTTGCGACCGGGCGGGCGCCCTCCTCGGCGGCGCGCACACCATGTTCGACTCGAGGGAAGCGCGAAGTGCACGGGCTGGCGACACCGTCATCCTCGACTGCGCGATCACGTTCGCGGTCGCGCCCGGCGACTACCTGCTCATCTGCAGCATCGCCAGGAACTTCGGACCTCACGTCTGGGAGGACTGCTACCTGCTGCGAGATGCGTTTGCAGTTTCGGTCGTAGGCGACCCGCTGTTCTGGGGCCTCACACGGATCCCCGCGTCATCGGTCCACACGCGAGTGATTCCCGCGGAGAAGCAGGCCTGAGCAGCGATCGCTCCAGACGCTTCGAAGTCATCTCTCCTGGGCTGCCCACCCGGCAGCGCGTATCAGGATCTCTCCAGGAAGTCAGGTATGGATCGAACCGCAGTCGAGAACGCCTCCCAACTGTGCCGCTCCCTGATTCTCCGCTGTACCTCGCGAACCCGGGCCGCTGCTGCCGCCGGATCCGAAATCACGGCCTGCAAGGCCATGACGTATGCCTCCGCGGCATGCGCTTCCCGAACGAGGTAGCCGGTCTCGTCATCGATGAGTTCCGAGACTCCCCCGACGTCCGAAGCGACGACGGGCAAGCCGCTCATGCATGCCTCGATCAGGACGTTCGGAAGCCCGTCCCAGAGCGATGTGTAGAGAAACGCGTCCGCCCCGTCGCTGATGTCGTCGAGCCGCTCGTATCGACTGCCCAGCATCACGTTCGGCATGGCAGCCAGTTCGTCCCTGATGCTGGCGCCGGCCTGAAAGTCCCCGGCGAGGTCGCCCTCGACCCGGAAGTCCCAGCCAGGCAGTGCCCGGGCAACTTCAACAAGCATCGCCGGAAACTTCTGCCGATCAAAGCGTGATGCCCACAAGGCCCGGGGACGCCGCCCATCGCCGAGTCGTCGCACCGGTCGCCAATGGCCATCGACAGCGTGCGGAAAGTAGACGACGTGACACTGCTCCGCCGGCCACGCGTATGTCCGCTGCAGCCAATCCAGAAAGTGCCGGTTGTCGCTCAGCACACCTTGCAGGAATGGAAGGACGCGTGACAGGTACTTGATCGCATGGCCGAATGGTGCGGCGTCCAGATGAAAGTACGCATTGCAGAAGATCGTCGCGAAAACACGCGACTGCTCGACGATCGCCTTGCCGAATTCCTCAAGCACTTCATAGCCGAGGTTCGAAGCCTGGATGAGGAGCGTCTTCGGGGGGAACTGCAACAGCGCCCGCGCCAGCAGGACTCTCTGGAGCCACGGAGGTTCCCGCTCGCACAAGTGACCGAATTCAACCAGTCGAACGCCCGGCGGCAGTCGATTCGCCGAAGGCGATGGCTGGGCCAGGGTCGTGACGACCGTTACTTCCTTGCCCGACTGGACCAGCAGCTGGGCGTGCCGGATGACCCCGGTCTCTCCGACGGGCAACATTGGGCACAGGATGACATGGGTGGAAGCGTCACCCCACCGGCGAAGGATCTCCCCGAGGAGTGCGCCGGCACGACCGCCGGAAGGCGTGTACGGCCCGTAATAAGACAGGAACTCCAGCCCGGGAAAGAGCTCCGGCTCGATCTGCGCCATCGATCTCCATTCGTCGAGCAGGCGAGTCGAAGCGAGCAGGGTCTGCAGCAGCCGCGGGCGGCCCTCGTCGGACGGTCCGGTCTCCGGGCCGTCGGCTTGAGAGTGGCGCTCCGGTGCGGGCAGCCTGGCGAGTTCTGCGAACACGGGCGATGGCCTCACCAGCGCCGAGCTGCGGCGCGACAGGTCCATCAGCGAGTCGTGGCGCCGCCGGATGAAGTGATAGGTTCCCGGCACGACCTTGTGGACCAGTCCGGCGGAGATCGCAAGGCAATTCCAGTCCCAGTCCTCGAATCCGAAGCCGGAGTCCTTCAGGGTCGGTCGGTACGGGAGTGCGAGCAGATCGGAACGCCTGGCGAATGCGAGTGCAGTCCAGTAATTCGCGACAACGAGCGTTCCGATGTCGAACTCGGGAGACTCCTGGTCGACGTGGTGGAAGATCGTGCATTCGGTTCCAAAGACTACGTTGAGCTCCGGATGCAGTACGCAGCCTGGAGTTCCTTGAGCCCGGCTCTCTTGGAAGCGAAAGGCGTCGCGGATCCAGTTTCTGGAAACGAGGTCGTCACCATCCACGAATGCAACGTACCGCCCGCTCGCTTCGGC
>Ga0105090_10002584_pt1 | contig 10113 bp, 11 predicted proteins | sample PPLLak3March2015_FD_79110 | JGI IMG/M metagenome (GOLD analysis project Ga0105090, IMG submission 79110) | Freshwater sediment microbial communities from Prairie Pothole Lake near Jamestown, North Dakota, USA - PPLs Lake P7 Core (1) Depth... | ecosystem: Environmental > Aquatic > Freshwater >... | reverse complement strand
GCTCGGCGACTTCGAGCCGTTCCTGCGCGACTGGACCGGCTCCGGCCGCCTGCAGGCCGCGGTCACGGCCAAGCTCGACGAGTGGTTCAGCGCCGGCCTGCGCGACTGGGACATCTCGCGCGACGCGCCCTACTTCGGCTTCGAGATCCCGGGCGAGTCGGGCAAGTTCTTCTATGTGTGGCTCGACGCGCCGATCGGCTACCTCGGCAGCTTCCTCCACTACTGCCGCCGCACCGGCCTCGACTTCGACCGCTACTGGAAGCCGGGCAGCGAAGCCGAGGTCTACCACTTCATCGGCAAGGACATCGTGTACTTCCATACGCTGTTCTGGCCGGCGGTGCTGCACGGCGCCGGCTACCGTCCGCCGACCGCCGTGTTCGCGCATGGTTTCCTGACGGTCAACGGCCAGAAGATGTCGAAATCGCGCGGCACCTTCATCACCGCGCGCGCCTGGCTCGACCACCTGCCGGCGGAATACCTGCGCTACTTCTACGCCTCGCGCCTCGGCCCGGGCGTCGACGACCTCGACCTCAACCTCGACGAGTTCGCCGGCAAGGTGAACTCCGACCTGGTCGGCAAGCTCGTGAACATCGCGAGCCGCTGCGCCGGGTTCATCACCCGTGGCTCCGGCGGCCGGCTGGCCGATGCCCTGCCCGAACCGGAATTGCAGGCGTCATTCGTCGCCGCGGCCGGGAGCATCGCCGACGCTTATGAAGGCCGTGACCTCGCGCGTGTCGTGCGCGAGGTGATGCAGCTCGCGGATCGCGCCAATCTTTACATCGACCAGCAGAAGCCGTGGCTGATGGCCAAGGACCCGGCGCGCGCCGCCGAGGTGCAGGGCGTCTGCACGCAAGGCATCAACCTGTTCCGGCTGCTCGTGCTGTACCTCAAGCCCATCGTGCCGCAGCTCGCTGCCGCTGCCGAGCGCTTCCTGGGCCTTCCCGGGCAGGCGTGGGCGGATGCCGGATCACCGCTGCTCGGCAGCAGCATCGGCAGCTACGAGCCACTCGCGACACGCGTCGATCCCGCCGCACTCAAGTCGCTGCTCGGTGCATCCGCCGAGAACCTCAAGCCCACTGGTATGCCGACGGCCGCGGCCGCCCCTGCCGCTGCGGCTGCCGCAGCCGGCAAGCCGCCGGCCGGCAAACCTGGTGCAGACAGCACCGAAGCGCCCGTGGCGGCGGCTCCGATCTCAATCGACGACTTCGCGAAAGTCGACCTGCGCATCGCGCGCATCGTCGAGGCCGGGCCCGTCGAGGGTGCCGACAAGCTGTTGCGGCTGGTCGTCGACCTTGGCAGCGAGCGGCGCACCGTCTTCGCGGGCATCCGCCAGGCCTACGCTCCCGACGCGCTCGTGGGCCGCCTCACGGTCGTGGTCGCCAACCTCGCGCCACGCAAGATGCGTTTCGGCACGTCGGAAGGCATGGTGCTCGCGGCCGGCCCCGGCGGCTCGGACATCTTCCTGCTCGCGCCCGACGCCGGCGCCGAACCCGGCATGAAGGTGAAGTAGCCTCTTACTACTATCCCCCATCCCCTATCCCCCATCCCCTTCTTCCGTGACCGACCTGCTCCTGCTGGCCCTCGGCGCGAGTCTCGTCAACAACTTCGTCCTGACGCAGTTCCTCGGCCTGTGCCCGTTCGTGGGCGTCAGCCGCCGCTTCGAGGCCGCGGCCGGCATGGCGCTCGCGACGCTGTTCGTGCTCACGCTGGCCTCCGGCGCCAGCTACGCCGCGTGGCACTGGATCCTCGAGCCGCTCGGCCTCGGCTATCTGCGCACGCTGGTCTTCATCCTGCTGATCGCGGCCGTCGTGCAGGCCACGGAAATGCTGGTGCGCGCGACGAGCCCGCTGCTGCACGAACTGCTCGGCGTATTCCTGCCGCTCATCACCACCAACTGTGCGGTGCTGGGCGTGGCGCTGCTCAACCTCGAGCGGCAGCACGGCTTCATCGAGTCGCTGGTGTACGGTGCGGCGGCGGCCGCAGGATTTGGCCTGGCACTGCTCGCCTTCGCTGGCCTGCGTGAGCGCCTGGAGACGGCGGACGTACCCGCCGCTTTTCGCGGCACGCCGCTCGCACTGGTCACGGCCGGCCTGATGGCGCTCGCGTTCATGGGTTTCAGCGGGCTCGTCGGGCGATGAATGGCGTCACCATACTCACCGCCATCGCTGCAGCGGCGGCACTCGCTGCCGCACTCGGTGCCGTGCTGGGCTGGGTGGCGACGCGATTGCGGCGCGACCCCGATGCGCTCGTCGAGCAGATCGACGCACTGTTGCCGCAGACGCAGTGCGGCCAGTGCCGCTACCCGGGCTGCCGGCCATATGCAGATGCCATCGCGCGAGGCGAAGCCGGCATCGACCGCTGCCCGCCGGGCGGCGAGGCCACGGTGCGTGCACTCGCGGCGCTGCTCGACCGGGAGCCGCGTCCGGTCGATCCGCAATACGGCGTCACCAAGCCACCACTGGTCGCGCTGATCGACGAAGACCGCTGCATCGGCTGCGCGCTGTGCCTGCCCGCGTGCCCGGTCGATGCGATCGTGGGCGCACCGCGACTGATGCACACGGTGCTCGCGTCGCAGTGCACGGGGTGCGAGCTGTGCCTGGCGCCCTGCCCCGTCGACTGCATTGGGATGGTCGAACCGGCGGCGCAGCACCCCGCCAGGGCCTGGGCATGAACGTGCGCGGTGGCCTGCAGCTGAAAAGCCACAAGTCGCGGCCGCTCGAGCGGCCCATCCGCGTGGTGCCGGCGCCCGCGACGCTCGTCCTGGCGCTCGACCAGGGTTCCGGTGAGGACGCAGTCGCGGTGGTCCGACCCGGCGACCCGGTCCACGTCGGGACGCTCGTTGGGTCGGCTGCCGGTGCAGCGGCAGCGCTGCACTCGCCGGTGTCGGGCACGGTGCGTGAAATCACGGTGCGACCCACGCCGCGAGGCGTCGGCCCCTGCATCGTCATCGACAACGACGGGCGCGACGAGCCCGCCACACCCGTCCTGCCGCTCGACTGGCACGCATTGGATGGCACGACCCTGCTCGAACGCATCGCCACCGCCGGGGCCGCGGGCCTCGGAGGTGCGGCATTTCCTACGGCCGCGAAGCTGGCCCTGGCGCGGACAACCGGCGCCGAGCTGCTGCTCTTGAATGGCGCCGAGTGCGAGCCCTGGATCTGCTGCGACGACGCGCTGATGCGCGAGCACGCGGCCGACGTCGTGCTTGGTGCGCAGGTCATGCTCACCGCCGCCGGGGCACGGCACTGCGTGATCGCCATCGAGGACGACAAGCCGCTGGCCGTCGCTGCGGTGGAATCCGCATTGGGCACGGCGAGCGATGCGCGCATCGCAATCCGTGTGCTGCGCGCCCTGTTCCCGCTCGGCGCGGAAGGCCCGCTCGTGGCGGCCGTCACCGGTCGCGAGGTGCCGCATGACGGCCTGCCACCACACGTGGGTGTCGTCTGCCAGAACGTCGGTACGGCGGCGGCGATCGGGCGCTTCGTGCGGGATGGCCAGCCGGTGACGAGACGCGTCGTCACCGTGACCGGCAGCGGCGTGCGAGAGCCTGCCAACGTCGAGGCGCGCATCGGCACACCGATCGGCGACCTGGTGGCGGCCTGCGGTGGATACACGGGCACGGACGTGCGACCGATCGCCGGCGGCAGCCTGACGGGCCGCCTGGTCGCCGGCGACGAGGTGCCCGTCACCAAAGGCTTGAATTGCGTGCTGCTCGCGACCGTCGCAGACCTGCCCGCGCGCGGGCCCGAGATGCCCTGCATCCGCTGCGGCGATTGCGCGTCGGCGTGCCCCGCCGGACTGTTGCCGCAGCAACTGTACGTCGCTGCGCGCACTGACGACGCAGACGGCCTGGAGAGGTTCGGCCTCGGCGCGTGCATCGAGTGCGGCTGCTGCGACTACGTGTGCCCGAGTGCCATCCCGCTGACTGCGCGGTTCCGTGCCGCACGCGAACGGCAACACCTGCAGGCGCTCGAGCGCCGTCGGGCGTTGGAGGCGAAGGTTCGTTACGAGCGGCACCAGCACCGGCTCGCCGAGCAGGCCGAGGCCGAGCGCCGTGCGTTCGACGAGGCGCGCCGTCGCGCCGGCGGACAGGATTCGGGGCAGCCGTAAGCGATGGTCACGAACACCTCCGCGCCGCCGCACGTCGTCGCCGGGTTCAGCGTACCGCGTGTCATGTACCAGGTCCTGCTCGCCCTGGTACCCGTGCTCGCGACCCAGGTCTACCTGTTCGGCCTGCGTCCGCTGCTGCTCGCCGCGATGGCCGGCGTCACCGCACTGGCCTGCGAGGCGCTCGCCTTGCGCCTGAGGCAACGATCGCCGCAGCCGTTCCTGCGCGACGGCAGCGTGCTGGTGACGGCCGCACTGTTGGCGTTGGCGGTGCCGCCCACCTTGCCGCAGTGGCAACTCGCACTGGGCGTAGCCACCGCCGTGTTGATCGGCAAGCACGCGTACGGCGGCCTCGGGCAGAATCCATTCAACCCGGCGATGGTCGGTTACGCGGTGCTGCTGGTGTCGTTTCCGCTCGAGATGACGCGCTGGCCCGCGCCCGGTGGCGAATGGGACGCCATGACCGGCGCGACGGCGCTCGACACGCTGCGCACGGGCCTGCGCCAGAGCTACACGATGCAGGAGATCTTCGCCGGTCCCGCGTTCGGGCACATGGGTGCCGCCGGTGGCGAATGGCTCAACCTCGCGGCGCTCGCCGGCGGACTGTACCTGCTCGTACGGCGCATCGTGCGCTGGCACATACCGGTTGCGATGCTCGCCGGCATCGCCGTGCCCGCTGCGCTGTTCCAACTGTTCGATCCCGGTGCGCATGCGAGCGCCACGTTCCACCTCGCAGCCGGGGCGACCATGCTCGGCGCATTCTTCATCGCCACCGACCCGGTATCCGCCGCAACGAGCGACCGTGGCCGGCTGTTCTATGGCGCCGGCATCGGCCTGCTCACGTGGATCATCCGCACCTGGGGCGGCTTTCCGGACGGTGTCGCGTTCGCCGTCCTGATCATGAATCTCGCCGTGCCGCTGATCGATCGCTACACCGTCCCGAGGATCTATGGACACGCCCGGCAGTGAGTCCCCGGCACGGCGCGCCGTGCGTGCTGCACTCGTGCTCACCATCGCCGCGATCGTGGCGGTCGGACTCGTAGCGATCGTGCACGACCGTGCCCAGCCGCAGATCGAGGCAAGCCGGCGGGCCCAGCAACTAGAGCAACTCACTGCGATCCTGGGCGACGTCGCATACGACAACGACCCGCTGACAGACACCCTCTTGCTGCGCGACCCCGAATACCTCGGCGCGGACGCGCCGCTGGCTGCACACCGCGTGCGACGCGGCGATGAGCCGGTGGCCGTGCTGCTCAATGCCGTGGCCCCCGATGGCTACAGCGGCAAGCTGCGACTGCTGGTAGCCGTCGACGCTCAGGGCCGGCTACTCGGGGTCCGCGTGCTCGAGCATCGGGAAACGCCGGGACTGGGCGACTTCGTCGAGGAGCGCCGCACGGACTGGATCCACCAGTTCACCGGGCGTTCGCTGGACGACCCGCCCCTGGCCCGCTGGCAGGTGCGCAAGGACGGCGGCGGCTTCGACCAGTACACGGGCGCCACCGTCACCTCGCGAGCCGTGACCCACGCGGTGCGCGACGCCCTGACGTATTTCGCGCGCCACCGTGCAGAACTGCTCGCGGCGCCGCCGTCGCCAGCCACGCCGTAGAATGCCGGCCATGGACGCACGCGGCATCCTCAGGCAGGGATTGATCGACCGGAACCCGGGGTTCGTGCAGCTGCTCGGCCTGTGCCCACTGCTGGCGGTGAGCACCTCGGTCGGGAGCGCGCTCGGTCTCGGCCTCGCGACGATCGCGGTGCTGATGGCGAGCAATGCGATCGCTGCAGCGGCAGGGCCACGCGTGCCGCGCGAGGTCCGCCTCGCCGTGTTCGTGCTGGTGATCGCCGCGGCGGTCACCTCGGTCGAGCTCGCCATGGCAGCGTGGTGGCCGGGACTGCATGCCTCGCTCGGCATCTTCCTGCCGTTGATCGTCACCAACTGCCTCGTGCTGGCACGGGCCGAATCGTTCGCCGCGCGGGAATCGATACCGCGCGCCCTGCTGGACGGCCTCGCAATGGGCATCGGCTTCCAGGTCGCGCTGCTGGCCCTGGGCGCGAGCCGCGAACTGCTCGGCCGGGGCAGCCTCGGCGCCGACCTGCACCTGTTGTTCGGCGAGCGGTATGCCGACACGGGCTGGCAGCTCTTTCCGGAAGCCAACGGCTGGCTGCTGGCGCTGCTGCCGCCCGGCGCCTTTATCTTGCTCGGGCTGATGCTCGCGCTGGGCAATGCCCGGGCGGCTGCACGCCGTTCCACCGCAGCGGATACGGCCAGGCATGCGGCCGGAGTCGCACCGTGAACTCGCAGCAGCGACAGGCGATGTTCGAGCGACTGCGGGCGCTCAACCCGCACCCGACCACAGAGCTCGAGTACTCGACGCCGTTCGAACTGCTGGTGGCGGTGATCCTCTCGGCGCAGGCGACGGACAAGAGCGTCAACCTGGCCACGCGCAAGCTCTTCCCGGTGGCCAACACGCCGCAGGCCATCCGCGCTCTCGGCGTCGAAGGGCTGTCGAATTACGTGCGCTCCATCGGCCTGTACCAGGGCAAGGCCCGCAACATCATCGCCACTTGCGGCATCCTGCTCGAGCGACACGGGGGTGAGGTGCCCGCTGAACGCGAGAGCCTGGAAGCGCTGCCGGGCGTGGGGCGCAAGACTGCGAACGTCATCCTGAACACGGCGTTCGGCCAGCCCACCATGGCGGTGGATACGCACATTTTCCGCGTCGCGAACCGCACCGGTCTTGCGCCCGGCAAGACCGTGCGGGCAGTCGAGGACAAGTTGCTGAAGAACGTTCCGCGGGAGTTCCTGCAGGACGCACACCACTGGCTGATCCTGCACGGTCGCTACGTCTGCAAGGCACGCACCCCGGCGTGCCCCACCTGTGCAATCGCCGACCTCTGCGACTACGGCCGCAAGCACTGACACCATGCCGTTCTTCCACGACCAGGACCGCAGCGGACTGCGCCGACACTACCTCCAGGCGTGGCAAAAGCACCGCGCCGGTACACCACTGGAGCCGCTGGAGCACCAGCTGGTGACCGTCATCGAGCAGCACCCTGAGTACCATCCGCTGTTCGAGGCCGACCCGCAGGCACTCGGCCGCGACTACACGCCGGAATCCGGGCAGTCGAATCCGTTCCTGCACCTGGGGCTGCACCTCGCGGTCCGCGAGCAGGTCGCCACCGACCGGCCCGCTGGAATCGCCGCGATCCACCGCGACCTGTCGCGCCGCCTCGGTGATCCGCACGAAGCAGAGCACCGCATGCTCGAGAAGCTGGGCGAGGCGCTCTGGTTCAGCCAACGCACCGGGCGCCCGCCGGACGAAGCGGCTTACCTCGAGTCGCTGCGCCAGTTGCCCGGCGCGCGCAAATAGCGGCTTGCCTGCGGGGAACTCAAGTTGCACGTGACACCTCCAACGGTCATGCCCAGCCGTCCGCAAGACTCGCCTCCCCTGCACGGAGTCGGCCTCGGCCTGCGCCGCACGATGCTCACCGAGCTGGCCGGGCGCGACGACCGGCTCGACGTCGACTTCTTCGAGGTCGCGCCGGAGAACTGGATCGGCGTGGGCGGTGCGTACGGCCGGCGCTTCCGCGACCTGACCGCGCGTTACCCGTTCGTGACCCACGGCCTGTCGCTGTCCATCGGAGGTCCCGGTCCGCTCGACCACGAATTCCTCCGCCGCGTGCGCCGCTTCCTCGACGAGCACCAGGTGCTGCGGTATTCAGAACATCTCTCGTACTGCTCGGACGATGGCCACCTCTACGACCTGATGCCCATCCCGTTCACCGAGGCGGCGGTATGCCGCGTCGCGGACCGCATCGGCCAGGTCCAGGAGGCCCTCGGCCGGCGCATCGCCGTCGAGAACGTCTCGTACTACGCCGCGCCGGGCGCCGAGATGAGCGAGCTCGAGTTCCTGAATGCGGTGCTCGAGCGCGCCGACTGCGACCTGATGCTCGACGTGAACAACATCTACGTGAACGCCATCAACCACGGCTATGACGCGCGCGCGTTTCTCGCCGGCGTGCCGGCACGACGCGTCGTGTACATGCACGTGGCCGGTCACTACGTCGAAGCCGAAGACCTGCGCGTCGACACGCACGGCAGCGACGTGTGCGATCCGGTGTGGGAACTGCTCGCCGACGCTTACCAGCACTGTGGCGTGAAGCCCACGGTGCTCGAGCGCGACTTCAACATCCCGCCGCTCGCGGTGCTGATGCGCGAGGTAGACACCATTCGTCGCGTGCAGGCCGCGGCACTGGCCGCACCGGGTCCAGCCGCAGGGGCCTCGACGTCATGACGGGCGAACGGCGCCTGGAGGACCTGCAGCGGCGTTTCGCCGCCCACTTGCGTGACCCAGCGGGCGCCCCTGCACCAGAGGGCATCGAGGACCGGCGTCTGCAGGTCTATCGCGAACTGTTCTTCGACAACATCTCCGGCCTGCTCGCCGGCACGTTTCCCGTGCTCCATCGCATCCTGGGCCCGGAACGCTGGGCGCAGCTCGTTCGCGACTTCTATCGCGACCACCGCTGCCACACGCCGCTGTTCCTCGAAATTTCACGGGAGTTCGTCGACTACCTGGCAGACGAGCGCGGAACGCAATCCGGCGACCCACCATTCCTGTACGAGCTTGCGCATTACGAGTGGGTGGAGCTGGCGCTCGCCTTCGACGAGCGCGACCTCGCGACCGTCCCTGCCGACCCGGCCGGCGACCTGCTGGCAGGCGTTCCGGTGATCTCGCCGCTCGCCTGGCCGCTCGCCTATCGCTTCCCGGTGCATCGGCTGGGGCCGGAGTATCAGCCGGCGGAGCCACCCGACGAGCCGTCGTTTTACATCGCCGGCCGCGACCGCCGGGACCAGGTGGGTGTCATGCACGTCAACGCCGTCACCTTGCGGCTGGTCGAGCACCTGCAGCAGGATCCGGACCTCACCGGCGCAGCACACCTGCAGGCCCTTGCCGACGAAATCCCGCAACTCGAGCAGGACGCCGTCATGTCGGGCGGCGCGGCCGCCTTGCGGGAAATGCTCGAGGCCGACGTGGTGCTCGGAACGCGCCCGGCGTGACCTGAATATCTCCCGCGCCGAACCTCACGATCACCAGTGCATCGGACCGCCGAGCAGCGCCTCGAGCCGCCGGTTGTGCGGCTCGAAGTACTCGCGCAGGCGGCCCGCCGTGGCCTCGGCCAGCGGTGGATACTTGCGCGTGTTGCGTGCCTCGAGGCTCACCGCTGTGGCACGCGGCAACCCGAGGAAGTCGAGCGTGCCGTTGAGCACCTCGAGCGGCTCGCGCGCCAGGTCTTCGAACCTCAGCACCAGGACCTGGCTGCGCGGAAACAGCGCGAACCAGCGATCGAGCTGTTCCGCATAGCGGCCGCGCGCGAGATAACTGAAATGCTGGTGCTCGCGACTGTGGGCGAGCGTGCCGTCGGCCAGGCGCTCGTGCGAGTTGCCGAGCCGCCCGGCTTCGGCTGCAATCGCATCCTCGAACGACAGCGCTTCGCGGCCCTTGTCGCGCTCGTGCCAGTAGTGCGAGTACGCGCGCCGTACCGGATCACGCAACAGCACGATGAGGCGGGCCTGCGGCAGTAACGCGTGCAGACGCTGCGGCACGGCCGGGTGGAACAGGTAATAGGGACTGCTGTCGAGGTTGCGGCCGGGCTCGCCGGCTCTCCCGAAATGCGCGCGGTACCACGACTCGCCGCGCTCGAAATTGACGTCGAAGTAGTGGACTTCCTTGCGCAACGGCTCGATCACGCCCGGGTGCTGCACGAGATAGTTGTGCAACGAGGATGTGCCGCTCTTCATCGCGCCGAGGATCACTGCGTCGGGCAGCTCACGCTGCTGCCGCATGCGGATGCGCAACTCCGCTCGCCGCCCCGCCTCGAGCAGTCCTACCCATCTCAGTATCCGGGCCGTTCCCCTTTTCACTATCCGCTATCCGCTATCCGCCATCCGCTATCCGCTTCCTACTATCCCCTATCCCCCATCCCCTATCCCCTCTTCTTCCTCGG
>Ga0105090_10002583_pt1 | contig 10113 bp, 10 predicted proteins | sample PPLLak3March2015_FD_79110 | JGI IMG/M metagenome (GOLD analysis project Ga0105090, IMG submission 79110) | Freshwater sediment microbial communities from Prairie Pothole Lake near Jamestown, North Dakota, USA - PPLs Lake P7 Core (1) Depth... | ecosystem: Environmental > Aquatic > Freshwater >... | reverse complement strand
GGCGGCACGCGAGATCTTGACGCGCACGATATCGGCGCCCGAGCCGGTGGCGTCGGTGAGGTCCAGCGACATCGTGGCCAGCGAATTCATGCTCGGCACGCCGAAATCCTTGGCCAGCGGCGTGGCCCAGTGGTCGAACTGGCCGATGAGCAGCAGGGTGTCGGGTCGGATGCCCTGGCGCAGCACGGCGCGGCCCTGCACCTTGCGTTGCGGCGTGGCGATCTCGATCGCATCACCCTCCTCGATGCCCAGCCGCTCGGCTGCGCCAGTGTTGATGATCACGCCGCGGTGGCCCGTGACGTTGTCGGCCACCTCGTGCATCAGCTGGCTGCCGGCGTTGGCACCCCAGGCGTACTGCATGCTGCGCGCGGTGAGCAGCCAGAACGGGTAGTCCTGCGCGCGGCCGCCGGTCTGGCCGATGACGGCCTCCCACATTCCCGGGAAGTCCTTCCACACCGGCAGCGCCTGGTACTCCTTCAGTTGCGTGTCCCACCAGTGCATGTCGTTCTCGTGCAGGCGACGGCCGAGTTCGGTGCCGACTCGCATCAACCGCTCCTGGTAGGGCAGCTCGAAGCGCAGGCCGTGCCTGACCATCGTCGGCAACAGGTACCAGTCGCGCCGTGGGTAGGGCTGGGTCGCCAGGCCATGCGCCTTCCACCAGTCCAGCCCGTGCGCGGTGGCGCCGTCGCTGATCTCGGCGCTGGCGGCGCGGCAGACCGCGTCCCAGATCTGCTCGCGGCTGTGCTCGGCATGCGGGTCGAGCGAGAAGTCGCCGTGTTCACTCTTCAGCGGCACCCCGCCCGCGCCCTTGTTGATGGCGCCGTAGTACTTCTCGGCGAGCCCCGTGCGGTGCGCCAGCTCGGTGGCGATCTCGGTCAGGTCGCGCGCCAGGCCTTGTGTCGCCACCACGGGCTGGCGCAACGCGAAGCCCTGGTGGTCCCAGAACGACTCCTGGTACTTGGTGCCGCCGATGCGCCACAGCTGCAAGCCTTCCAGGTCGGTGGCGTCGGGCAACAGCAGGTCGGCGAAGTGGTTGGTCTCGTCGTGTGTGTAGGCGAAGGCAACCATGAACGGGAAGCGCGCCATCTTCTCGCCCAGCGCCAACGTGTCCCAGAAGCTGATGCCCGGGTTGGTGCGGTAGACGAACCAGACCTCGGGCAATGTCACGCGCGGCAGGCCCTTGGGCGTGTCGTCGAGGAACATCCACGAGAAGTGCGTCGGCCCGAGCGCCTGGCTCCACGGCCCGTCGGCGGCCAGCGGCACCATCGTGCGGTAGGCGTTGCGGATATTGGGCTGCAGCGACCAGTGCGCCTTGTCGGTCGGGTTGAGCGGGTAGTGCATGAAGCCGTCGGGGCCCGACTTCACGCTCTCGTGGCGGTGCGACATCGGCCGCGTCAGCCGCACCGTGGTGCCGATGGTGCCGCCGGGAACCTCGAGCGCGCCGACCAGCGTGGCCAGCACCGTGCGTGCCCAGCAGCATTCGAAGCCGCCCCAGCCGTTGTTGACGGTCTTGCCCATGGTGATGGCCACCGGGCGGTAGGGCATCGTGAGGCCGTCGATCTCCATCGTCTGGCCGACGCAGGCGTGGTCCAGGAATTCGTTGGCGATGCGGCGCATGGTGGCCGCGGGCACGTCGCAGATCGCCTGCGCCCACTCGGGCGAATACGCGCGCGTGTGTTCGACCAGCCGCGTGAAGGCGGTGCTGCCGGGCAGCCGGCCTTCGGCGAGCACCTCGCCGTCGGGGCCGATTTCCACCGCGTCGACCTCGAAACGGCCCTCGAGCGCCTCCTGCAGCCCCGGGCTGTCGTGCACGCGGGCCGCGGCGCTTGCCAGGTCCCAGACCAGCGGCTGCCGGCTGGCGCGGTCGCGCAGGTAGTAGCCGTGGGGCCCGACGAGGTAGGGCGATGCCGTGCGCTGCGCCAGGAACGGCAGGTCCAGCCGCTCGCGCGGCTGCTCGTGCAGCAGCACATGGATCAGCGAGAACAGGAAGGCGGCGTCGGTCTTGGGTTTGATCGGCACCCATTCGGCCGAGCAGGCGCCGGTGACCGACAGGTGCGGTTCGACCTGCACCCGCTTCATGCCGCGCACGCGCGCCTGGGCGTGCCGGTAGACCCCGGTGACGCCGCCCGAGGCCTCGATGTTCGAGCCGCAGGAGATGAGGTAGTTGCAAAGCGGCGTGTCGGGTGTGACGATGAAGGCGCGGTGCCAGAACTCGCCGTACAAGTGCTCGGAGTGGTAGCACTTGACACCCTGGCCGGAACCGAAACCCATGTCGATCGGGCCCCAGGCGGCCAGGAAGGCCGGCAGTGTGCCCATGTACGACTGCGGCGTGCCGGCGCCGCCGAAACTGGCGGCGACGCGCGGATAACCCGACTCGTCGGTCAGGCCTTGCTCGCGCACGCGCTGCAGCTTGGCAGCGATCAGCGTCAGCGCCTCGTCCCAGGTGATCTCGACGAAACCCGGATCCTGGTCGCGGCCCTTCACCGGGTTGCTGCGCTTCATCGGCGTCAGCACGCGGTGCGGGTTGTAGGTCTTCTGGATCAGCCCGAAGGCCTTGACACAGACCTTGCCACCGCCCGGGTGCACGCCGGCGGCGCAGAAATTCGGCTCTACCTCGGTGGCCACGCCATCCTCCACCTTCACCGTCAGCAGGTCGGGGCCGGCCACGCACTGGTAGCAGTAGGTCGATACGCGCTGGGTGCTGGCGGTGGCGGTCATCGCGGGTCTCCCTCAGCTGGCGGCCGTGGCATTCGCGGCCTTCGCCGCCTTGGCCGCCAGCCGCTGCGCGGTCTTGGCGACATCGACGACGAAGCGCGCGTGCCGCCCGCGCACGATGGGCTCGACGGCGTCGCGACCCTCGACCTCGAAGACGACGGTGCGGCCGTCGACGGTGGCGATGCGCACCGTCAGCATCACCGGCATGCCCAGCAACGTGGCGCCGATGTGGTCGATCTCGACGCGCGTGCCCACCGAATCCTCGCCCGTGTCCAGGTGCGCCAGCAGCAGGTTGCGGCAAGTCATCTCGATATCGCGCACCAGCATCGGTGTGGCGTAGACGCGCGCCGCCTCGCCCATGAAGTCGATGGTGCGTTCGCGGTCGACGTCGAAGCGGGCTTGCGCCTCGAGTCCGGACTGCAGGCTGGGTTTCATGCTTCTTCCTCGGTTTCGGGGATCAATGGCCGAGATAGGCCTGCTGCACCTGCGGGTCGAGCAGCAGGTCGGCCGCGCGGCCCTGGGCGACGATGCGACCGGTCTCCATGACATAACCGCGGTCGGCGATGGCCAGTGCCGCGCGCGCGTTCTGGTCGACGAGCAGGATCGTCGTGCCGCGCGCCTTCAGCGCCGCGATGTGGCCGAAGATCTCGGCCACCAGCAGCGGCGCCAGCCCCATGCTCGGCTCGTCGAGCAGCAGCAGCCGCGGGTCGGCCATCAGCGCGCGGCCGATGGCCAGCATCTGCTGCTGGCCGCCCGACAGCGTGCCCGCGGTCTCCTGTCGCTTCTCGCGCAGCACCGGGAACATGGCCCACACGGTGTCGATCGTGGCCGCCGTGCCGCGGGCGAAGGCGCCCAGCAGCAGGTTGTCCTCGACGCTCATGGCGCCGAAGACCTGGCGGCCTTCGGGCACCTGCACGATGCCGCGGCGCACGCGCTGGCGCGGCCGCTCGGGGCGGATGTCGGCGCCGTCGAAGCTCAGTGTCGTCGCGGTGGCGGGCTGCACGCCCGACAGCGAGCGCATCAGCGTCGTCTTGCCGGCGCCATTGGCGCCGACGATGGCCACCAGCTCGCCGGTCTCCACGCGCAGTGCGATATCGGCCAGCGCCGGGATGCGCCCGTAGCGGCTGGCGAGGCCGGCGACTTCAAGCATGGGCCACCTCGGCGGCGGTGGCGGCGGGCGTCTCGGCGCCCAGGTAAGCCTCGATCACGCGCGGGTCGGCGGCCACTTCGGCCGGCGTGCCCTCGGCCAGGCGTGCGCCGCGCTCGAGCACCAGCACGCGGTCCGACACCTCCATCACCAGGCGCATGTTGTGCTCGACCAGCACCACCGTCATGCCGCCGCGCGCCAGTTCGCGGATCAGGCCGTCGATGGCGTGCGCCTCGGTCTGGTTGAGGCCGGCCGCTGGCTCGTCGAGCAGCAGCAGCTGCGGCCCGGCCGCCAGCGCGCGCGCGATCTCCAGGCGCTTGAGCGCGCCGTAGGGCATGGCGTCGGCCGGCGCGGCTATCCACTCGCCGAGGCCGACGCGGTGCATCAGCGCCTCGGCCTGCGCGCGGTTGGCGGCTTCGGCGCGGCGCAGCGACGGCAGGCGGAAGATCGCCGGCACCAGCGCCGAGCTCTCGTGCAGGTGGCGCCCGGTCATCACGTTCTCGAGCGCGCTCATGTTGAAGAACACCTGCAGGTTCTGGAACGTGCGGCCCAGGCCGGCGGCGGCCCAACGGTGGGTGGGCTGGCCGGTGAGATCCTGCCCGGCCAGGCGCACGCGGCCGGTATCGGGCGCATAGATGCCCGTCATCAGGTTCAGCAGCGTCGTCTTGCCCGCGCCGTTGGGGCCGATGATCGAATACACCGTTCGCGCCGGCACCTCGAACGAGAGGTCGTCGACGGCGCGCAGGCCGCCGAAGCGCTTGGCCAGGTGTTCGACGACCAGGAGGCTCATCGCCGGCTCCGCGACAGCAGCCGCTGCAGCGTGGGCACGATGCCGCGCGGGAAGAACACCATGGTCGCGATGAGGATGGCGCCGAAGGCCATCATCTCGTAGTCCTTGAGCACGGTCAGGAACTGCGGCAGCAGCGTCAGCACGGCGGCGCCGACGACCGCGCCCCAGATCGAGGCCATGCCGCCGAAGACGACCATGATGACCAGCTCCACCGAGTGCAGGAACGAGGCCTTGGCCGGCGTGATGAAGCCGGCGTAATGCGCGGTGAACGCGCCGGCGGTGGCGGCGATCAGCGCCGACTGCACGAAGACGCGCAGCTTCCAGCGCGCGGAATCGATGCCCACCGTCTCGGCGGCGACTTCCGAGCCGTGCAACGCGCGCAACGCGCGGCCGACCGGCGAGTCGATCAGGTTGAGCGCGAACCACACCGTGAGCCACAGCCCGAGGCCGACAATGCCGTACCACAGGGTCTCGCCCTGCACCGTGAAGCCCAGCAGCGCCAGCGGCGGCACGGCCATGCCGTCGGGGCCGCCGGTCAGCCAATCCTCGTTGGACAGCACGATGGAGACGATGACGCCCAGGCCGAGCGTGGCCATCGCCAGGTAGTGCCCCTTCAGGCGCAGGGTCGGCCGGCCGACCGCCCAGGCCAGCACGCCGACCGCGGCCACCGCCACGGGCATCGAGCCCCACGCCGGCCAGCCCCAGCGTGCGGCCAGGATGGCGCTGCCATAGGCACCCAGGGCATAGAAGCCGGCGTGGCCGAGGCTGATCTGTCCGGCATAGCCGATGAGCAGGTTCAGGCCCACGCAGACGATGGCGTTGAGCGCCACCAGGATCGCGACTTCGAAGAAGTAGTTGTTCGGGAACACCAGCGGCAGCAGCGCCAGCACGAGCGCCAGTGCGCCCAGGCCGCCGATGCGCGCCGAGGCCAGCCGGCGCACCCAGCCGGACCGCACCGTCGCGGCGGCGGCTCGGCGCTCAGACGCGTTCGCTGCGGCGGGCACCGACCAGCCCTCCCGGCATGAAGAACAGCACCCCGAGGATGACGACGAAGGCGATCGCGTCCTTGTAGGCCGAGGAGACGAAGCCCGCGCCCAGGCTCTCCAGCAAGCCCAGCATCAGGCCACCGGCGACCGCGCCGCCGAAGCTGCCCAGGCCGCCCAGCATGGCGGCGGCAAACCCCTTCAGGCCCAGCATCACGCCCACGTCGTAGGAGGTGAAGGTGATCGGCGCCGTCAGCACGCCGCCCAGCGCGCCGAGCGCGGCCGCCAGCGCGAAACTGACGCGCATCACACCGCGCGTCGAGATGCCCATCAGCTGCGCCGCCAACGGGTTGAAGGCGGTGGCCCGCATCGCCTTGCCGTACAGCGTGCGGCCGAAGAACCAGCCCAGCACCAGCACGGCCAGTGCCGTGCCGCCCAGCACCCACAGGCTCTGCGGCAGCAGCGTGGCGCCGAAGAGCGCAATCGGATCGGCGCTGGTGAACGCTGGCAGCGGGTGCACGCGCTTGTCCCACAGCACCTGGGCCAGCCCGCGCAGGAACAGGGCCACGCCGATGGTGATGATGATCAGCGTCACGACGTCGGCGCGGCCGCTGCGCTGCGCCGGTTCGATGGCGAACTTCTCGACCAGCAGGCCCACCACGCCGGCCACCGCCACCGCCAGCGGCACGGCCACCCACAGCGGCAGACCGAGGCCGACCAGCGACACGGCGGCCATGCCGCCGATCATCACGAATTCACCCTGCGCGAAGTTGATCGCGTGGCAGGCGTTGTAGACGATGGAAAAGCCCAGCGCGACGAGGGCGTAGATCGCGCCGGAGGTCAGTCCGGCAGCGACGAACTGCATCCATTGGTCGCCCATGGCCGGCTCGTGCAGGGTCGGATGGTCCGCGTCACTTGACCAGCGACCAGGTGCCGTTCTTGACCTCGAGCATGCGGAAGGCGCTGAGGTCCAGCCCCATGTGGTCGGTGGCCGACATGTTGACGACGCCGCCGGTACCGACATAGCCCTTGGTGGCCTCGAGCGCGTCGCGTACCTTGGCCTTGTCCGTGCCGCCGGCGGCCTTGATCGCGCCCACCGCGAGCATCAACCCGTCGTACGCGTGGCCGCCGAAGGTGGAGACGTCGCTCTTGAAGCGCCCTTCGTAGGCGTCGCGGTAGGCGGTGACGACGGGCTTCTGCGCATCGCCGGCATCCAGCAGGTCTGCCACCAGCAGCGCGGCGGCGGGCAGGCGCACGCCGTTGGCGGCGTCGCCGGAGAGCTTGATGTAGTCCTTGGAGGCGACGCCGTGCGACTGGTACAGCGGCAGCGTCAGCCCGACCTGGCGGTAGTTGCGCGTCACGATCGCCGGGCCCTGGCCGAAACCGGCATTCAGCACCGCCTGTGCGCTGCTGCCACGGATCTTCGTCAGCTGCGCCGTCATGTCGGTGTCGGTGGCGCCATAGGTCTCGTCGGCGACGATCTCGACGCCGTGGTTCGGGGCCACCTTCAGGCACTCGGCGCGCATCGACTTGTCGAACCCGCCGCTGCCGGAGATGAGCGCCGCCTTCGTGGCGCCGCGCGCCTTCATGTCGACGAAGACCTTGTCGCAGGCCATGCGGTCCGTGTGCGGGGTCTTGAAGACCCACTTCTTCACCGGCTCGACGATCACCACCGCGCCGGCCAGCGAGACGAAGGGCACGCCGGCCTGTTCCACCAGCGGCACCGCCGCCATCGTGGTGCCGGTGGTGGAGCCGCCGACGATGATGTCGACCTTGTCCTGCTCGAGCAGCCGCTTGGCGAAGGTGCGCGCCTTCTCGGCGTCGCCGGCGTCGTCGTAGGCCGTGAGCTGCAGCTTGCGCCCGTTCACGCCGCCGGCGGCATTGAGGCGCTCGACATACAACTCCAGCGTCTTCAGCTCGGGGTCGCCGAGGAAGGACGCCGGCCCGGTGACCGACAGGAAGCTGCCGATGCGGATCGGCTCCTGCGCCAGCGCCGGGGCGCTGGCGGCGGCCAGGGTCAGCAGGGCGGCGTGAGCCAGGGGGCGCGCGTGGCGCAAGAAGTTCATGGTTGTCTCCTGAAGTGCTGCAATTCGCGCCGCATCGGGTGGCGGCTGGCTTCGAGGCTGCCCGGCAGGCGCCGGCGCGGTCCTAGAATACATCCTTCAAGCCCATTCTGGTACTGGAATGCGAGTTTGAATTTGACTTGGTTCAGGTTTTGGGGGGTTGCCGTGGGATCGAAATCGCCGCCCGTGCGCGAGGGCGCAGCACGCCGGCCCAGGCGGGCGGCGCGTGCCTTGGCCGCCGACGTGCCGCTGCAGGTGCGCCCGGTGCGGCAGGCCGATCTGCCCGAGGTGATCGCGCTCGACGCCACGGTCACCGGCCTGCACAAGGCCGACTACTGGCAGCGCATCTACCGCCGCTACGGCATCGGCGGCCAGGGTCTGCGGCACTTCCTGGTGGCAGTGCGGGCCGGGCGCGTCGTCGGCTTCATGATCGGCGAGGTGCGCGACTGGGAGTTCGGTTCGCCGCCCTGCGGCTGGGTCTTCGCCATCGACGTCGATCCGCGCGCGCGCCAGCAGGGCGTGGGCACCAAACTGCTGGCGGCGATGCGCGAACGCTTCGAGCGCGTGGGCGTGCGCGTGCTGCGCACCATGCTGGCCAGCGACAACCCGCTGATCCTGTCGTTCTTTCGCAGCCAGGGCATGACGGCCGGCCGGCTGATCCCGCTCGAACTGGCCATCGGCCCGCAGGCCTGACGCGATGAAGCTGCAGAAGAACACCGAACTGGCGCTGTACAGCGTGCTCGAATTCGCCGCCCGGCCGGGCGAGAACGTGCCGGCGGCCGAGGTCGCCGTCAAGTACGGCGAATCGCTGCACCACCTGGCCAAGGTGCTGTCGGAACTGGCACGCGCCGGCATCGTCGACTCGGTGCGCGGTGTCGGCGGCGGCTACCGCTTTGCCGCCAATCCGCGCCGGCTGACGCTGCTGGACGTGATCCGCCTGTTCGAGGACCTGGGTTCCACGGCGCCGGCCGCGTCTCAGTCCGCGACGCCGGTGGACCGCGCGCTGGGCCAGGTGCTGTCCGAGATCGACCAGATCGCGCAGGCGACCTTGGGGTCGATCACGGTGGCCACCATGCTGGGCATGGTGGAACGCGCCGGGAGGCGGGCACCGTGACGGCTCGTGCACCCGTATTGACCCGGGGACCACCGGTCATCTGAACTGCTACGATTTTCTCTCCAGGCTCGCACCGTGCTCGACACCCGCAATTTCGACATCCCCCGTTTCCTGTCGGTGCTGCCACTGTTCTCGGACATCGGCAGCCCCGAAATCGAGCGGCTGGCGAAAGGCTGCCAGTTGCGGCGCTTCGAGCGCGGCGAGATGGTGTTCCGCATGGGCGAGCCCTGCGACTCGTTCCACGTCGTCGTCGTCGGGCAGGTCAAGCTGTTCGTGATCTCGCCGGCCGGCCAGGAGAAGGTGATCGAACTGGTGAGCCCCGGCGCGAGTTTCGCCGAGGCACTGATGTTCCTCGGCAAGCCCTGCCTGGTGAATGCCCAGGCGCTGGCGGATTCGCTGCTGCTCACCGTGCACCGCCAGGCCGTGCTGGCAGAACTGGAGCACGACAACCGCTTCGCGCTGCGCATGCTGGCTGGCCTGTCGCGCCGCTTGCACGGCCTGGTGCACGACGTGCAGGCCTACGCGCTGCAAAGCGGGGTGCAGCGGGTGGTGGGCTACCTGCTGCGCGACCAGGACTTCGAGGACGGCCCCACGGGCGACGCCCGTACGGTATCGCTGCCCGTGAGCAAGGCCACCGTGGCGTCGCGGCTGTCGCTGACGCCGGAGTACTTTTCGCGTGTGCTGCGCGAACTGGAAGCTGCCGGGCTGATCGAGGTCGACAAGCGCGACATCCGCATCCTCGACGGCAAGCAGCTGGCGGCATACCGCAGCGCCTAGGGCCGCAGGGCCGCACGGCCGCACGGCCGCAGGCGGGCACGGGCGCGGAATGGGTTCCAATGTCGACATGGACATCAACACCTTCGACGATCTGTTGCGCGCCGCCCGGCAGCAGCCCGACCCGCAGCGCTTGCTGCTGGTCTTTGCCGGTGCCAGCCTGTCGCCCGACGCCAGTACCGCGCAGCGGGCAGCCTTCGAGGCCGGTGTCGGCGGTGAACTCACGCCGCTGATGTGGCGCGCTACCTGCCGTTCGACCGTCAGGGCCAGGCCGTGACCCTGCGTTGAGGCCTGGCCGCACGCGGCCGCCAGCCCGCCGATCTCAGCCGCGCCGCAGCGTCAGCGCCGGCATGAGCGCGCGCAGGCGCTGCAGCGTAGCGGGCGATGGGTAATCCGCGCCGACGCCAGGCAAGTCGCCGGCCACGCCCTGGGTGCGGAAGATCTGCAGCGCCCAGTGCGTCACGCCGGCCGCGGCCATGTCGTCGGCCACCGCCAGCAGCGCCGCTTCGTCCAGCAGCGCCGGGTGC
>Ga0105090_10002580_pt1 | contig 10119 bp, 10 predicted proteins | sample PPLLak3March2015_FD_79110 | JGI IMG/M metagenome (GOLD analysis project Ga0105090, IMG submission 79110) | Freshwater sediment microbial communities from Prairie Pothole Lake near Jamestown, North Dakota, USA - PPLs Lake P7 Core (1) Depth... | ecosystem: Environmental > Aquatic > Freshwater >... | reverse complement strand
TCGAGAGGGCGGGCGGTCACAATCCAACTTTCAGTGGAGAAGCGTCATGGCACGCGTCTGTCAAGTCACCGGCAAGGGCCCCATGGTGGGCAACAGCGTCTCGCACGCCAACAACCGGACGAAGCGCCGTTTCCTGCCCAACCTGCACTACCGTCGCTTCTGGGTCGAGAGCGAGAATCGCTGGGTGCGACTGCGCGTGAGCAACGCCGCGCTGCGCCTGATCGACAAGAAGGGCATCGAGGTCATCGTGGCCGACCTGCGTGCCCGCCACGCACTTTGAACAGCGAAGCTAGGAGAACACCATGGCGGCAAAAGGCGGACGCGAGAAGATCAAGCTGGAGTCCACGGCGGGCACCGGCCACTTCTACACCACGGCCAAGAACAAGAAGACGACGCCCGAGAAGCTCGAATTCCTGAAGTTCGACCCGAAGGCGCGCAAGCACGTGCTGTACAAGGAAGTGAAGCTGAAGTGAACCCTCGGGCCGCACAGTAAAAAACCCGCCGCTGGCGGGTTTTTTTCATCAAGCAGACGCCGCGGAACCGGCTCTGCCGGGCCGCTGGCGTCGCCCCCTTGAGGGGGAGCGGCGCCAGCCGCTTCGGGGGTGGGTTATCTCACGACGGCGATCTGCTCGCGGTTGCCACCCTTGTAGGTGTACAGCGTGAGGGCGCCGTTCTTGATGTCGCCCTTGTTGTCGAAAGCAATGGTGCCGGTCACGCCCTTGTGACTGGCCTTCGCCAGCTCGGGCAAGTATTTGGCCGGGTCGGCCGAGCCGGCCTTGACCATTGCCGCGACCATCACGTTGACGGCGTCGTAGACGTAGGGCGCGTACAGCTGCACGTCGGTATTGAACTTCTTCTTGAACGCGCCCCTGAAGTCTTCCATCGCCTTCTTGGCGTCGCCTTCGACACCACCGGCCTCGGCACAGACGACCTGGCCGTCGGCCATCGTGCCGGCCGCCAGCTTGGGCAGCTCGCCGGTGCAGATGCCGTCGCCGCCCATGAACTTGGCATTGATGCCCAGCTGCTTCATCTGGCGCATCATCGGACCGGCGACGGCGTCCATGCCGCCGAAGAAGACGATGTCGGGGTTCTTGGCCTTCAGGCTGGTCAGGATGGCGGTGAAGTCGGTGGCCTTGTCGCTGGTGAACTCACGGCCGACGACGGTGCTTCCAGCGGCCTTGGCGGCCTTCTCGAATTCGTCGGCCACGCCCTGGCCGTAGGCCGTACGGTCGTCGATGACGGCAATCTTCGTGCCCTTGAGCTGCTGCACGGCGTACTTGCCCAGCGTGCCGCCCAGGTGCACGTCATCCGCCACGACGCGGAAGGCGGTCTTGTAGCCGTTGCGCGTGTATTTCGGGTTGGTCGCCGAAGGGCTGATCTGCGGGATGCCCGCGTCACTGTAGAGCTTGGACGCCGGGATCGTGGTGCCCGAGTTCAGGTGGCCGATGACGCCGTTGACCTTGCTGTCGACCAGCTTCTGCGCCGCGGCGGTGCCCTGCTTGGGGTCGGCGGCGTCGTCTTCGGCGAGCAGTTCGAACTTGGCCTTCTTGCCGCCGATCGTCACGCCCTTGGCATTGAGTTCGTCGATGGCCATGCGCGCGCCCATCTCGTTGTCCTTGCCCAGGTGCGCAATCGAGCCGCTGGTCGGGCCGACATGGCCGATCTTGACCACCAGATCCTGCGCGAATACCGAACCGCCGAGCAGGAGGGCCGCGGCACCCACGATCACATTGAGCTTGACTTGCATGCAGATATCTCCAGTAAGGAAAGTTGTCGGGACGACACACCCAAAACGCGGCACGATACTCGAAAAGCGCCACCCGCCCAAGCGGGGTTGCCACGGATGCGCGGGCCGGGCACGCGGCAGGCCTTACAACGCGCGGCCCCGCACCGCGGACGACAGGGTCCGTTCCCGGCCGCCGCCCTGTCAACCGGGACCGATATCGCTGCGGTGGTGCACGATGCCCAGTCCGAGCGCCTTGTAGGCGCGCCAGCGGTCGCGGCCGCGGTCGGCCTCCTCGGCGTCACTGCCGACGATCTCGATCAGGCGCTCGAAAGGCGACAGGTCGGCCGGCGCGTCGGCACCCAGGTTGACCAGCAGCGGCGGCATCGCGGGCAGATCGGCCCGCGGCGCGAGCCAGATCGGCGTGCGCGCGGCCACCGCCTCGGGTGCGCCGGGCTGCCGCACGTGGGGCAGGAATTCGCGCTCCTCGAAGGTCCACAAGGCCCGGTCCAGCACGGCCAGCGTCGCCGGCGGCGCGGTGACCAGCACGCGCGCGCCGCTACGGCAGGCCTTGCGCAGCAGCCGGCAGGCATAAGCCAGCGGGTCGGCCACGCCGGTGTGGAACTCGACTTCGTCCACGACGGCCGCTCAGAACCGCGCCGCTGCCGCCGGGGGCGCCGCAGCGCCGGTCACTGCGCCCGCGACAGCACGAAGTGCGTCAGCAGCGGCACCGGCCGCCCCGTCGCGCCCTTGGCGGTGCCGGAACTCCATGCGGTGCCGGCAATGTCCAGGTGCGCCCAGCGCAGCTTTTCGGTGAAGCGCTTGAGGAACATGGCGGCCAGTATCGCGCCACCGTCGCGCGAGCCGACATTGGCCACGTCGGCGAAATTGCTCTTCAATCCCTCGGCATATTCCTCGTCCAGGGGCAAACGCCAGGCCGGGTCCAGCGCTGTCTCGCCGGCGGCCAGCAGCTCGGCGGCCAGCGCGTCGTCGGCGCAGAACAGGCCCGAGCGGTGGTGCCCCAGCGCCACCACGCAGGCGCCGGTGAGGGTGGCGATGTCGACCACCACCGCGGGCTTGAAGCGCTCGGCATAAGTCAACGCATCGCACAGGATGAGCCGGCCTTCGGCGTCGGTATTGAGGATCTCGATCGTCTGACCCGACATGCTGGTGACGACGTCGCCGGGCTTGATGGCGCGGCCGCTGGGCATGTTCTCGCAGGTCGGGATGATGCCGATGAGGTTGACCTTGGCGCCCAGCTGCGCCACTGCGCTCAACGTGCCCAGCACGCTGGCGGCGCCGCCCATGTCGAATTTCATCTCGTCCATGGCGGCGGCGGGCTTGATGGAGATGCCGCCGGTGTCGAATGTGATGCCCTTGCCCACCAGCACGACAGGGGCGTCGGTCTTGGCGGCGCCCATCCAGCGCGCGACGATGAAGCGCGGCGGCTCTTCCGAACCCTGGGCCACGGACAGGAAGGATCCCATGCCGAGCTTCTCGCAGGCCTTGCGGTCCAGCACCTCGACCTTCAGCCCATGGGCCTTGCCGAGCTTCTTCGCCTGCTCGGCCAGGTAGCTGGGTGTGCAGTGGTTGGCCGGCCGGTTGGCGCACTCGCGCGCCAGCGTGGTGCCGGCGGCAATCGCCTCGCCGCGCTTCAGTCCCGCGGCGACGGCGGTCGACTCGGCCTTGGTGCAGACCAGGCTTACGGTCTGCAGCTTGGACGCCGGCGGCGCGCTGGGCTTGGTGTCGCGGTACAGGTAGAGCGCCTCGCCGACCGCGCTGGACAGCGCCTCGCCGTGCGCCGCGCCGAGTTCGCCGCCGCCGGCCACGGCCACCGCCAGGGACTTGCCGCCGCCCCCCTTGAGCAGACCCAGGCCCGCCAGTGCCGCCTTGCGCAAGGCCTTCACCGAGCCGTCGCCGGCCGCCGCCAGGGCCAGGCGCGGCGCCTTGACGCCGGCGACACGGTGCGCATACAGCGTCTTGCCGGGTTTGAGCTCGAAATCGCCATCCTTCAGCGCCGCAGCCAGCAGGTCCGCCAGCGGTGCATCCAGCGCCACCGGCGGCTTGTCGCCGACCACCAGCACGAGCAATGCATCTGCGCTCAGCGCGGCCAGTCCACCAGCCCCGGCCACCTGCGTCTTGAAGTCCATAATTCGCTTTCACTGCAGAAAACGGCGGATGTTATTCGATTCAACTGTGCGTCGAGAGCTCGCGCGGGGCTTCGGCGCCACGCTGGTGGTGATCCTCACCATCGTGCTGACGATGTTCCTCATCCGCACCGTGGGCCAGGCCGCGAGCGGCGTCGTTTCGCCGCAGGACGTGGTCCTGCTGCTGGGCTACGTGGCGCTGGGCCATCTGCCGACGATGCTCGCGCTGTCGATGTTCGTGGCCATCGTCGTCACGCTCGGGCGCATGTACCGCGACAGCGAGATGGCGATCTGGTTCGCCAGTGGCCTGAGCCTGACACGTTTCGTGCGCCCGGTGCTGCACACCTGCTGGCCGGTGCTGGTGGTGGTGGCGCTGCTGCTGCTCTTCGTCTGGCCCTGGGGCAACCTCAGCAGCCTGGAGCTTCGCGAGCGCTACAAGCAACGCTCGGACCTGTCGCGCGTGGCGCCGGGCGTCTTCCAGTCCTCCAGCGACGGCCGCCGCGTCTTCTTCGTCGAACGCGAAAGCATCGACGGCATCAATGCCCGCAACGTCTTCGTGCTGAACCGCACCGACGCCGTCGAGTCGGTGATCTCGGCGCGCAGCGGCCGGCTCGAGGCGGTCGAAGGAGACCGATTTCTCGTGCTCGAGCGCGGCCAGCGCAACGACGTCGACCTGAAGAACGGCGAACGCACGCTGGCGAGCTTCGAGGACTACCGCGTGCTGGCCAGCGAGGCGGCCAGTCGGGGGGTCGAGAACCCCTCGCCGCGTACCCTGCGCACGATCGATCTGCTGCGCCAGCCCACCGAACGCAACCAGGGTGAACTCGCCTGGCGTTTCGGGCTCATGCTGGGTGCGGCCAACCTGCTGCTGCTGGGCATCGGGCTGGCCGCCACCAACCCGCGCCGGGCCAGCAACTGGAACCTGCTCTTTGCCCTGCTGAGCTTCCTCGTCTACTACAACCTCGTCAACTTGACGCAATCCTGGGTCGCCGGCGGGCGGGTATCGATGGGTTTGGCGCTGCTGGCCCTGCACGGTGGCGCCTTCGCCCTGGCCCTGGCCCTGCTGTGGTGGCGCGACCACGCCGCGGTGACGCGCTGGGCCCACCGGCCGGCCAGGCGGGTGTCGGCATGAGGACGGTACGCCGGCTCCTCTACCGCGATATTGCCTCGTCGGTGATGTTTGTGGCGCTGGCCTTCCTGTCGCTGTTCTTCTTCATCGACTTCGTCGACGAACTCGACAAGGTCGGCGAAAGCGGCCCCTGGCAGGCGGTGCGTTCGGCGGCGCTGGAATTGCCGGGCCACTTCTACGAGCTGTTCCCGATCGCGGTCCTGATCGGCACCATCTATTCGTTGTCGCGCATGGCGCAGTCGTCGGAATTCACGATCCTGCGCACCGGCGGCCTGGGGCCCGGCCGCGCCCTGGGACTGCTCGCCGTGCTGGGCCTGGCCTTCGGACTGCTGACCTTTGTCGTCGGTGACTTCGTGGCGCCGGCCAGCGAGCGCCTGGCAGTGGAGCAGAAGGCACGCGCCGGCGGCGGACTGCAGCTGGTCGGCGGTGGCGCCTGGCTCAAGGAAAGGCGCACCACGCCCGGGGACGAGCGCAGCTACTCGGTCAGCGTGGGGGGCGCCACGGCCGGCGGCGCGCTGCTGTGGATCCGCATCTTCGAGTTCGACGGCGACGGCGGCCTGCTGTCGCGCACCGAGGCCGCTGAAGGCCGCGTCGGCGCCGACGGTACCTGGACGCTGGTCAATGCCAACGTGGCGACCTGGCCGCCGGCGCGTACCCCCGGCACGCCGCAGGTGCAGATCAGCAACCTGGCGACGCTGGACTGGCCGAGCTCGCTCACCGCCGAGGTCGTCGCCGCTGCCGTGCTGCCGCTGAGCACCATGACCACCGCCGAGCTCTGGCGCTACAGCGCCCACCTCAGCGACCAGGAGCAGGCCGCGCAGCGCTACGAGATCCGCTTCTGGAAGAAGGCGCTCTACCCCCTGGCCTGCCTGGTGATGGTGGCCCTCGCGCTGCCCTTCGCCTACCTGCATGCCCGCGCGGGCAGCGTCAGCTTCAAGGTCTTCGGCGGCATCATGCTGGGCATCAGCTTCGTGCTGCTGAACAACCTGGCCGGGCACATCGGCGTGCTGCGCAGCTGGACACCCTGGGTCGTGGCCGCCACGCCGAGCTTCATCTACCTGCTGCTGTCGATGGCGGCATTCACCTGGCTGGTGCGTTACCGTTGAGGCCCATGAAAACCGGCCTGCTCCTGTTCGCCCACGGCGCGCGCGATCCGCGCTGGGCGCTGCCCTTCGAGGCCGTGGCCGCGCGCGTGCGCGCGGCGCGGCCCGGCATCGCCGTGCGCCTGGCCTACCTCGAATTCATGGCGCCGAGCCTGCCCGAGGCCGGCGCCGAACTGGCCGCCGCCGGCTGCACGCGCATCGAGGTCGTGCCGCTGTTCCTGGGCGCCGGTGGCCACGTGCGCAAGGACCTGCCGGCGCTGCTCGACGCCTTGCGCAGCGCCCATCCCGGCCTGCAGGTGGCGCTGCACCTGTCGGTCGGTGAAGTCGAAGGCGTCGTGGCCGCGATGGCCGACGCCGCCCTCGCCACGCTGGCGCAGCCGTCATGAACCTGCACCAGTTCCGTTTCGTGCAGGAGGCGGTGCGGCGCAACCTCAACCTGACCGAGACCGCCAAGGCGCTGCACACCTCGCAGCCGGGCATCAGCAAGGCCATCCTCGAACTCGAGGAGGAACTCGGCATCGACATCTTCGCGCGCTACGGCAAGCGTCTGAAGCGCGTCACCGAACCCGGCGTGCAGGTGCTGAAGTCGGTCGAGATCATCATGCGCGAGGTCGCCAACCTGAAGCGCATCGGCGCCGAGTTCTCCAAGCAGGACGCCGGCACGCTGTCGATCGCCACCACGCACACCCAGGCCCGCTACTACCTGCCCGGGCCGGTGGCGGCGTTGCGCAAGCGCTACCCCAAGGTGCAGGTCGTGCTGCACCAGGGCGTGCCCGAGCAGGTGGCGCGCATGCTGCTGGACGACGTCGCCGAGATCGGGCTGGCCACCGAGGCGTTGAGCGCGCACCCCGACCTCGTCACGCTGCCCTGCTACGAGTGGCAGCATGTGCTGGTGGTGCCGGCGGGCCACCCGCTGGCAGCCGTCGAGCGGCCGACGCTCGAGCAGTTGGCAGCGCACACGCTGGTGCTCTACCACCCCACGGTGACCGGCCGCACGCGCATCGACCAGGCCTTCGCCCGTGCCCGGCTGTCGCCCGTGGTGGCGCTGGAGGCGATCGACTCCGACGTCATCAAGACCTACGTGCGCCTGGGCCTCGGCGTGGGCGTCGTCACCGAACTGGCGATGAGCGCCGAGCCGGCCGACGCCGACCTCACCTGGCGACCGCTGGGCCACCTCTTCGGCGCCAACGTCACGCGCGTGGCCTTCAAGCGCAGCGCCTATCTGCGGCAATTCGTCTACGCCTTCGCCGAACTGCTGTCGCCCCGCCTGTCGAGCGCGCTCATCGAGCGTGCGATGGAGGGCCAGGGGACCGACTACCAACTCTGAATCCGACATGAGCGCCACCGCCACACGCACCCCCGCCATCACCAGCCGCCTGCCGCATGTCGGGACGACGATCTTCACCGTGATGTCGGCGCTGGCGCAGGAGACCGGCGCCGTCAACCTGGGCCAGGGCTTTCCCGACTTCGACTGCGACCCGGCGCTGGTGAACCACGTCACCGACGCCATGCGCGAGGGCCTCAACCAGTACCCGCCGATGCCCGGCGTGCCGCTGCTGCGCGAACGCGTGGCCGAGAAGATCCAGTCGCTGTACGGCCGCCGCTACGACGCGGCGAGCGAGATCACCATCACCGCCGGCGCCACCCAGGCCATCCTGACGGCCGTGCTGTGCTGCGTGCACCCGGGCGACGAGGTCATCGTGCTCGAGCCCAGCTACGACAGCTACGCACCCAACATCGAACTGGCGGGCGGCCGCGTCGTGCGAGTGCCGCTGGTGCCGGGCAGCTTCCGCCCCGACTTCGACCGCATCGCCGCCGCGCTGACGCCACGCACCCGGCTGGTGATGATCAACAGTCCGCACAATCCCAGCGCCACCGTCTGGACGCGCAGCGAGATGGAGCGGCTGGCCGAATTGCTGGCGCCGACCTCGGCGCTGCTGCTGTCCGACGAGGTCTACGAGCACATGGTCTTCGACGGCCTGCCGCATGTCAGCGCGTCGGCGGTGCCGGGGCTGGACGAGCGCGCCTTCGTCGTCTCCAGCTTCGGCAAGACCTATTCCGTCACCGGCTGGAAGGTCGGCACCGTCGCGGCACCGCCGGCGCTGACGGCCGAGTTCCGCAAGGTGCACCAGTTCAACGTCTTCACCGTCAATACGCCGGTGCAGCACGGCCTGGCGCGCCACATGGCCAGCCCCCGGCCCTACCTCGAGTTGCCGGCCTTCTACCAGCGCAAGCGCGACCTCTTCCGCGACGGCCTTGCGCGCACGCGGCTGCGTGCCCTGCCCAGTCAGGGCAGCTTCTTCCAGCTCGTCGACTACAGCGCCGTCAGTCCGCTGCCGGAGGCCGAATTCTGCCTCTGGCTGACACGCGAGGCCGGCGTGGCCGCGATCCCGCTGTCGGTGTTCTACGAAAGCGGCTTCGAGCAGGGTCTGGCGCGGCTGTGCTTCGCCAAGCGCGACGAGACGCTGCTGACCGCGCTGCAGCGTCTGCAGCGGCTGTAGGCACGGCTGTCGGTGCAGTGCGGCCGGCTATGCGCGCGGCCCGGGCGCTGTCGACGGCAGCAGATCGAAGATGCTGGTCGGGCGCGCCGCCTGTGTCAGGTCCAGATCCACCGTCGTTCCCGCGCGGTCTGCCGTTTCGCGACCGGCGGCGACATCGTCGTGCGCCGGATCAAACAGCGGCGTGGGCACCGTGCTGCCGTACCCGAAGCCGTCGGTCAGCGGCAGCGGCAGGTCGACGCTGTGCGGCTCGACCGCGTCGCGGTCGAGCCGGTCGCGAGCCAACGCATACAGGAACAGCACCTCACGGTAGGCCGGCAGATCGAACAATTCGCCGCGCGACTTGCGGAACAGCAGCGCCTCCAGTTCGGCCATCGCATCCAGCGGCCGCGGCCAGACCTGCTGCAGCCGCGGCAGCACGCCCGGGTAGTCCTCCAGGCTGCGGCCGGCCCCCAGGTCGACCTCCCACGCCGGGGCGTAGGCATTGAACCGCCGGTTGAAACTCTCGCGCATGCGCTCGTAGGCCAGCCGGTCGCCGCGGCGGCGGTGGATCTCGAGCAGCTTCAGGTAGGGCAAGGGGCTGCCCCCCCCGGTGTCGCGCAGGTGCTGCATGAGCAGGTCGATCGCGGCGTCGTCCTGCCCGAGCACGACGAAGAAGTCGGCCTGCTGCTCGAGGTCGATCAGTTCCTCGATCGAGACATCACGCGCCGCCGCGATGTCGGGGCGAAATGCCGTCGCCGGGCCGAGCTCGCCTGTCGGGTCGGCAGGGGACCCGGGTGGGACCGACGCCCCGTCCGCCCCGCCCCGCGTGCGCGCTGCCGAGGCCGCCAGGCGAAGCTCCGACGTGACGAAAGGGATCGGGGCGGTCGCGGGCCGGCCCGGTGTCGCATCGTCGCCGTGGCCATCGGTCTGCGGCTGCGACGTCGCGGTCAGCCAGCCCTGCCGGCGCTGGCGCTGCAGGCTCGCCAGCCTCCAGGCCAGCCAGGCTGCCAACGCGGCCAGCAGCATGCCTGCGAACAGCAACGGCCACATCCAGCGGCCAGCGCCATCGACCCGAGCCAGCTGCTGGCGCAATTGCGCTGCTTCGTCGCGGTTCGTCGCGGCTTCCCTGCCCAGGCGCTCGACCGTGCGCTCGAGGTCTGCGATGCGCGCCGTCGTGGCCGACGCGGCCGCCGCCGACACCCGCGCCGCACTGGCCGCCTGCGCCACGGCCTGCAGCGCCATCTCGACGGCGGCAGCTTCGGCGCCGGGCGGGGGTTCTGCATGGTCGAGGCGCAGCCGTGCCGCCGCAGGGGCCGCGGCAACCAGGCGCGGCGGTCTCGGCACCTGCGCCCGCGTGCGCATGGGCGACGTGCGCTGGCCGCGATGTTCCAGTCGCGCTGCGGTGGGGGGCGCGGTCGACGGTGGCGCTGCCGCGGCGGGCATCGATGCAGCCAGCCACTCGGCGCCGACCGGTGCGCGAGCAAGGGGCGGCTCGGACACGACTGCAGCCGTGGCGATCGCCGGCTGGGGCAGATCG
>Ga0105090_10002579_pt1 | contig 10119 bp, 9 predicted proteins | sample PPLLak3March2015_FD_79110 | JGI IMG/M metagenome (GOLD analysis project Ga0105090, IMG submission 79110) | Freshwater sediment microbial communities from Prairie Pothole Lake near Jamestown, North Dakota, USA - PPLs Lake P7 Core (1) Depth... | ecosystem: Environmental > Aquatic > Freshwater >... | reverse complement strand
TCGATCTTCGCGCCGAATTCCATCGCGAGTGCGGAATTCTCGCCCGGCGGCTGGAGCGCCGCGTACGGAGGGCGCTCGGGCTCCCTGCTGAAGCTCGACGTCGCCGGCGGCAGCCCTACGCCCAGCGCCAGTCTGCGGGTGGACATCGCAGGGTTCGAACTCGGCTACGAGGGGCCAAGCGGCATCCATGATGATACGACCGTGTTTTTCACGGCGCGCCAATTCGATTTCGGCCGCGTCTTCGACATCATCGACGAGAAGGATATTGGCCAGCCGGAACTGACCGATATCGTCCTCAAGACGGTGACTTCCCTCGATCCAGACAACACGATCGAATTCCTCGGTGTGTACGCGCCGGAGGAATACACGCGGGACATCGACAACGTCCTCGAGTCTCCGAACTTCGAGGACGTGTCGCTGATCGACACCGACCAAGACCTGTACCTGACGGCGCTGACCTGGCGCCGTCTGGTCGGGGAGACCGGCGAATGGACGAATCGGATCTACCTCCGCGCGAACGACAAGTTCTCATCGGAGGGTGAGGCTTATCCGGATCTTGTGCCGGAGGGCACGCCTGCCCCGGATGTCCCGGTGCGCGAGCACTTGATTACCGTCACCGAGAAGGAAACCGAGATCGGCTGGCACAGCGACTACCTGGCTCGCAACCGCTTCGGCCAGGGATCGGCCGGTCTGCGCATCTGGCAGACCGACGTCGATTACTCGACTTTCCTCAGGGAAGACTGGGATCGATTCGTCTTTCGTACGACCGACCCGCGCCCGCCCGGCCAGCAATACATCACGTTGACACCGGATGATGTCAACTCGGTTTATGAGGCGAAGGAGACCAGCTATGCCGCATACGGCGAGCAGGTGTTCGAGTTCGCTCACTGGGATCTGAGAGCAGGGCTTCGTTACGATTACGATGGCTTTGCGGACGAATCGCTCGTCTCTCCGCGGCTTGCGGCGAACTGGCGCCCGGAGCCGGGCATGCGAGTGTCGGCGACTGCGGGCGTGTTCTATCAGTCGCCGCGCTTTCTGGTCCGCGGGGCGAGTCCGGAGAACTTTGGTATCGAAAACGAGCGAGTTACGCACGTGAGTGTCGGCTTCGAGCGGTACTTCGGCCCGGACTGGTCGCTGCTCGTCGAGCCGTACTATCAGTGGCTGGACAATGTCGTCGTCGAGCAGGAACGCACCAGTGGCCGGGTCACCAACGACGGAGAGGGCACGAATCTGGGCCTGGACGTCGTTCTGTCGCGGGGCTTTGAGGATGGCTGGTTCGGGAATGTCGTCTACGCCTATAACAATGCGCGCATTGATGATAACGACGGCTTCGGGGACTATGACGCTGATTTCAACCGCGAGCACTTCTTCTCCATCGGCGGCAGCTGGGAGATCAGCGAACGCTGGAAGTTCGGTGCGCGCTGGAAATGGGCGACCGGGCGACCCACGGACGACTTCATCATCAATAGTGACGTGCTGGGACCAGGACAGCCGCTGCGTTACTCGAAGGAACTGACGCAGCGGAACGCGCTTCGGCTTGATGACTCTCACTCGCTCAATATCCGGATCGACTACCGGCGTACTCTCGGCCCGGTGGACCTTGTCGCGTTCCTTGACGTGATCAACGTCTATGGCGGCCCAGGCGGTGGTTCGCAGGAGTTCGACCCGCGGCGGGGCGTAATCGTCGCAGACGAAGGGGAAGCATTTCCCATCATCGGCCTGATATTCGAGCGCTCCTGGTGAGAAACCTGCGTGCACGACTTGCGCCGACGCCCCCCTCTTTTGCGAAGCCGAAGGCTTAGAGTCTGACCACCGCTCTTGCCAGATAGTAACGTAAACGTTACCATATCCCCATGAAGATCCGGGTGCAGGAATACATTCGCCCGGATGGATCGAGCCCATACGGAGATTGGTTCGATGGCCTCGATGCTCAGACGGCGGCGAAAGAGGTAACGACCATGGCGCTGACTCGCGATTTCAAGAAGACCGTCGTCGCTCGAGTCGAGCGCAACCCGGCGTTCGCCAGGGCGCTCCTGGATGAGGCGGCAACGCTATTCCTGAGTGGCGAGCCTGAGACTGCGCGCCTCATTCTGCGCGATCTTGTGAATGCGACCTTGGGGTTCGAAAAGCTGGCCAAGCTCACGGACACGCCCAGCAAGAGCCTTCATCGAATGCTCTCGCCCAAAGGCAATCCAAGCATGGACAACCTGGCGGCGATCTTCGGGGCCGTGAGGAAGCACCTCAAAGTCGGCATCAAAGTCCAAACGGTTGAACTGCGGAAAGTGGCCTAGCGACGTTGACGCTCGTCAAGATCGCGGCAGACTCCCGGTGCTTGGTGCCGTCGCAGCAGTTCGGCATCGGCGAGGTGGGCGCCAAGCGTCGTCGGTGTTTCGGTTCCGGTTCGGTCCGACCCGGCGCAACTCGTTGACGCGGATCGGGGGCCGCCCGCCGGGCCCTCCCGCCGACCCGGAGGGGTTCGGAATAGGGTCGGTGGCTCGGGCCGCCCGGGTCGGTCCCGGAAAAGCCCCTTGCCGGTCTTCGGCTTGCTCGCGCCGACGCGTGCTCTACGTCGTACTGAAAATCCGCGTGTCGATGGTTCGATTCCGTCCCTGGCCACCATTTCCAACTCGATGATTTGCAGCGGGTTCCGGGTATCGCCCGCGGACTATCGGGAAGTGGGTGGGCTCGCAACCGCCTGGCGCCTCGGCCCGGTGCGGTGACAAACCACAACGAGACTCGCCGGACGAACCAATTTTCAATCAGTTGGCTAGGAATTAGCCCGCATGCGGACTCCGTCCGGGCCGGCTCACAATATCGACGTAGCCGGCGTTCTGCCGGTCGCCCTCCGCGCCAAGCCACGAAGGACACCGTGGTTCGCCGGGCTATCAAGCCTGCGGACCAGAGTGACCAGCAAGGAGTGTCAAATGCGTAAGTCAATATTCATATTGGCGCTGCTCCTCGCCGGCTGCGGTGGCGATGGCGACGGAGCCGGGCCACCGCCGGCAGTTCAACACGCGCCGGTCATTTCCAGCCTGAAACTCTCGCCGGGGAACGCCGTCTACATGGCCGGCGGCGGCGTGACGGAGGTTTCGGCCGAACTCACCTTTTCCGACACCGGCAAGGACATCCAGACCTTGTGGGTCGGGATGCCGGACGGCACGCGACTCGAGTTCAGTGAAGCCTCGAGCGCGACCACTGGAACGGTGAGTGAGCACATCGCGATGTCGACCAAGGTCGTCGGCACTTTTACCGTCGAGGTCTGGCTTATCGACAAGGTCGGGGACAGCTCGAATCACCTCACCGCGAAATTCGACGTCGTCAGCGACGTCATGCCCACCGCGTGGACGAGACGACTGGGCGGACTGCCGTTCGAGTTGAATGACGTCTCATGGACCGGCAGCAGTTTCGTTGCGGTTGGTAGCGGCGGGAAGGTTCTGACCTCGACCGACGGCATTGGGTGGATGGAGCGAAGCTCACCTGTAGCTGTCGACCTCATTGCCGTCGCCTCTCGCGAGTCGGACGTTGTCGCCGTCGGCGGCGATGCGACGGTGCTCCTGTCGACCGATGGTGGCGCGACCTGGAGCGTCAAACACACAGGGAAGCAAGCCCGCTTGGCGGCGGTTGCGATCAGCCCATCGCAGATCGTCACGGGGGGGATGGAACAGCAGACGGGCGATGCGTTCATGATGAGATCGCTGGATCGCGGCGAAACCTGGAAGGTGATTGATACGTTGCCGCAGTCCGGTCATTTCATTACGGACCTCATCCACGCGAACGGACTGTTCTTGGCCGGGACCGATGTATTCAGCTGGGAAAGCGATGCTCGTGTCATGGTCTCGGTGGATGGTCAGGTCTGGCACGAGATCATCCTGCGGGATGACGTCGCGGCGCTGTACGAAGTACTGCACGACGGGCAGCAGTTCATCGCCGCTGGAAGTGAAGCAACTGTGTTCGCGTCGTTCGATGGCTACAACTGGAAGGAGTTGAATACGCCGGTCGATCGCGTCGACTACTTGAGCGCCGCGTGGAATGGCTCGCGGCTCGTCGTGGCCGGTGGCATCCCATGGTGGTACTGGTGGGTCGGAACTCCGTCGTTTGAGCGACCTGTTGGTCTGTCCAGCACCGATGGCGGAGCGACCTGGGAGACATTCAACATCGATGGTTATGATCAAAGTAACGGAATGGCGTGGGGCAACGGACGCTTCGTCTCCGTAGGACAGGCAACGTCTGACTCCGGAGAGGGCGCCATCTACAGCTGGAATTGATGCCCGTTGTCCCGGAGCCGGCACATCAACTTGCACCGGCGAAGTCAGAGGGCCCCGGCCGCGCGCCGGGGTTCTCTTTTGCGACTCTTGAGATGATCAATTCGCGTGTCGATGGGCGGTGACTTCATCGCAGAAAGTCGATCTCGATCCGGTGGAGCGCCGGTCGGCCGCTGAGGGGCGTGGTCGGCACTACGAGGAGTTTCTCCGAGCCGTACGACGGCGAAGCTGGGAACCCACGTGTCTCGAGGTGATCACTAATCACTAAGAGTGAGCTCGCGTTGACGCTGTTGCTTGATCCGGCGCCTGCTGTTTGGCATCCCGTGCTTGGCTCGCCGCGTTCACGACGGATCGCAAACGCCGCTGGCTATGTACGCTCCACCGAGCAGCCTGGACTCGACGCCCATCTGACCGAGCTGGTCCTGCAGCAGTCGCCACGGCTGGGCCAGGCCATCAAATGACGTCACCGAACGCAGGGCGGCTGACAGAACCAGCAGGTTGACCGGCCGCAGCAGCCATGGCGCTGCCCACTTCAGGCCCGACGCCACCACGCGCCCACCGGGCTTCAGGTGGCTGATGACGTTGGCGATGGCCTCGGGCCGCTGGAGAATGTCGTGTGTGAAGTGGAACAGCGCAGCGTCTGCGTCGACGTGCAGATCGGCGAGTTCCACCGGCGAACACATCAGCGTCACGCGTGCCCAGCGCGCCCTTGCGACGCGTCGGCGCGCCTGCGCGACCATCTCGGGGGACTGCTCGATGCCAACAATGCGGCCTCTCGGACCGACGCCCTTCTTGAGCATCGACAGGCTCAGGCCAGTGCCGCAGCCCACGTCGAACACGACATCCCCCGGGCGCAGCGCGAGCTTTGCGATGGCGAGGCGCCGAATGGGTTCCAACAACGCCAGCTCCCGGTCGTAGACGCCGGCGCGTTGGCGGTACTGCTCGAGTGCGGCCTCGCGATCGGGCCCTCGGGGCGAGAGTGTGCGTCGTGGCATGGCCGCCAATCATCGTACGCGCAGCCTGTTCGAGATACCCCACGGCGCAGACCTGTCCGCCGCGGCGGCCTGGCGCGAGGGAAGTGACTTCGTAGTGTGGGCGGCTCGCTGCTCGTGGAGGGAACCGCTCGAATGCCGGTCGCGAGCAGTCCATGGATCCGGAAACGACAATCAATAGGGCCGATGGCTAATACAGCCGAGTGGCACAGAGCCAGACGTCAGCTCCACACAGCGGCCCGACGAGCCCATCGACGTCACGTCCCTTGGGCTCGCCGGCCCCAGCCGCAGCACGTTCAGATGAACGCCTGGAAGTTCAGCGCCGCATTCAACAGCGCGCCGAAGGTCGCGACCGTCACCGCGGCAAGGCTCGCCAGCACGCTTTTCTCGAAACTGAATTGTGTGATCTGCCTTTTCATCGCCTCTCCCTCCGCTCGTCTCGCAAGTTGACCCTGTGATGCATCCTAGCGAGCGGGCGTAACAGCCCGATGTCGGCTGCGTTATTTCGTGTATCGATTTGTAGCGCTCCGTATCCCTCGCGATGTTCTGGGCCAGCCGGATGTGGAGGGTAGGGCGCATTGGCGTTGCGGCGCTGTCGGGCGAATTGGTCATTTCAGTGACTGGCTTGCGATCTGCGCGTAACGCCAATGCAATACCAGTTATCGCGGATTACACGGGCTCCTCGGCGGAGTAGCGTGGGTTTGTACGCAACGCGGGTTCTGCCGGCGTTCAATCCCGCGCGGGCCCCGCCAAGGAGGCTCATATGTCCAGGACGACACTCGGGCAGCCGCTTTCGCGGCCAATCGCCCGGTTCCTAACCGTCATTCTCGCTCTTCTGTTCACGGTGATCGCCGCCTGTGGCGACGACAACAACAGGAGCAAGAATCCCGTGCCGGTACTGACGGCCCTGTCGCCCACCTCGGCAACGGTCGGCGACGCGGCGTTCACGCTGACCGTGACAGGGTCCGGGTTCGTAGTGGGATCCACCGTGAACTGGAGTGGTGGCGCGCGGCCCACGACGTTCGTGAACGCGTCGCAGCTTACGGCTGCCATCCCGGCAACTGACGTGGCGACGGCGGGCACCGCGCAGGTCACGGTAGTGACGCCCGCGCCCGGAGGCGGCTCGTCGAGCGCGGTCACGTTCACGATCCAGTCTCCGCCAGCTTCCACGGGGACGGCGGAGGGGTGGTGGAGGGGTACGAGCAGCACTGGCCGCAGTGTTGAAGGGCTGGTGCTCGGTAGCGGGGAGTACTGGTGGATCTACAGCGCTGTCAACAATAGCGCAGTGATTGCGGGACTCGCGCAGGGCAATGGCACGTCGCAGAACGGTCGATTCGTGTCCTCCAACGGTATCGACTTCAACTTCGAGGGCGCCGGGAACAGTCCGGTGACCGTTGATGCGACCTACGTGGAGGAGAAGAGCTTTGATGGTGCCGTAAAGTACACCGGTACCACAAATGCACTGACATACACGACAACCTACTACTTTGAGTACCGTTTCCCGAGCCCGGCGCCGCCTTTGGGGCCATGGATCACTACGACCTTCTCAGGGACGTCGTACTCGGGTCTCACGGAGTACACCGAGGTGACGATCGCGTCGTCGGGCGAACTGACAGGACTGTCTGCGTCGGGCTGCAAATTTGCAGGCACGATATCCCCAAGTACGGAAGCCAACTACTACAACGTTACGGTGACGTTCCAGGGTGGAGCCTGCGTCAACGGAATCGGTACGGTCACTGGAACTGCCCTATTCGATTTCTATCCGAGGCGCCTGACCAGCGCGGCGGTTAATTCGACAAGGACAAGTGGATACGTATTTGTGGGAACGGCGCCGTGGTGACCCTTGCCCGTTCTGGCTAATCAGAACCCCGGCCCCGCGCCGGGGGTTCCTTCGCTGCGAAGTGCAGTCGGACGCCGCCGAGCGTGCCGTTGGTTGGCGGGAGGTTCGGCAGCGGTTCGGTCGGCACCGCGGAAATTCTTCACGCTTCTTCGGCTTACTCGCGCCGAACCGGGCTCTCCGCTGTACTGAAAATCCGCGTGTCGATGGTTCGATTCCGTCCCTGGCCACCACTTTCAACTTCTTGATTTTCATGGGTTTTCGGGCATCACCTGCGGACTATCGGGCGTCATTTTGCCCCGAAATCGGCTGAACCCGCGGACTATCGGAAAATGAACCATTCGATGGCCCCGGAGCGGGCGGCGGGGCGGGGCGATCTGGGAACCTGGGAGGCTGGGGACCTGCGGGGGCGGCCTGCGGGCCGGGTCGGCGGGGTGTGCCGGCTCGGCTCGACGTTGCCCCGGAGTGGGCGCGGGTGCGACGCGCGGGGGCGGGGCATGACATCCCCCATGGGGCGGCCCGGCGGGGCGGAGGCGGCGAGAGGGAAGTGCGCTCGCTGGACGCCGATGAATGAAGATTATCGGAAGGTCGCATATGCGAGCGTGGCGCGGATCTACTCGCCCTCGTCGCCGTAGAGGTCGCGCCGGTGCTGCCGCCGGTTCGCGCGGATGTGCAGCAGCGCGGTTACCCACATGGGTGACGTCGCGATGGCTATGAGTACCCATTGATGCTCACACAGCCAGCAGAAGAGGCCTCGCTCCTGAAGCCCGCAGTCGCACCCGCCAATGCCGTATCCAAAGATCAGCGTGAATAGGTAGGCGACGACGAGCGCCCCGACGACGTACGCGACGAGCCAGCGCATGCCGACAGTCTGTTCCTTGAGAAACCCCCGGTCTATTTGTCGCCTGACGCACTACCGCCGCTTCATCGGAGTGGCCCGGGTGTGAACCGGCGTTGAAGTTTGACCAGGCTTGTGGCCCAACGGGCGTCGAAGACTGACCAGGGTTCAAGAGACACTTCTCGATGAGAATCGAGAGCTTGTCTCTTTTTCACATGGTCAATAGTGGACGCCGGCCGTTGGTCAATCCTCGACGCCGGTTTACACGCACCGACCCCGGCCTCGCGCCGGGGTTCTCTTTCGCGACCTTTGAACGGTCGACCGACCGCCCCTCGGTTGCTACGTAATCGGTGCCGTCAACCGCGGGAGTATTGTGACGTTATCCCATTGCAAAGGGCCACGATTCGATCAGGGGTAACGCCAATGTGTAAGCGGCTCACAGGGTTCGTGACCGTAGGCATCGCGCTGGCAGCCATGTCGGGCTGCATGTCCGCATCAGAGCATCGGGCCGACGTCGCCAATCCCACGGCCGACCGGGTCACGGTCGGCACCGTCCAGAAGGAAATCAGGGTTGGCATGTCGGGTGCCGAAGTGGCGCAGGCCCTCGGCTCGCCCAACATCGTCAGCACCGATGAGTTGCGGCGCGAGGTGTGGATCTACGACAAGTTCTCGACCGACGTGGTGTATTCCACGAGCAACGGAGGCGTCGCCGCGCTGATCTTCGGCGGGGGTGGTAGCGTCGGTGGTGGAACAGGCGGCAACGTGGGCCGGTCCACGGGCGCGGCTTCGGCGTCGCAGAAGACCCTGACGGTGATCATCAAGTTCGACGAGGCCAAGAAGGTCAGGGACTTCGCGTACCACACCTCCAGTTTCTGAGACGAGGACATGCACGCACCCGGGGCGACGCGGCACGGCCTGATGAGCGCGACGCTGATCGCGCTCGCCTGCCTGTTCGTTGGCGGTTGTCAGACTCTCCCCGACACCGCGATGGAACTGCCGCCGGACTCGTTAAAGCTGCGGCAGCTTCAGACGCGGAAGGTCGAAGGGATCGACGAAAAGGCACTGCTCGCAGCCACAGTCGGCGTCTTGCAGGACCTGGGGTTCAACATCGACGAAAGCGAGACGCAACTGGGTGTCATCGTCGCATCCAAGAAGCGTTCCGCAGTCGACACCGCCGACATCGCGTCATCGGCCCTGGGATCACTCCTCGTCGGCATGTTGGGTGCCCTGTTGTCCGGCGATCATGAGAGCGAAGGCGATATCAACTTCGACGTCACGCAGAAGATCCGTATTTCGGTCGTGACGCGACCGGCCTTGGACTCGTCCGGCCAGCCCCGCGAGGGTGCGCAGGTCATCCGCGTCACGATCCAGCGAATGGTGTGGGATGACGAAGGCAACCTCACCCATGCCGAGTCGATCGAGGATCCGAAGGTCTATCAGAAGTTCTTCGACCGCCTGTCGAAGAGCATCTTCCTTGAGCTACAGGCCGAATGATGCGCGTTCGATATCCAGTGCTGGCCTTCCTGGGCGCAGCCCTGCTGTCTGGCTGCGTGTCCTCCATCGATCAGGTCACCAAGAGCGACCAGGGTGCCGTGCAGATGCGGAGCTATCAGGAGCGGGCTTTCGACACGACCGACAAGGAGCAGACACTGCGGTCCGTGATCGCGACCCTGCAGGACCTCAACTTCGTGCTGGACAAGGCGGACCTCGACCTCGGCATGGTGACTGCGACCAAGCTCTCCGGGTACCAATTGCGCATCACCGTCACTGTGCGGCCCCGCGGCGACGCGCAGGTGCTCGTGCGGGCAAATGCCGGGTACGAGGAGGAGGTCGTGAAAGACCTCAAGTTCTACCGGGACTTCTTTACTGCACTCGAGAAGGCGATGTTCCTGACGGCGCATGAAGTCGACTGAGAATCCGCGTGTCGATGGTTCGATTCCGTCCCTGGCCACCACTTCCAACTCAATGTTTTACAACGGGTTCCGGGGATCACCCGCGGACTATCCGTGCTCATCGATGGCTGACCCGCGGACTATCGGGAACTGGGTCGACGCGGGCTCCGGGCGGCGTCCCCGGCAGGGCCAGGCGGGGGCGAGCACGTCAGGCGAGGCGCGCGAGCTGGGCGGTGTCGGCATACTGCTGGAAGCGGACGATCTTGCCGCCATCGACCCACCATGAGTGCACGGCCTG
>Ga0105090_10002578_pt1 | contig 10120 bp, 9 predicted proteins | sample PPLLak3March2015_FD_79110 | JGI IMG/M metagenome (GOLD analysis project Ga0105090, IMG submission 79110) | Freshwater sediment microbial communities from Prairie Pothole Lake near Jamestown, North Dakota, USA - PPLs Lake P7 Core (1) Depth... | ecosystem: Environmental > Aquatic > Freshwater >... | reverse complement strand
CGGCAAACCGCTTGAAATTCGCTGGTACGGCAACGGTTATGTCGACATACCTGTCTGGCAAAAGGTCAGATAAGGTCTGGTGTATCCGTAAAAAATAAGGGCGGAGTGATCCGCCCTTTTTTGTGCGGCACTAAACCGCGCAGCGTCAATGCATGCTTTGGTAAAGGCCGATCGCGCTCAGGATGAACAGGCCGATGAAGGCCAGGAAACTGATCAGGAAGCCCAGGCTGCGTTTATCGGCGGCCCTGTTGTAGCCAAGGATGTACAGCGAACGGCCGACGATCCACGCCGCGCCCAGCCAATGCGCATACATTTCGAACCCGTTGAGCGAAGCGATCCACAGCACCGGCAGGAACATCACGGTCTGTTCGATGGTGTTTTCATGGGCGCGGAACGCGCATTCGAAGTGCTCGTTGCCGGTGCAGGCCGGCGCTTTGATGTTGTACTTGCCGCGGGCACGGCCGACCAGGCCCATGGCGATGAATAGGATGAGAACGTTCAATAAGGTGATGAAGGCGGCGCTATGCATGGTATATCCCGTGATGTGTGTACTGGGATGATAGAGGGTAACGCCGGACTTGCCAACTACAAGGCCTTGGCGGCCGCCTGCGCACTGGCCCAGGCCCACTGGAAGTTGTAACCGCCCAGATGCCCGGTCACGTCCAGTACTTCGCCGATGAAGTGCAGGCCCGGACGCAGCTTGGATTCGAAGCTGCTGGACGACACTTCATCGGTATCCACGCCGCCCAAGGTGACTTCGGCCGTGCGGTAACCCTCGGTGCCGCTGGGCGTGATCCGCCAGTGCTGCAGCGTGAAGGCGATTTCCTTCAGCTCGCTGTGCCGGTATTGATTGACCGGTTTGTTGGCGAAGAAATCCGTACACAGCAGCTGCGCCAGTCGTTTCGGCAGCCATTCGGCCAGCACGGTTTTCAGTTCGGCCTTGTGGCCCTGCTGCTGCAGCGCGATCAGTTCGGCGCCGGCGTCACGGCCCGGCAGCAGGTCAAGCTCGATGGCCTGGCCCAACTGCCAATAGGAGGAAATCTGCAGGATGGCGGGGCCGCTCAGGCCGCGGTGGGTGAACAGCAGGGCGTTGCTGAATTCGGTACCGCCGAAACGTACCGTCACCGGCAGCGCGACGCCGGCCAGCTGCGCGTACTGCTCCAGCGGTTTTCCGCTCAGAGTGAACGGCACCAGGCCGGCACGTGTGGCGATGAGACTGTGTCCGAACTGACTGGCGATGTCGTAGCCGAAACCGGAAGCGCCCATGCTGGGAATCGACAGGCCGCCACTGGCGATGACCAGTTTTTCGGCGGTGAACACGCCTTGGTTGCTGTGCACCGCAAAGCGTCCGTCATGTTTGACTGCGTCGATGGCGCAGTCGGTGACGATGCCGGCGCCGGCCCATTCGCATTCATCCAGCAGCATCTTCACGATCTGCTTGGAGGACTCGTCGCAGAACAGCTGGCCGAGCTCCTTTTCGTGATAGGCGATGCCGTGGCGTTCGACCAGCTCGATGAAGTCGGCTGGGCGGTAGCGCGCCAAGGCCGATTTGCAGAAGTGGGGGTTTTCCGAGAGGAAGTTGTTCGGGCCGGTGCCGGTGTTGGTGAAATTGCACCGTCCGCCGCCCGACATCAGGATTTTCTTGCCGCAGCGGTTGCTGCCTTCCAGCACCAAGGTATTCCTGCCGCGGTAGGCTGCGGCGCCGGCGCACATCAGGCCAGCGGCTCCGCCACCGATGATCAGAACATCTGCATGGCGGTCAACGGACATCGGCAATCAATCCTTGGAAGGTTTTTTCTTGCCTTGCCGGAATTCAAAGAACGATTCGTTGCTGCGCTTTTTCTTGCCGAGGGTATCCGGCTTTTCGCGGGTGTCCGGACGGCGCGGCGGACGCGGTTTCTTGGCCGCGTTGTCGGGCGCAGTGCCGTCTTTGGTGATGCGCAGCTGCTGGCCGGCGCACCACACGGTTTTCAGATGGGTCAGCACGTCCTTCGGCATGCCTTCCGGCAGGTCGACCAGCGCGTAGTCGTCGAAGATCTCGATGCGGCCCATGTGCTTGGAATCCAGACCGGCTTCGTTGGCGATGGCGCCGACGATGTTGCCCGGCTTGACGCCGTGCTCATAGCCGACTTCGATGCGGTAGGTTTCCATGCCGGCTTCGGCATCGCGCGGCGCGCGTTCCTTCTTCTCGCGTTCAGGACGCTCACGGTCGGAGAAGCGTGCTTCGCGCGGTTCGCGTTCGAAGCGCGGCTCACGCGTCTCGCGGCCCGGACGCTTGTCGCCGCGGCTTTCGCGGGCTTCGAATTCCTTCGGCTTGCGTTCTTCGCGCTGTTTGCTGGCATCCAGCAGCAGCGGCACGTCGCCGCGTGCCATCTTGGCCAAGGCGGCGGCGATTTCGATGGCCGGCACGTTCAAGGCCTGTTCGTAGTCCTCGACCAGCTGCCGGAACAGCTTAAGGTCTTCGGAGGCCAGGGTGTCGGTGATCTGCTGCTTGAACTTGTTGATGCGCACGTCGTTGATGGTCGCCACGCTCGGCAGCTCCATCTGTTCGATCGGCTGGTTGGTGGCGCGTTCGATCGAGCGCAGCATGTTGCGCTCGCGCGGCGCCAGGAACAGGATCGCTTCGCCGCTGCGTCCGGCACGGCCGGTGCGGCCGATGCGGTGCACGTAGCTTTCGGTGTCGTACGGCACATCGTAGTTGATCACGTGGCTGATGCGGTCGACATCGAGGCCGCGCGCGGCGACGTCGGTGGCGACCAGGATGTCGATGCCGCCGTCCTTGAGCTGCCCGATGGTGCGTTCACGCTGCTGCTGGTTGATGTCGCCGTTGATCGCGGCGGCGGAGAAACCGCGCGCCTTCAGCTTCTGGGCCAGCTCGTCGGTGGCCAGCTTGGTGCGCGCGAACACGATCATGGCGTCGAACGGTTCGACTTCCAGGATGCGGGTCAGCGCGTCCAGCTTGTGCATGCCGGAAACCTGCCAGAAGCGCTGGCGGATGTTGTCGGCGGTGCGGGTCTTGGATTCGATCTGGATTTCGACCGGGTTCTTCAGGTACTTCTGCGCGATGCGCCGGATGGCCGACGGCATGGTGGCCGAGAACAGGGCGACCTGGCGGGTTTCCGGCGAGCGCTTGATGATGTTTTCGACGTCGTCGATGAAACCCATGCGCAACATTTCATCGGCTTCGTCGAGCACCAGGGTTTTCAGCTGCGACAGATCCAGCGAATTCTTCTCCAGATGGTCGATGACCCGGCCGGGCGTGCCGACGATGACCTGTACGCCGCGGCGCAGGGCAGACAGCTGCGGACCGTAGCTTTGGCCGCCGTATATCGGCAGCACGTGGAAATTAGGCAGATGCTCGGCGTATTTCTGGAACGCTTCGGCGACCTGGATGGCCAGTTCGCGGGTCGGCGCGAGTACCAGCACCTGCGGCTTGACCGCTTTCAGGTCGATTTTCTGCAGCAATGGCAGCGCGAACGCAGCGGTTTTGCCGGTGCCGGTCTGGGCCTGGCCCAAGACGTCGCGGCCTTCCATGATGTGCGGAATGATGGCGGCCTGGATCGGCGACGGCGTTTCGTAACCGAGGCTGGCCAGGGTTTCCAGGATGGAATCGGATAGGGCCAGATCACGGAAGGTGATGGCGGCGGTTTCGGGGGTTTTTGCGGTCATGATCGGATCAGCTCTAAGGCTTCAGGCACAGCGGCCTGTAAAGGTTGTATAGTGTACTCCTATCCGCTAATCCTTGCTTGAACAAGCATTTATATTCGTTTTGGAGACCGTTGATGTCCGTTTACGCCCTGTTGAAGTCCGCCCATCTGCTGTTCGTCATGGCATGGGTGGCCGCCGTGTTTTACCTGCCGCGGCTGATGATCAATTACGCCGAGTCACCCAATCAACCGGATGTGCAGGCGCGCCTGCTGCTGATGGCCAGACGCCTGTATAAATTCGGCCACATCATGTTCGCATTGGCGCTGCTGTTCGGTGTCGGCCTGTTCCATTTCGCGGGTTTAGGGCCATGGCTGCACGCCAAACTGCTGCTGGTCGCCATCCTGTTCGCGTATTACATCTGGAGCTACAAACGCCTGCTGAAAGCCCAGGCCGGCAAAGCGCTGCCGAGCCCGTTCGCGCTGCGGGTGATGAACGAACTGCCGGTGTTCCTGCTGTTCTTCACCATTTACCTGGTGATCGCCAAGCCGTTTTAAGGGATCAGCACCAGTTTGCCGACGGTCTTGCCGGATTCGATCAGAGCCTGCGCCTTGGCCGCGTCGGCCAGCGCGAATTCGGTGATCGGCGGCGCGCTCAGGTAAGCTTTTTCGAACAGCTCGAGCAGTTCCCGCATGCCGGTGCGCAACAAGCCTGCGTGTTCCGACAGAAAACTTAAATTGGCGGCCAGCACGCTCTTGTTGCTCTGCGTCATGTCCAGCGGACTGAAGCGCGGCGTGCGCAGCCAGTCATAGGCCATCTTCAGCCAGTTCAGGCGGCCGTTGTGCGGCAGCATGCTGGCGAAACCGTAGATGCACAGCTTGCCCATCGGTGCCAGATGCACATAGCTCTGTTTCAGGGTCGATACGCCGTTGGCGTCGAATACCGCCTGCAAGCCATTCGGCGCAAAACGCTCCACTTCCCGCCATAAATCCTGCGTGGATTTATCGATGACCTGCGCGGCACCCATGGCCAGGGCGGCTTCGCGTTTGTGGCTGGAACCGACCACGCCGATGACCTCGCACTGTGCGATCCGGCCCAGTTGGCATAAGGCAGAACCCACGCCGCCGGCGGCGGAATGCACCAGCCACGTATCTCCGGCTTTCGGCATGACCTGTTCACGCACCATGAACCAAGCGGTCAGGAACACTGTCGGCAGGGCGGCGGCCTGAGCAAAGCTCAAATTGGCGGGTTTACGGAACACGCGGTTTTCCTGCAACGCGATGTGCGAGCAATAGCCGCCGAACAGGGTCAAAGCCACGACTTCATCGCCGGGGCTGACCGCAGTGACCGCGCTGCCGACCTGCAGGACCACGCCGGCCAGCTCGAATCCGGGTGTGATCGGATAGCCGTGCAGTTCCTTGGCGGAAGCGTACAAACCCATGCGGATGATGCCATCGGCGTAATTGACCCCGCAGGCCCTGACTTCGATCAATACCTGGTCGTCGGCCGGTGCGGGCATGGGCCGTTCCACCAGCTTGAGCGCGTCGTAGCCGCCGGGTTTGTCTATCTGGATTTTTCGCAGCATCGGCGGGGCGCTCATAAGTCCGCCAGATCGCGGTCCTGGTCAATATAGCGCAGAAAGTCCTCGGCCGGCATCGGCTGCGCGAAGTAGTAGCCTTGGCCGGCGTCAACGCCATGCTGCTTGAGGAACTCCGCCTGCGCGGCGGTTTCCACGCCCTCGGCGACGATTTTCAGGTTCAGCTGCTTGGCCATGGCGATGATGTGGATGATCACCGAACTGGTCGCCGATCCGGTGTCGATGGCGTCGACGAAGGCCTTGTCGATCTTGATGACGTCGATGGCCAGATGCTGCAGATAGGACAGGCTGGAATAGCCGGTGCCGAAATCGTCGATGAACACCGAATGTCCGGCCTCATGGTACAGATTGATGATGTCATTGGCCTGGGCGACGTCGAAAAAGCCGCGCTCGGTGGCTTCGATGGCGATCTTCGCCGGCGCGATGCCGAGTTCATGCAGACGCGTGCTGATCATGTCGAAGTAGCGCGACTTGGCCATGTCGTGCGCCGACAGGTTGAACGAGATGTAAAAGCTGCCGGTCCTGAGACGTTCGGCCATGTCCCGCATCGCGGTTTCGAACATGATGTCGGTCAGCGATTCGATCAGGCCGCTGTCTTCGGCCAGCGGGATGAACAGGTCGGGATGGATCATCGCACCGTCCAGGCCCTTCCAGCGGATCAGGGTTTCCGCGCCGACGCACCTGCCGTTATGCAGCGAAACGATGGGTTGGTAATAGACCAGGAAATCCCGGTGTTTGATGGCGTTGCTCAGCTTCCGCACCGGCGTGTACTGCAGTTCCATGCGCTTGTAGAACGCATAGCCCGCCAACAGGCCGCTGAGCAGGCCGATCGGCAGCCAGAGCCAGACCGACTCCAGCCAATGCACGGCCAGCGTTTTTTTCTCCGTGTAGGCGATGACGGTGAATGCCAGCGTATCGTCGTGGTTGGCGTTATACAGGCGCAGTCCGTCAGCCCGGCCCTTGTCCATGCCGGACAGGCTTTCCATGATGGCCGGGTCGATCGCCGCCGATTCCGGGTATCGGGCGATGACCTGCCGGGACTTGGAGCTGAACATCACGATGCCGGTGGTGTTGTCGGTTATCACGTTCAGGAACAGCGCATGCAGGGTGCTGAGGATGATGTTGCCGCGCTGGATGTAGACGGTGTTCAGTTTGGGGCTGAACAGGTTCTGCTTGTTGAGCCAGACCAAAGCGCCGTCCTGGGTTACGTAGTCCGGGCGTGGCTTGTCGCGGTAAATCAGGCCGGAGTCGGAACAGTAGATGTTCTGGCCGAGTTCGATGGACGCGCTTTTCAGGTACTTGCTGTTCTTGACCGTGGTGCGCAGCCGGGCCAGGGTGGCGTCGCTGCAGCCGCTGGCGGGAACCGAGGCCAGCGCGGTGAATCCCGTTTCGAACTCCATCAGGACCGAACGCGTCCTTTCGAAGGCGCTTTCGGAAAGCGCCTGCAGTTCACTGTGCTGCTTCTTCTGTTCCAGCCAATAGGAAAGCAGGGTGAACAGGACGACCGACAGGGCCGCGGCGAACAGGGCGGCTGCCAACGAAATCAGTTTTTCTTTTTTCGAAAGACCCATGAAAAAGAATACCGCATTTGGGATGCGGTATTCATTCTATTCCGATTTAGCCGCGGGCGCGCTTCAGCTTGCGCCGCGGTTGCGCCAGGGGCTGCCTGAGCCGCCGGTTTTCGGCTTCTGCGAGGCGATGCCATGGCCTTTCAGATGCGCGGGCTGGGCCGATTTACGGCGCGGGGTCTGATGGCCGCTCGGTTTGCCGCGGCCGGCCGGGGTAAGGTCCATGCGCATGGCGTTTTTCGGTTCGAAGCCTGCACGCGGCGACAGTTCGATGTCCTGCTTGAGCAGACGGTTGATGGCGCGCAGCAGGCCGCCTTCGTCGGTGGCCACCAGCGAAATCGCTTCGCCGTTGGCGCCGGCGCGGCCGGTACGGCCGATGCGGTGCACGTAGTCCTCGGCGATGATCGGCAGGTCGAAGTTGATCACCAGCGGCAGCAGCGGGATATCCAGGCCGCGGGCCGCGACGTCGGTGGCGCACAGCACGCGCACGTTGCCGGACTTGAAGTCCTGCAGCGCTTTCAGGCGCTGGCCCTGGCTTTTATTGCCATGGATGGCCAGAGCCGGGATGCCGTCCTTGCTGATCTGTTCGGCGATGCGGTTGCACAGATGCTTGGTCTTGATGAACACCAGGATCTGGTCCTGGTAGCGTTCGGTCAGGATGTCCATCAGCAGCTCGCGCTTTTTAGCGGTGTCGACCGGATGGGCGATATGCGTCACGGTCTGCGCCACGGTGTTCTGCGAGGAAACCTGGACTTCCTTCGGGTTCTTCATGAACTGCAGGGCCAACTGCTTGATCGGTGCGTCGAAGGTTGCCGAGAACAGCAGGGTCTGGCGCTGCTTCGGGACCTGGTTGAGGATTTTCTTGATGGCCGGCAGGAAGCCCATATCGAGCATGCGGTCGGCTTCGTCAAGGATCAGGGTTTCCACCTGGTTCAGTTTCGCGGTGCCACGCTCCATATGGTCCATAAGGCGGCCAGGCGTGGATACCAGGATGTCCAGACCGCGGCCGAGGGCCATCATCTGCGGATTCATGCTGGCGCCGCCGTACATCACCGCCGAGCGGATCCGCAGGTATTTGCCGTATTCACGGATGCTGTTGTGGACCTGTACCGCCAATTCGCGGGTAGGCACCAGGATCAGGACACGGGGTCCTTTGGCTTTGGCATTGGGATGTTCGACCAGGCGCTGCAGGACAGGCAGGGTGAACGCGGCGGTTTTGCCGGTGCCGGTCTGGGCGCCGCCAAGAACGTCTTCGCCGTTCATGATTAAGGGAATGGCTTGGCTCTGGATGGCGGTGGCTTCGGTATAGCCTTTATCGGACAAAGCACGGACAAGCTCAGGCAACAGCCCGAGGGTTTCAAATGACATGGTTGTAACTCCTACACGCAACGTTCCTAACACCACGTTGCTAAACTATGCGCAAGACGCGCCTGAGAGTGGATTCGTGCGGAGTAAGTGCGTTGACGACAGCACAGAGATTAGGAGACGAACCGTTTCTTTCAGTGGCCAGTATAGGCGATGTGCCGGGCAATAGCCAGTAAATGCTGAATATCCGCTTCAGCTTCCGCGCTTATTCCCTTGATTTCATTCCAGAACGCGCTTGGCCCCGACATAATGTTTACGCCAGTACGGTGTATCGAGATTGTCCATGCGCACCGTGCCGCCAGTAGCCGGCGCATGCACGAAGCGGCGCTCGCCGACGTAAATGCCGATATGGCTGACCCTTCCGCCGGCCGGATTGAAATACACCAGGTCGCCGGGATACAGTCGGTCCCGGTCGATGTCGGGCGCGTCGATGTCGATCAGTTCACGGGTGCTGCGCGGCAGTTTCAGGCCCGCGCTGCCTAGGAAAACGTAGTTGATCAGGCCGCTGCAGTCGAAACCGGAATCCGGGGAGTTTCCGCCGTACCGATAGGGCGTGCCGACCAGGCTGATGGCCTGGAACAGCACGTCATTGGCCGCCCCTTTCAGGCTGGCGGGCACGCTCGAATCATCGTAGCCAAGCCCGGTCACTTCCGGATGATAGGCGCCTTTGCCGCCATCGGGGCCGCCGGCGCAGGCCGCCAGCAGCAGGACCGAGGCGGTGAAGATGAGTCTGGTCGCGGATTTTACTGGCATTTAGGCGCGCTAACTTGGATAATGGACGGTCTTTCATTGTGCCTAAATCAGGGCGCTTCGTCATCTTTGAATCTGGATTGAACATGAATATCGAAAAAAACTCGGTGGTTAAATTCCACTACAGCGTCACCGAAACCGGCAAGCAGCAGCTGGAAAGCTCGCAGGAAGGCCAGCCGTTGAGCGTGCTCATCGGTCACGGCGGCATCATTCCGGGTCTGGAAGAGGCCTTGATTGGCAAGCAGGCCGGCGACCAGGTCTCGGTCACCATCAGCCCGGAACAGGCCTACGGCGAACGCCATGAAGGCATGACACAGCGTATTCCGAAGAAGCTGTTCAAGAACGCCAGGCTGGCGCCGGGCATGCAGGTCGTGCTGCCGACCGAAATGGGTCAGCGCGCGATGACCGTGCTGAAAGTCGGCATGAGCGTGGTCGACGTAGACCTCAACCATCCGATGGCCGGCAAATCGCTCGACTTCGCGGTTGACGTGCTTGACGTGCGGGCCGCCAGCGAAGAGGAAATCGCGCATGGCCATGCGCACGGCGAAGGCGGCGTGGAGCACTAAGCTTATGGCCTATGGCGCGCCCGGGTTTACTGACTTAGAGTAAGGGTTTCAGCAGGGACGCCACATGACCGAGACGGCGCTGGGCAACCAGCCGATAACGGGCCCCGAACGCATCGACATGCTCGACGCGCTCCGGGGCTTCGCTTTATTCGGCATCCTGCTGATGAATCTCGAGGCCTTCACCGGTCCGATCCTGCTGGCGATGACCGGCATCGACGGCCGGCTCGAGGGTGCCGACCGCTGGAGCGACGCGTTCATCTACATTTTCGTGCAGGGCAAATTCTGGACCCTGTTCTCGACCCTGTTCGGGATCGGCTTCGCGGTGATGTTCGAGCGTCTGCAGGCCCGTGGCGGGGATTTCCAGGCCATCTACCGGCGCCGGCTTTGGACTTTGCTGGCTTTCGGCCTCATGCACGCCCTGCTGATCTGGGAGGGCGATATCCTGCTTACCTATGCGCTGGCCGGATTCGCCTTCCTGTACTTTTTCCGCGAGTCCGGGCCGCCGAACGTGCCCAGCATCGTCCTGCTGTATGCGGCGCCTCTGCTGCTCATCGGGCTGTCGGGCTTTTTCGTGCCGGTATCGGATACCGGCAGCCGCGACCTGCTCGCGCAGATCAGCGCTGAGACGG
>Ga0105090_10002577_pt1 | contig 10126 bp, 13 predicted proteins | sample PPLLak3March2015_FD_79110 | JGI IMG/M metagenome (GOLD analysis project Ga0105090, IMG submission 79110) | Freshwater sediment microbial communities from Prairie Pothole Lake near Jamestown, North Dakota, USA - PPLs Lake P7 Core (1) Depth... | ecosystem: Environmental > Aquatic > Freshwater >... | reverse complement strand
CGCCAGCGTCTGGCAATCGCGCGGGCGATCTACAAGGACGCTCCCATCCTGATCCTGGACGAGGCCACCTCGGCGCTGGACAGCGAATCCGAACGCGCCGTTCAGGAGGCACTGGACCGGCTGATGAAGGGCCGCACGACGCTGGTCATCGCGCACCGGCTGTCGACGATCGAACATGCCGACCGCGTGGTCGCGATGGAGGCCGGGCGCGTGGTGGAACAGGGCACGCATGCGCAACTGCTGGCATTGGGCGGCCTCTATGCGCGGCTGCATGCCATGCAGTTCCGCAGCTGACGACGCCCATGGCGCTGCTCGCCCGCACCTGCTGGCTGAGCTTGGTGCTGTTTCTGGCCGGATGCGGAACCCTGCCCCCGCGCGAGCCGTTGCCCGTGTCCCAGGCCCTGGCGCCGGCCGAGACCGCTACGACCCGCCTTGCACGCGTGGCCGCTGCCAGCACACCGGCCCAGGCGCAGGGCCAGTCCGGCTTCCGCCTGCTGCCCACCGGCGAGTACGCGTTCGACGCCCGAGCGGCACTGGCCGAAGCCGCGGAGCGTTCCATCGATGCGCAGTACTACCACGTGCACGACGACAGCGCGGGCGTGGCCTTCCTGCGTGCGCTGCGCGACGCCGCACGCCGCGGCGTACGCGTGCGGCTGCTGGTCGACGATTACCACGCCGGCGAGGTCTTCAACCTGCTGATCGCTCTGAACACCGAGCCCGGCGTCGAAGTACGCCTGTTCAATCCACTGGTACCGCGCAGCGGGTCGCCGCTGACGCGGCTGCTGCTGTCCTGGCAGGAGTTCGATCGCGCGCACCGCCGCATGCACAACAAGCTGTTCGTCGCCGACAACGCGGTGGCGGTCTTTGGCGGGCGCAATGTCGCCGACGAGTATTTCTGGCGGCACGGCAAGGCCAACTTCATCGACCTCGACGTCGTCGCCGTCGGTCCCGTGGTGCCGGCTCTTTCAGACAGCTTCGACCGCTACTGGAACAGTGAGTTGGCGTGGCGCGCCGACCTGCTGCCCGGCGCGGGGCGCGGCGCCACCTACGAGCGCCTGCTGTTCGAGCAGCGCGCAGCCGAGGTGCTGCTGCAGTTCACCGTGGCTCCATCCGACCCGCTCGGCCAGACCCCGCTGCGCCAGCAACTGCGCGCCGGTGTGTTGCAGATGCGCTGGGGCACTGCCACCGTGCATGTGGACCCGCCGAGCAAGATCACCGACCCCGTGGTGCTGTACCAGCAGACGTCGGCGATGCGCGCCCAGCTCGATGTCATTGCGCAGGCGCGCCACGAAGTGATCATCGTCAACCCGTACTTCGTGCCCGACGAGCCGGGCATGCGCATGATGACCGAGGCTGTACGCAACCGCGTGCGTGGCATCGTCTTCACCAACTCGCTGGGCTCGACCGACGAACCGCTGGTGCATCGCGCCTACGCACGCTACCGCGGCGACATGCTGCGCCTGGGCATGCAGGTGTACGAGTTCAAACCGCTGCAGCCCGCCCACGGCGGTGACTTCGGCGACTTCGGCACCTCGATCGGCCGGCTGCACGTCAAGGGCACGGCCGTGGACCGGCGCTGGCTGCTGGTCGGGTCGGTCAACCTCGATGGCCGCTCGGCGGTGCTGAACACCGAGCTGACGATCAACATCGACTGCCCGCCACTGGTCGACGACGCCCTGTCCGCGCTGGGCCGCGAGCCCTGGCGGACGATGTACCGTGTAACCCTGGCCGAAGACGGCAAGGCGCTACAGTGGCGCGACATCGGTGAGGACGGACGCATCGAGATCTTCAACTCCGAGCCCGGTGATTCCGCGTGGCAACGCGGCGTGCATTGGTTCCAATCTCTCTTCGTCGACGAGGTCATGCTATGAACACCCCATCCCAGTCCATCAGCCGCTTCCCGGTGCCGGAAATCTCCGACTTGCCCGAGGACCTGCGCGCACGCATCCTCGAGGTGCAGGACAAGGCCGGCTTCGTGCCGAATGTCTTCCTGGTGCTGGCGCACCGCCCGGCCGAGTGGCGCGCCTTCATGGCCTACCACGATGCGCTGCTGCTCAAGGAGGGCGGCAACCTCAGCAAGGGTGAGCGCGAGATGATCATCGTCGCCACCTCGGCGGCCAACCAGTGCCTGTACTGCGTGGTCGCGCACGGCGCGATCCTGCGCGTGTACGAGAAGAAGCCGATGCTGGCCGACCAACTGGCCGTCAACTACCGCAAGGCCGACATCACGCCGCGCCAGCGCGCCATGCTCGACTTCGCGATGAAGGTCTGCAGCGATGCGGCGACCATCGCCGAAGCCGACTTCGAAGCCCTGCGCGCGCACGGCTTCGACGACGAGGACATCTGGGACATCGGCGCCATCGGCGCCTTCTTCGGCCTGAGCAACCGCATGGCCAACCTCACCGCCATGCGGCCGAACGATCAGTTCTTCCTGATGGGCCGCGTGCCGCGCGAGAAGAAATGAATCAGGTCCTGTAACTCGGGTCGAGCCGATCGCACTTGCGCAGCAGTGCAGGCCAAGCCAGTGCCGCGCCCTGCCCCACGGTCACCGTCTTGCTCACCTGCGCCAGCCCCTGCAGGATGGCGGGGTTGACGTGCACCAGCTCGCCGCCGGCCTGCGCATCAATCTGGATGCGGCAGCTGTTCTCGAAGGTGTACATGTGCAGGAAGGCGTCGGCGATGGTGCGGCCCACAGTCAGCAGTCCGTGGTTACGCAGCATCAGGTAGTTGGCACCGCCCAGGTCGGCCTGCAGTCGCGCCTTCTCGTCGTCGCGTATCGCGACGCCTTCATAGTCGTGATAGGCCAGCGAGGCGAGCACGAAGGTGCTCTGCTGGCTGATCGGCAGCACGCCGCATCGCTGCGCGCTGACCGCCACGCCGGCGCGCGAATGCGTGTGCAGCACGCAGCCGGCATCCTCGCGCACCGCATGGATCGCGCTGTGAATCACGAAGCCGGCCGGGTTGACCGGGAACGGCGAATCGATCAGCTTGTTGCAGTGCTGGTCCACCTTGACCAGCGACGACGCGGTGATCTCGTCGAAGGTCAGCCCGTAGGGGTTGATAAGGAAGTGGTGTTCCGGACCGGCAATGCGCGCGCTGATGTGGGTGAACACCAAGTCGCTCCAGCCATAGGCGGCAACCAGCCGGTAGCAGGCAGCGAGGTCGCAGCGCAGTTGCCACTCCTCGGCGCTGACGACTTCCTTGAGCGAGGCGATGTGCATGGCGGGTCTCCTTGAATCTTCAACTCAGGGGCCCGAGTTTAGGCCCCCGGGACCCTTTGCCGGGTCAGTGCACCAGCAGCATCGGCACCGTACAGCGCGCCAGCACCCCCTGAGTGACCGAGCCGAGCACCGCATTGCCCAATGCCGAATGGCCATGCGTGCCCATGACGATCAGCGCCGGCTTCTGCGCCTTGGCATAGGCAGCAATCTCCTCGGCTGCGTGGCCGACGGCATGCGCGCTGCGCAGCGACCAGCCCTGCTTCTGGGCAAAGCTGCGCGCGCTCCGCAGCACCTTCTCGGCCTCCTCCGTGTAGTACTCATCCAGCGTCTTGCGGTCGAAGAACTCGGCGGCCCGGCTCGTCAGCCGCGGCACCACCGTGAACAGCAGGTATTCATGCCCAGCACCCAGCAACTCGTCATGCGCCGCGATGTAGCTGAGCATGCGTCGCGTGTACTTGCTTCCGTCGACCGGCAGCAGGATCTTCATGGTCGTCTCCAAACTGGCTGTTCAGTGCGCATAGTGTGACGGTGGCGCCCGGCATCGATTGATCCCGGTCAATGGCTATGTGGATGGAGTTGCGGCGCTCGGCGCAGGCCGACACTGCCGCGTTGATCTTCGCGCCATGTGCCGGCTCCCAGCGGAATACGTCTGCCGCGTCCGCATTCGTCAACCCTCAGCGCAACTTCAATCCGGCGCGGCTGACTCAAGGGCCGCGCGTTGCGCCCACGCGACTTGGCGATGCGAGTGCGGATTGAATCGACCCTGCGGCCCGCGTATCGTCGCGCCCCATGACGAATAGCAATCTGGCCATCCTGCTGACCGCGCTGTGCATCGTGGCGACCATCGCCTTGTTCGAGATGACTCAAATCGATCTTCGTGTGCAGGATCGGTTCTATGACCCGGTCCGCGGCTGGCGCATTGACAAGAAGGCGCCCCTGCCGAGGCTGATCTTCTACCAGGGCCCCAAGTGGATCATGGTCCTGATCGTCGCCGGACTGGTTGCCTGCATGCTGGCGCCGGCCTCGTACGCGGTCCACATGCCTCTCTCGCCGATCCAGGCCGGGTTTCTGATGACCTGCATCGTGGTGGCTCCGATCACGGCATGGTTCATCAAGAAGATGACCGGCGTGCTCTATCCCTGCTACATCGACCGCTACGGTGGGAAGCAACCGTACCGCACGCTGCTGGAGTCCATTCCACGGGTGCCGGGCCGTGTGCGTGGACGTGGTTTCCCGGCAGCGCATTGCAGTGGCGCGTTCGCGCTGATGGCCCTGTACTTCGTCATGCCGGAACCGACTCGATGGATGGGCTTGGCCTTCGGACTTGCGGCGGGCTGGATCGTTGGGCTCTACCAGATGCTCAAGGGCGTCCACTACCTGAGCCACACCATCGTCACGATGTTTCTGGTCTGGTTGATCATCCTCATCCTGTCGCGGGCTTTCGGCGTCGGAATGATTGCGTAGGCATCAGCGCTGAGGCCCGCGCGCTCATTGAGGCCGCGGTTCGTGCACTGCCGCGTGCGGAAGACAGCCCGAAGTCGCAAGCGGCCAGGTTGGGCGCGTTGTGAACGGGCCCGAGCCTCATGAAGCCTGAGGTGGCCCTGACAGGCCCTCCGTGGCGCCACAGCCGAACAACGCCGTGGCCGCAGTCACGCGGCCCACCCGGAGGCACCACTTCCTTGACTTGATGGAAGGGCCGCCACCTCCCATGTCAGGACTTCTTGTAGATCAGCACATCCCGGTAATCGATCTTCAGCCGTTTCATGAGCCCACCGTAGGAAGGCTTTGCTTCTACCTTCTCGTATTTCTTGTCACAAATGTCGAAAACCTCCAGGTTCCTCTTGGAGTTATTGGTTTCAATAATCAGGAAGCCGTCCTTGTTCAGCAAGGAGTCAATTTTATCGACTATATCCTTCGAATTCATCCTGATGTGCGAGATCACGGCCATCATGACAATCGTGTCGAACCTGTCTTCGGTCTGGAATGTCTCGAACCCGCCGATCTTGTAGTGCAGATTGGGATGCCTCTTCTGAAGCTTGACGTAGTACTTCTCGAAATGTATGTTTGGCTCGAGCAGGGTGTACTTCTTCGTCAGCGGATAGAACTTCTCGAATAAATAACCCTTGTTCGGCCCTACCTCCAGAACATTTCTTCCCGCCAAGTACTTCTTTATGTCGAGGAGATAGTTTCTGTACATGCAGAACAAGTAACTTTGTCTTATGTAATGAGTATGTTTCATATTTGGCTATCGCACCGCGTTGCCTACAAGAGCGGACCAATCTGCGCCCAAGGTCGCGACGTAGGTGACGCTCTCTTTGTCACGTGGGTGTTTGAAGAAAAAAACCTATTGATTATCGGCCACTTCAGGTTGCGCACGCCACGCTCGTCCAGCAGCATTTCCACCACAGCCGCGGTGGTGACGATGCGGAACTCCTAGGGCACGAACTGCCGCGTTTCGCGCAGGATGTCGTCGCACACGGCGCACGGTCTTCACCAGGCCACGGCCTTCGCCGGTGGGGCACGGCTCGCACAGCATGTGCGCCAGGCGCTCGCGAGGGCGCTTGCGCGTCATTTCCACCGGCACCAACTTCGAGAAGCCGCTGACCGTGGTGCGCGTGCGGTCCCGCGCCAGTTGCTTGCGGAACTCGGCCCACACTGGATGCCGGTGCTCTTCGCGCACCATGACAGGAGATGCAACTACCCCAGCCAGAGCTTGCAGGGCTTGGTTTGATGGCTGGTCCGCGCCCATCAGCACGGCATCCAGCACCTGGGTGGACTTCAACGGGTTGTTGGTCAGGTCCGCGGCTCCGCAAAGGCGGCGTGGACCGCTCGGCGCACCTTCACTGTGGGCGGAGCCGCGCGCAGCCGCCCGACCATGCGCAGGCCGTCACGCACGTTCAGGCCCATCAGCGTCAGGTTGGTGGCCCCGGCGATCAACTCGACGGCCTGCACGATGCAAAAGGTGATGTCTAAGCTGCCCGCGGCGGCCCAGCGGTTGAGCACGATCGCGCAGGGCAGCAGCACCAGCAGCCCGTTGGGCGCGATGAAGGGCATGCGCTTCTTCTTCGCATCGACCAGTCGGCCATTGCGGGTCTTACCCAAGAACATGCCGGTGCCGCCGGCCGCGGCGATGGTCGGGATCAGGATCCACAGCCCCGGCGTGACGATCAGCGACTTGAGCCGCGCCAACGCCTCGTGCGAGCCGAACAGCTCGACCCCGATCGTGGCGAGGAAGAAGGTGGCGATGCACAGCGGGGCAAGGATGCCCGCGATGAGGTGGGCGCGCTTGGGCATGAGGGGCCATTCGAAAGTGCAGCGTTCAGGCCGCACAGAGGTTGGGCACCGCCATCTTGCTGAACAGGTGGGGCTGCGCGACGGCGCTGGACGGATAGGCGGCCAGCGCGCCGACGAAATCGGGGTGCGTGAAGCCGGCGCGGAAGTGCGCCACCGTATCCCAAAGCGCATAGTTCATGAACATGCAGCTGCCGCCGATGGCGCGGTGCAGTTGCGTGGACAGGAAGCCGGGCTGCTGTTTCATCCAGGTAGCGTCCTTCTCCCAGGCCGCCAGCAGCGCGGGGATGTCGGCCTCGGCCACCGTGAACAGGTTGAGCAGCACCACCGGCTCGGCCGTGGCCTGCAGCTGGCGCTCCATCGGGAAGGCGAGGTCCAGGGGGCGAAGATTCAGCATCGGGTGTCTCCGGCGGGGGTTGTCGATGGCCTGAACTCGAGAAGGCGGGGCACTGCGCGCATAGGCCGCGACGGGCGACACACTGTCGGGCAACCGCCGACAATCGTTCGACGCCCCAGGGAGGCCCCAATGGACCGTTTCGACGCGATGCGCGCCTTCGTGCAGGTGGTGGACAGCGGCAGCTACACCAAGGCGGCGCAGCAGCTGAGCCTGCACAAGGCCACCGTCAGCCAGCAGATCCAGCAGTTGGAGGACAAGCTTGGCGCGCGGCTGCTGACGCGCACCACACGCTCGGTCTAGCCCACGACCGAGGGGTTGGCCTACTACCAGCACGCCTGCTCGATCCTGCAGCAGGTGGACGAGGTGGAGACGATGCTGCGCAAGGGCGGCAGCGCGCCGGCCGGGCACCTGCGCGTCGACGTGCCGGTCGCGATGGGCCGGCTGGTGTTCGCGCCGGAAATCCGCGGCTTCCTGGAGCGCTATCCGAAGATCAAGCTGGAGCTGGGCTGCACCGACCGCAGCACCGATCTGGTACACGAAGGCGTGGACTGCGCGCTGCGCGGCGGTGCGCTGCCCGATTCCAGCCTGGCCGCACGGCGTGTCGGTGACCTGCGCTTCACGCTGTGCGCCGCACCGCACTACATCGAGCAGCACGGCTTGCCGGGCACGCCCGAGGAGCTGGTGCGCCACCACCAGATCGGCTACCTGCTCGCGTCCACGGCCAGGCTGCGGCCGGTACGGCTGACGCGCGAAGCACGCGGCCTGGAATTCGAAGTGCCGGCGCGCTTCCTCACCACCGACAGCGCGGCCGCACTGAGCGCGAGCCTGGACGGGCTGGGCCTGATCGTGCTGGCCGAGTTCGTGGCCGGCCACTACCTGGCCAGCGGCGCGCTGGTGCGCGTGCTACCGGTTTGGCAATGCCCGTCGCTGCCGCTGCACCTGGTGACGCCGTCCACGCGCAAGCGTGCCGCGCGCGTGCAGGCCTTCATGGACTGGGCCCACGCGCTGCTGCTGCGCCGGCTGGGACCGCATATCGACGCGCGCTGAGGCCCATGGCGACACGGCCCGGTGTCACCTCGCCTCAAGCGACGCGATCGGTCTTTCGGGCGATATAGAAGCCGTAGCCGACGAAGGCGCTATATCGCTCGTAGAGCGCGATCTCCACCTCCTCGGCGGCCATCAGGGCCTGGGCGGCATCGCTGCTGCCGTGGCGGGCCAGGAAGGCCACAAAGCGTTGCCGCATCGGCCGGTAATAGGCGTCCAGCCAGCAACTTTCGGGCAGCACGAAGTAGCCCAGCGGCGCGTAGCCGTTGCGTTCGAGCACGGCCAGCTTGGCCGAGGCCGTGCCGACTTCGGCGTACTGAGAAACCCAGTGGGCTTGCAGTTCGGCCGGCCGATGCTGCGTCAGCCAGGTCAGCTCGGACACGGCGAGGATGCCACCGTCCTTCAGGAAGCAGCGCCACTGCCGGACGCCGTTCTCGAAACCCATGTTGTAGATCGCGCCCTCCGACCAGATGGCGTCCAGGCTTCCGGGCTCGAAGGCCAGCGCGTCCATGGCGGCATGCACGCTCTCGATGCGCCCGGCCAGACCGGCCTGCGCGGCGCGCGAGATCAGCGCGGCCAGGAATTCCGGGACGAAATCGACGGCCACGACCTGCGCATCGAGCTCGGCCGCCAGCACCAGGGTCGACGCGCCAGTGCCGCAGCCGACATCGGCGATCTTCAGCCCGCGCCGCCCCGACAGACCCGACAGCTCGATGGCGCGCCGCGTCTGGCCTGGGCCGCCAGGGCCTTGCCGCTCGGCGTCGATATGCAGATCGATCAGCAGTCGGAGGTCGTCCATCGGGCTGGGTGTCGGCGATCAGTGGAGGGCCTGGCCTTGCTGGATCCAGGTCGCGGCATCGCTGAGGCAGCTACATCAGAACGATGTCGCATTGAGAGGGCTGGATCGGAAAGCGTTGGTGGGACAACGACTTGCGATCACGGCCTCGGCTTGTGTCGATTCGAGCTACCCGTCTGGCTACCCGCATGGCATGGGCTTTCGCGAGACTTCGTGGGCCTGCATGAACCGGCATCAAGACGAATGCTGCCGAACCGCGCGCAGCGTCGGCAACAGGGCAGGAACGTCGGTGACCACGATGCTCCACAGCGTGTCGTTGTCGATGCCGAGATAGGCATGAGTGAGACGGTTGCGCGTGGCGACGATCATGCGCCACGGCACCTGCGGATGCGCATGACGCACATCGTCGGGTACGTGGGTCGCAGCCTCGCCGATGAGTTCGAGGTTGCGCAGGGTCGCGTCATAGACCAGTGTGTTGGCGACGAACGCGGGCTGATCCAGCCCTGCCGTGTAGGCCAGCACCTTCTCGGCGAAGGCAATCATGTCGTCGACGTAGAAGCGCCACTCGCGAACGCCGTCAGACATGCACGGCCTCGCGTTCGACATAGGGCCGCAGCTCGGGGCGCAGCGCCTTGTCGGTGACCAGGTCCACCCGACGCCCGAGCAGATCCTCGAGAAAGAACTGCACGCCAAAGTAGCGTGACGACGTGGCTGGCCCGTCGAACGAGACCAGGATGTCCACGTCGCTGTCGGCGCGCGCCGAATTGCGGACGACTGATCCGAAGAGCGCGAGACGAGTCACCCCATACCGATGGGCGAGCTCAGCCTTGCTCGCGGCCAGCTGTTGCAGTACGTGCGCGCGGTTCATGGTCGTCTCATGGGGACTGTCGCTCGATGAAGGTCAATTGTCGCAGTCCCGCGAGCAACCCGGCGGGCGCCAGTTGCCGGACAGACAAGTGCACTTCATGGAGCGGCCGCAGCCGCATGAGCCTCGTCATGCAGCCACCTTCGTCACTTCCGCACTGCCTGACCCTAAATCCGGCAGTTGCCCGCTGCTGAACGCCTGTTGAGCCAGCACTGGCGCGGGTGGCGGCGGTCTTGGCACACTCACCCGATGGGTGAGGCAAGACGCAAGGCGCTGGCGGCGCGCCGAGGGGCTGGCGAGGAGCCGGCCGAGCCGCAAGTCGTGGACACGCTGGGCGGGCGCATGCACGTGCGCTGGGATGAGGGTGCGGCGGCCACGCCGCACGGCCAATTGGTGTTCTTCGCTGAGTTCCTGGCGGCCACGGGCGTCTTCGAACGCTGGGTGTCGAGTTGCCCACTGGAGTACCGCAGCGGCAACGCGCCAGACAAGCGCGACGTGCTGGGCACGCTGAT
>Ga0105090_10002576_pt1 | contig 10128 bp, 8 predicted proteins | sample PPLLak3March2015_FD_79110 | JGI IMG/M metagenome (GOLD analysis project Ga0105090, IMG submission 79110) | Freshwater sediment microbial communities from Prairie Pothole Lake near Jamestown, North Dakota, USA - PPLs Lake P7 Core (1) Depth... | ecosystem: Environmental > Aquatic > Freshwater >... | reverse complement strand
GACCGGCACTACGCCCCGGGCGGCAGGATCCTGCGCGCCATGGCCGCCAAGCTGCTGGCCGGCGGCCGCATCCTGCCCCATCGCGATTCGCATCCGTCCTTCGCCGCCGGTCACCGGATCCACGTGCCGATCACCACCAACCCGCGCGTGCGCTTCACGATCGACGGCCGGCCCTGCCGCATGGAGGTCGGCCAGGCCTACGAAATCAACAACCAGAAGATGCACAGCGTCATGAACGGTGGCACCGCGGACCGGATCACGTTCATCTTCGACTACCTGCCGCCGGCCTGAGATTCAACGTGGACGGGGCGGAGGCATCGTTGGATCACTGGCCGCTTCCGCCAGCAACCAGCGCCTGAACGCCTCGATGTCGGGGCGCGTCGCACTGTCCTTGCGGCAGACGAAGTACCAGTCGCCCGCCGTGTAAGTGCGCCGGCCGGGAAACGGCTCCACCAAAGCTTCCGACTGCAGGTCGCGCACGACGAACGGTTCCATGCCCAGCGCGACGCCGATGCCCTGCACGGCAGCATTCATCGCGAGCTCGTAGCTGTCGAATTGCTGGCCGCCCTCGGGATTCACGCCTTCGACGCCGTTGGCATTGAGCCAGGTCCACCAGTCCACCCGTGAGGGATAGACCTGCAGCAAGGGCGCGTCGCGCAGCCTGGCCGGCTCGTCACGCAATCGATACTCCGCGAGCGTGCCTGGACTGCAAACCGGGAATACGCGTGACGAGAACAGGTAGTCGTAGTGCAGGACGGCGGCCGCGCGGTTGCCAATCATCACGCACGCATCGACGTCTTCGTACTCGAAGTTCACGTCGGATTGCGACGTGTGCAGCCGCACGTTCACGCCCGGATGGCTGCGCTGAAACGCCGGCAGCCGCGGGATCAGCCAGCGGATGGCGAAGGTCGAATAGACCTGCAGCGTCAGCCTCGGCTGCGCCGCAGCACCGCGCAGCAGGTCCGTGCCTGCCGCGATGCGCTCGAAGGCGTCGCGCAGGATCGGGAAGTACGCGCGTCCCTGCCGGCTCAATTCGATGCCCTGCGGCTTGCGCACGAACAGCCGGATGCCAAGCTCGACCTCGAGCAGCTTGATCTGGTGACTGACGGCGGACTGCGAAACGCACAACTCAGCGGCGGCCGCCTTGAAGCTGCCGTGCCGCGCCGCGGCCTCGAATGTCCGCAGCGCGTTCAGGGAAGGCAGTGTCCGGTACAAAGTCATCTGACCTCTGGCAATTGAATGAGAATAACTCATGTGCCGAGAGGCATAAATCGCTTGTGGCATGACCAATGGCCTGAGTAGGGTTCAGGCACCTGACAGGGAGAGCCTGATGGCACAAGCGCCAGTCGTCGTCATCTCCGGGGCCGCAACGGGCCTTGGCCGAAGAATCGCCGAGCGCTTCGAGGAAGGCGGCTTCCGCGCGCACATTTGCGACGCCAGTGCTGTCGCAGTCGAGGAGTTCCGCGCCTCGCACCCGCAGGTGATGGCCAGCATCGTCGACGTGAGCGACGCAAGGCAGGTCAATACCTGGTTCGACGAGATCGCCGCGAAATACGGTCGCGTGGATGTGATGGTCAACAACGCCGGCATCGCCGGTCCCACGGCACCGGTCGAGAAGATCGAGCCGGCCGACTGGGACCGCACGATCGCTGTCGACCTGAACGGCCAGTTCTACTGCACACGGCGTGCAGTGCCGCTGATCCGTGCCGCGGGTGGCGGCTCGATCGTGAATATCTCGTCCAGCGCGGCGTTCTTCGGCTTCCCGTTGCGCACGCCGTACGCGGCCTGCAAGTGGGCGCTGCTCGGCTTTACCAAGACACTGGCGATGGAACTCGGACCCGAGGGCATTCGCGTCAATGCCATCTGCCCCGGCAGCATCAAGGGCCCGCGCATCGACGGTGTCATCGAGCGTGACGCGGTTGCGCGCGGGATGACGGCGGCGCAGATTCGCAAGCTCTACGAGCGGCAGGTATCGCTGCGACAGTTCGTCGATGCGGAAGACGTCGCCAACATGGCGTACTTTCTCGCCTCGGCGCAGGGCCGGATGATCTCGGGCCAGATCATCGGTGTGGACGGTCACACGGAATCGCTCTCGAACTGGCTCGACGACTGAACAGTGGTCTGGGGGAAAGCGATGAAGGCAGCGTGGTTCGAGAAATTTGGCGCCGCACGCGACGTGCTCGTGATCGGCGAGAAGTCGACGCCTGTGGCGGGGCCCGGCGAAGTGCTGGTCAAACTGCGCACGAGCGGTGTCAATCCGTCCGACGTGAAGAAGCGCGCCGGCTCGTTTCCCAACCTGCTCGACGACGGCTACGTAATCCCGAACAGCGACGGCGCCGGCGTGATTGCAGCGGTCGGCGAAGGAGTCGACTCGAAACGAGTCGGCGAAAAAGTCTGGGTCTACCAGGCGCAATTCGGCAGGCGCTTCGGCACGGCGGCGCAGTACGTGGCGCTCGATTCATTGCGCGCTGTGACGTTGCCGATCGAAGCCGGCTTTGACGTCGGCGCGTGCGCCGGCATTCCGATCATGACTGCGCATCGTTGCGTGCACGCGGATGGCCCGATTGCAGGCCAGACCGTGCTGGTGACCGGTGGCGCTGGACGGGTCGGCTACTACGCGATCCAGTGGGCAAAGATGGCCGGCGCGAGAGTCATGGCGTCGGCGAGTAATCCACGTGACGAAGCCGTGTGTCATGAAGCGGGCGCGAAGCATGTCTTCAATCACCGCGAGCCCGGTTGGGGCGAGCGCGTCAAGACGCTCAATGACGGCAAGCCGATCGACCGCGTGATCGATGTCGAGTTCGGCGCAAACCTGCATGAAGTCCTGAACTGCATCCGCACTGGCGGCGTCATCGCGACGTATTCGTCGACGCAGGTGAAAGAGCCGCAGCTGCCCTTCTTCCGCATGATGTACCTGGACCTGACCATCCACTTCGTCATCGTGTACTCGATGCCGGAGCCGGCCAAGAAGCTTGCGATCGCCGACATCACGCAGGCGTTTCGCGATGGCATGCTGCAGCACCGCATTGCCGACCGCGTGCCGCTTGCAGAAATTGCGCGTGCCAACGAGCTGGTGGAAAAGGGCGGCTCGAACGGGTGCGTCGTCGTCACCATCGATGCGTGACATGGCCATGATGCAGCGGCGGGGGGCGCTTCTCGCTGCAGCGTCGCTGTGCCTGTCGTTCACGTCCGGCCTGCACGCCGAATCGACCACCGGCGCGATGCAGCACGCCCCACGCGTCGAGGCTAATGGGGAATCGCTGCAGGGCGCGTACGCCGAGTCGTCGCCGACGGTCGCTGTCTTCAAGGGAATTCCGTTTGCGGCCCCGCCGGTCGGCGACTTGCGCTGGCGCGAACCGCTGCCGCCGCGACCACGTGCCGGCACGCGGCAAGCCACGGCATTTGCTCCAGCGTGCTACCAGGACGTCTACCTCACGGACTGGTACCGGCGCGTTGGAGCGGCTTTCGGTGCCCCGGCGAGTGCGTTTGTTGATCCTGCCGTGAGCGAAGACTGCCTGTACCTGAACGTCTGGACACCGCAACTCGATGGCAAGGCGAAGCTGCCAGTGATGGTCTGGATCTATGGCGGCAGCAATCGTTCCGGCTGGTCGTTCGAGCCGAATTACCACGGTCAGTACCTCGCCAGGCGCGGCAACGTAGTCGTCGTGACAATCGCCTACCGCGTGGGCATCTTCGGCTTCTTCGGGCATCCGGACCTGCGCGGTGCCGAGTACCCGACCAACTTCGCGCTGCTCGACCAGGTCGCTGCACTGCGCTGGTTACGCGCAAACATAGCAGCATTCGGCGGCGACCCGGACAACCTGACACTGTTCGGCGAGTCCGCCGGTGCCAGCAACATCGGCTATCTCGTGAACTCGCCGCTCGCGCGCGGGCTCTTCCGCCGCGCCGTGAGCCAAAGTGGCGGCTTCCAGATGCAGGAGCGACTGGACCTGCCCGGCGCCGAGGCGGTCGGCAGTGCGTTGAGCGCGCGTCTGGCCGGCGAACCCGATCTCGCGGCTCTGCGCCGGCTCTCGAGCCGCGAAATCTGGGATGCAGCCCTGCGGCACGTGCCCGAACATCCTTACGCGCCGGTGGTCGACGGCAAGGTGGTACTGGCGGGCCCGACGAAGGCGTACGCGCTCGAGGGAATTCCCTACGACCTGCTGATCGGCAGCAACGAGGACGAGTGGTACATGTACGTCGATGCCGATCCGCAAGGCCTCGCGAAGGACCTGGCGGACATTGCGCCGACCGTGCGCCCGCAGCTCGAAGCGCGGGCCGCGCAGGAACCCGACGTGCGCACGGCACGCGACAAGGCGGTCACGCTGGTCAACATGGTGTGCCCGTCGTACCTGATGGCGGGCGCTGCGCGCAAAGCTGGTCACAATGCGTGGGTGTATCACTTCACGCGGGTGCGGCCTGGTCCGGGTGGCGTGGCACTGCGCTCGTACCACGGCGCCGAGATTCACTATGTCTTCGGCACGCCGGACGACTGGCTTGCAGGTGATGCCACGGATGCCGCGCTCACCGATCGGATGATGGATTCCTGGACCAACTTCGCTCGCCACGGCAATCCCAACGGCCATCGTGGCGGCGAATGGCCGCTGTTCGAACCTACGGCTCCACGGGTCATGGAACTCGGTGACCGCGTGGCGCCGATGGCTCCCGCCGATTACGAACTGTGCCGAAACCTTGCGGGCGACCTTTATCCCGGCTGGCAGAACTGAACTCCGCGCGACGGCGCCACGACCCCTGAGGCGACTGATGGAACATCACAACGACGCTGCGTCGTCGCATCGCACCGACTGGCCCATGTTCGTCACGACGGTGCTCGTGATCCTGCTGCTGTCGGTGCCCATGGTCGCGTTCAAGGACCAGGCGGCCGGCGTGATCACTGCGGCTTACGACGCCATCACCAGGAACGTCGGGTTGCTGTACCTGTGGTACGGCACCGGTGCGGTCGCGTTCCTCGTCTGGCTTGCATTCGGTCGCTACGGCAAAGTCAGGCTCGGTGACGCCGACAGCCGTCCGGAGTTCTCGACCCTGAGCTGGGTGGGAATGCTGTTCTGCGCGGGCGTCGGCGCCGGGTTGCTGTACTGGGCGGTCATCGAGTGGGGCTATTACATCGACAAGCCGCCCTACGGCCTCGAGCCGCGCAGCAGCAGCGCCATCGAATGGGCCGCAGGCTACGGACTGTTCCACTGGGGCATCACCGGGTGGGCGATCTTCTGCCTGCCGACCATCGCGATCGCGTACCCGTACTACGTGCGCAAGATTCCTTACCTGCGCGCCAGCACGGGCACCAGCGGCGTGCTGCCGGGCGGTGTCACCGGCAGGCCGGGGCGCGTCGTCGACTTCCTGTACATGGTCAACCTGATCTGCGGCACGGGCACCTCGCTCGGCCTGTCGACGCCGATGATTGCGGCCGCTGTGGCGAAGCTCTTCGGTCTCGAGCACGACTTCGTGCTCGAGGTCGCCGTGGTGATCGTCTGTATCGCGATCTTCGGCACCAGTGCCTACCTCGGGCTAAAGCGCGGCTTCAAGCGGCTGGCGGACGCGAACATGGTGGCCGCCCTGCTGCTGTTGTTCTTCGTGCTGGCCGTGGGACCGACGCTGTTCATCCTCAAGATGGGCACCAACGGCATCGGACTCGTGCTGCAGAACTTCATCCGCATGAACACCTGGACGGATCCGGTGGCCAACACCGGGTTCGTCGAGAACTGGACGATCTTCTACTGGGCCTGGTGGCTGGCGTACGGCCCGTTCGTCGGCATTTTCGTCACGCGCATCTCGCACGGTCGCACCATCCGCAACGTGATCGGCGGCATGCTCACGTTCGGGAGCCTCGGCGCGGCGATGTTCTTCATCGTGCTCGGCAACTACGCGCTGAACCTCGAACTGTCCGGCGCGCTCGACGTCACCGGGCTCATGAAGAGCGTCGGGGAGGCGCAGGCGATCACCGCCGTCATGTCCTCGTTGCCATGGGGCACGCTGGTGCTGGCGACGTTCACCGTCGTCGCTACGTTGCTGCTGGTGACCACCTACGATTCCGCTTCATACACGCTCGCCTCGGTCTCCACGATGCGCCTCGAGGCTGGCCTCGACCCGGCGCGCTGGAACCGCGTGTTCTGGGCCTGCGCGCTCGGCGTTTTGCCGATCACGCTCATGTTCATCGACGGCGGGCTCAAGGTGATCCTCTCCGCGACCATCGTCTGTTCGCTGCCGCTGCTGGCGGTCGGCGTGCTGATGGTGCTGTCGTTGCTGAAGATGCTGCGCGAAGACGAGGCACGCGCCGGGTTACCGGGCGAGCCACGACCATGACGGCCGCGGTGGCTGTCGGCAAGCGACGGCTTGGCATCATCACGGCACCTGGCTGGATGGATCCCAACGCGCCGGACCTCGAGCGGTTGCACCCGGGGCAGTTGCACATGCAGCAGACGATCCTGCCGCCGCCTGGCTTCGACTACAGCTTCGCGTCCATCGCAGCGTCCGAGCCGCACCTGGTCACGGCCGCGACGATGCTGGCCGAAGCAGGATGCGAACTGATCATCCAGGACGGGCCGGGTTTCGCATGCCTGATCGGCAAGACGCCGGCAGGTGCGCGCGAGGCGGGCGAGCGGATCAGCCGGGCCTGCGGCGTGCCCGTCGTGCTGAATGCCGTGGCGATCCTCGATGAGCTCGATCGCCTTGGCGCGCGCAGGGTAGCCGTGGCCGCCCCGTATTACAGCCCGGCGTGGAAGACGATGTTCACGGAGTTCCTGGAGCACGGCGGCTACCGCATCGATGCGTTCCAGACTTTCGTCGAACAGGGGCTGTTCCCGGACCAGGCCAGTGTCAGCGCACGGCATTACCGGTTCAGCGAGGACGAGGTCCTGACCAGCCTGAGCCGGACCCGGGCCGCCGCACCTGTCGCGGAGGCGATGATCGTCGTCGGCACCGGCATCCGCACGGCGCACTGGATCGACCGTCTCGAACGCGAACTCGGGTTGCCGCTGGTGCCGGCGGACACGTCGCTGTACCGTACCGTGAAACAGCGTTGGCTGTCCGATCCTCCGCATCCCGCATGAACCGGCAATTCACGATCTCTGCCCGCGGCAAGCTCGCTGCCATGCCGATCCAGATGTTCATCAAGCGGCACTTCAGCGATATTCCAGTCGCCCAGATCGACAGTTTCTTCGGGTTTACCACCGACAAGAGCACGCTCTACGGCGGCCGAATCTACGGCGGGACGGAGATCAGCGCCTATGACCTCAAGTCAATGTACGGAATGGGCATCGGCCTGCGGTTGCCGTTGACCAACCACGACGCCTCGCCGGAGGAATACGCAGCCAGTATCCCAATGCTCGAAAAGCACTACCGGCCCGGCAACTCGATCATCGTCACCAACGACAACCTGGCGCGATGGATACGCAGGGACTTTCCCGAGTACCGTCTCGAAGCCAGCGTGATCAAGAACATCGACAGCCTGCAGAAGATTGACAAGGCAACTGGCATCTACGACAGCATCATCCTGCCGATGAGCGCCAACGAGGACGAGGCCTTCCTGGCCTCGATCGGCAACAAGGACCAGATCACGCTGTTTGCCAACGCCGGTTGCGCCCTGACCTGTCCTTCGAAGATCTGTTATCCAAGCATCTCGAAGGCCAATAAGACCGGCGACAAGTCGCTGTTCCGGTGTTCCCAGCAACTGAAGTACCGGGAATTGCTCGGGATGCAGGATTTCGACCTGGACTATCTCGAGGGCCTCGGATTCCATCGGTTCAAGTTGCTGCGCGCCCGCGACGGCAACATCACGGGCGTCTGAACCAGCGAGTCTGTCAGCCGGGAGGCGGCGGGCAGGGTCCATGGCCTGGCTTGATTGTGACGCAAAGCCGTCTGCGAGCCTCGCGGGGCCTTAGAATCGTGGTTCAGCGGCGGTTGAAGGAGCCGTTCGGAATCTTTCAGCTGAACGTAGCCCTTTGATCCACAAAGAAAAACTGTTAGTCTCGCCGCCCCGCGAACAAAGGATTGAGCATGTGCGGAATCGTTGGTGCCGTCGCGCAGCGTGATGTCGTTCCGATCCTGATCGAGGGCCTGCGACGCCTCGAGTACCGGGGCTACGACTCCGCGGGAATTGCGGTGCTGAACGGCACGGGCACGATCAAGCGGCTGCGCGCGGTCGGCAAGGTTCGCATGCTGCAGGATGCGCTCGATGCGGATCCCACGAGCGGTCAGCTCGGCATAGCGCATACCCGCTGGGCCACGCACGGCGTGCCGAGCGAGCGCAATGCGCACCCGCACATCTCCAGGGACGGCATTGCGCTCGTCCACAACGGCATCATCGAAAACCACGAAGAGCTGCGTGCGGAACTGCAGGCTGCCGGTTATGAGTTCACGTCCGAGACCGACACCGAAGTGATCGCTCACCGCGTTCACTTTCACCTGCAGAAAACCGCCGACCTGTTCAAGGCGGTCCGCGCGACCGTGGCCGAGCTCGAAGGCGCCTATGCGCTGGCCGTGATTTCGCAGAAGGATCCCGAGCGTCTCGTCCTTGCGCGCCAGGGCTGCCCGGTCGTCATCGGCCTGGGTGACGGCGAGAACTTCGTCGCCTCCGACGTGGCCGCGCTGCTGCCGGTGACACGCAAGTTCATCTTCCTCGAGGAAGGCGACGTCTGCGAGATCCGCCGCGACCGTTACCGCATCCTGGACAAGGACGGCAACACGATCCAGCGCAAGGTGCACGAGAGCGAGCTTTCGGCCGATGCCGCGGAGAAGGGCGACTTCCCGCATTACATGCTGAAGGAAATCCACGAGCAGCCGCGCGCCGTCGCGCAGACGCTCGAGGAACGTGTCGCCGGCGGCAAGCTGCTGGAGGCCGCGTTCGGTCCGGCGGCACAGGTTGTCTTTGCGAAGACCGAAGCCGTTCGTATCGTCGCTTGTGGCACCAGCTTCCACGCAGCATCGGTGGCAAAGTATTTCATCGAGCAGATCTGCCGGCTGCCGTGCTGGGTCGAGATCGCGAGCGAGTATCGTTATCGCAATCCGGTCGTGCCGAGGAACACGCTGTTCGTCAGCGTCTCGCAATCGGGCGAAACCGCGGATACGCTGGCCGCGCTGAGAATGGCCAAGCAGGCGGGCTACCTGTCGCAGCTCGCGATCTGCAACGTGCCGGAAAGCTCGCTGGTCCGCGAATCTGACCTCGTCATGCTGACGCGCGCGGGTCCCGAGATCGGCGTGGCATCCACCAAGGCATTCACGACGCAGCTGACGGCCCTCGGCATGCTGGTGGTGGCGCTGGCCAAATTCCATGGCGCCGACGCTGAGCGCGAGCGCGGCCTGGTGCAGCGCCTGCTCGGCATTCCGTCACTGATCGAGGCGACGCTGAAGCTCGATCCGGTCATCAAGGAACTGGCGAAGCGCTTCGTTGACAAGCAGCACGCGCTTTTTCTCGGCCGCGGCCCGCTGCACCCGATCGCGATGGAAGGCGCGCTCAAGCTCAAGGAAATCTCCTATATCCACGCCGAGGCGTACCCGGCGGGCGAGCTGAAGCACGGGCCGCTCGCACTCGTCGACGCGGACATGCCGATCATCACGGTGGCGCCGAACAATGACCTGCTCGAGAAGCTGAAGTCGAACCTGCAGGAAGTGCGGGCGCGCGGCGGCGAGCTGTACGTGTTCGCGGATCCGGAGTCAGGGATGGAATCGTCGGACGGCGTGCACGTGATCGAAATGCCGCGGCATGTCAGCTATTTCCAGGCGCCGGCCGTGTACACGATTCCGCTGCAGCTGCTGGCGTATCACTGCGCCATTCTCAAGGGCACGGACGTCGATCAACCGAGGAACCTGGCGAAGAGCGTGACGGTGGAGTAGTTCTCTTATCTCCACAGCCAATGTGCTTTCTGACAATTAAAGCTGTCGAAACCGACCGGTCATAAGAGGGAATAGAGTCCGTACGGAGACGACCGAACGCAAAGTCCGTATGACCGGTCCAGAATGGTCAACGGCCGCTTTCCGGCCGTGGGACGACAGGCGGGAACCGGCCAGGAGGAGTCACTGGCGAAGCGAAAACTCCCGGTATCTGAACGGCTGCTCATGGTAGAAGCTGCCATTCATCGACCGTTGCTCCAGGATGGAAGATCGGCCAAACCG
>Ga0105090_10002575_pt1 | contig 10129 bp, 12 predicted proteins | sample PPLLak3March2015_FD_79110 | JGI IMG/M metagenome (GOLD analysis project Ga0105090, IMG submission 79110) | Freshwater sediment microbial communities from Prairie Pothole Lake near Jamestown, North Dakota, USA - PPLs Lake P7 Core (1) Depth... | ecosystem: Environmental > Aquatic > Freshwater >... | reverse complement strand
GCAGGCGCGGCAGATCATCGACGATGCGGTGGATCTGGCCGGCATCGAACTGCGCCGCCGAAACGTCGCCATCCACACCTACGTCGCGCAGCGGCTGCCGCTGATCATGGTCGACCCCATCCTCATCGAGCAGGTGGTGCTCAACCTGCTGAAGAACGCCGCCGAGGCCATCGACGACGCCCAGCTGCCGCCAGCGCGCCGGCACATCGAGCTGCGGGTCGTGCCGCGGCACACGCCGGACGAAGGGGGTGTCATCGAGTTCAGCGTCACCGACATGGGGCCGGGCATCGCGGACGAAGCCATCGGCCGCCTGTACGAAGCCTTCTTCACGACCAAGGCCGAAGGGCTGGGCATCGGCCTGAGCCTGTGCCGCACCATCGTCGAGTCGCACCGCGGCCGGATGAAGGCGCAGAACCTCTACAATGGATCTGCGATCGTCGGCTGCAGGTTCTCGTTCACGCTGCCCGTCGAACTGCCTGCCCGGTCTCACGCCGACACCGGCGCTGCCCCGCTCGAAGCGGACTCCACCACGAACCCCACCGCCATCACCGAATGAGCCTGATCCCCAAGAAGGGCACCGTGTACGTCGTCGACGACGACGAGGCGGTGCGTGACTCCCTGCAATGGCTGCTCGAAGGCAAGGACTACCGCGTCAAGTGCTTCGATTCGTCGGAGTCCTTCCTGTCGCGCTTCGATCCGCGAGAAGTCGCCTGCCTGATCGCCGACATCCGCATGGACGGCATGAGCGGCCTGGAACTCCAGGACCGCCTGCTCGAGCGCAAGAGCCCGCTGCCGGTGGTCTTCATCACCGGCCACGGCGACGTGCCGATGGCGGTGACGACGATGAAGAAGGGCGCGATGGACTTCATCGAGAAGCCCTTCAAGGAAGAGGAACTGCTGGGCCTGGTCCAGCGCATGCTCGACCAGGCGCGCCAGGCCTTCAGCCAGCACCAGGAGCAGGCCAGCCGCGACGCACTGCTGTCGCGCCTGACGACACGCGAGGCGCAGGTGCTGGAGCGCATCGTCGCCGGGCGCCTGAACAAGCAGATCGCAGACGACCTGGGCATCAGCATCAAGACCGTGGAGGCGCACCGCGCCAACATCATGGAAAAGCTGAACGCGAACACGGTCGCGGACTTGCTCAAGATTGCCCTAGGCGCTCAACGCGCCTAGGGCAATCATCTCGCCGCGTCCACGACCGCGTTCGCGCGAGCGCTGAACGTACGGCTCCCCCAGCCCCCTCCGGGAGGGGGCTCCAGTCAGTTTGACGAAGGTGCTCTCGGCATGACGGCGCAATTGATCGACGGGGTGGCGCTGTCGCGCCAGGTCCGCGCCGAGGTCGGCGCTCGGGCGGCGGCGCTGGCCGCGTGCGGGCGGCCGCCGGGGCTGGCGGTGATCCTGGTCGGCGACGACCCCGCCAGCGCGGTCTACGTTCGCAACAAGGTCAAGGCCTGCCACGAACACGGTCTGCACTCGGTGCTGGAGAAGTACGAGGCCACGCTGTCCGAGGCGGCCCTGCTGGCGCGCGTGGCCGCGCTGAATGCCGACCCGGCGATCCACGGCATCCTGGTGCAGATGCCGCTGCCGCGGCACATCGACCCCCAGAAGGTCATCGCCGCCATCGACACGCGCAAGGATGTCGACGGCTTCTCGGTGCTGTCGGCCGGAGAACTGATGACCGGCCTGCCCGGCTTGCGACCGTGCACGCCCTTCGGCTGCATGAAGCTGATCGAGAGCACGGGCCAGGCGATCAAGGGCAGGCACGCGGTGGTCATCGGCCGCAGCAACACCGTCGGCAAGCCGATGGCGCTGCTGCTGCTGCAGGCCCACGCCACGGTGACGGTGTGCCACAGCGCCACGCCCGACCTCGGCGTGCACACGCGACAGGCCGACATCGTGGTCGCCGCCGTTGGCCGACGCCATACGCTCGGCGCCGCGATGGTCAAGCCCGGCGCCATCGTGATCGATGTCGGCATGAACCGCGACGACCAAGGCAAGCTGTGCGGTGACGTGGACTTTGCCGGCGTGCGCGAGGTCGCCGGCTGGATCACGCCGGTGCCCGGTGGCGTCGGCCCGATGACGATCACGATGCTGCTCTTCAACACCCTGCAGGCGGCGGAGGCCCTGGCATGAACCCGTTGCTGCACGCTGCCGAGCGCCCGGACTTCGCGGCGCTGCGTCCCGAGCATGTCGGCCCTGCGCTCGACATCCTGCTGGCGGACGCCGATGCAGCGCTCGAACGCGCGGTCGGTCCGGAGGTGGCTGCCGACTACCACGCGTTGGCCGCCGTGCTCGACCCCGCCGTGGAGCGGCTGCGTGCCGCCTGGGCGCAGGTCGGTCACCTGCAGGCCGTCGCCGATACGCCGGCGCTGCGCGCCGCGCATGCCGAGAACCAGCCCCGCGTCATCGACTTCTATACCCGTCTGGGCGCCGACGCCCGCCTCTATGCCAAGTACAAGGCGGTGGCCGCGCACGCCGACGCGGCGCGGCTGAAGCCGGCGCAACGCAAGGCGCTGGCCGACGCGCTGCGCGACTTCGTCCTTGGCGGCGCCGAACTGAAGGGTGCGGCCCGTGAGCGATACGCCGCCATCCAGGACCGCGCCGGGGCGCTCTCCCAGCAGTTCAGCGACCACGTGCTCGATGCCACCGATGCCTTCTCGCTGCAGGTCACGGCAGCCGAACTCGCGGGCGTGCCCGAGGACGTGCGCCAGGCCGCTGCCGCGGCCGCCGGCGAGGCAGGCTGGAGGCTGACGCTGCAGGCGCCCTGCTACGTGCCGGTGATGCAGTTCGCGCGCCACCGCCCGCTGCGCGAGACGATGTTCCGCGCCTACAGCACCCGCGCCAGCGAATACGGCCCGCCCGAACGAGACAACGCGCCGCTGATGCGCGAACTGCTCGAACTGCGGCAGGAGGAGGGCGCCCTGCTCGCACATCCCACCTACGCCCACCTGGCATTGGTGCCCAAGATGGCGCGCTCGCCCGACGAGGTGCTGGGCTTCGTGCGCGACCTGGCGCGCCGCGCACGGCCGTTTGCCGAGCGCGAACTGGCCGAGCTGCGCGAATTCGCCGCGCGCGAGCTCGGCCTGCCCGACCTGCAGGTCTGGGACCGCCCCTACGCCAGCGAGCAGCTCAAGCAGGCGCGCTATGCCTTCAGCAGCCAGGAGGTCCGGCAGTACTTCACCGAGCCGCATGTGCTGAGCGGCCTGTTCCAGCTCGTCGAGACGCTGTTCGGCGTCGCCATCCGCGAAGAAGTCGCGCCGGTCTGGCACGACAGCGTGCGCCACTACCGCGTGTGGCGCGGCAGCGAACCCGTGGCCGCGTTCTACCTCGACCTCCACGCGCGACCGGGCAAGCGTGCCGGCGCCTGGATGGACGAATGCCGCGCCCGCTGGCGCCGACCCGACGGCACGCTGCAGCTTCCGGTGGCGCACCTGGTGTGCAACTTCGCGCCACCGCTGGACGGCAAGCCGGCGCTGCTGAGCCACGACGACGTCATCACGCTATTCCACGAGTTCGGCCACGGCCTGCACCACATGCTGACGCAGGTCGAGGAGCTGGCGGTTTCCGGCATCTCGGGTGTGGAAGGCGACGCGATCGAGTTGCCAAGCCAGTTCATGGAGAACTTCTGCTGGGAGTGGGATGTGCTGCAGCGACTGAGCAGCCATGTCGACAGCGGCGAGCCACTGCCGCGCGAACTGTTCGACCGCATGGTCGCGGCGCGCCACTTCCAGAGCGGGCTGCGGTTGCTGCGTCAATGCGAGTTCGCACTCTTCGACATGCGCCTGCATGCGGAGCCCGGCGCCGCGTCGCGGGTGCAGGCGGTGGCCGACGAGGTCAGCGCCGAGCTGGCCCTGCTGCCCCCGCCGGCCTTCTACCGTTATGCGAACAGCTTCTCGCACCTGTTCGTCGGCGGCTACGCCGCCGGGTATTACGGCTATGCCTGGGCCGAGGTGCTGTCCGCGGATGCCTACAGCGCATTCGAGGACGCGGGCGTCTTCGATGCCGCCGTCGGCGACCGTTTCCGCAGCGAGATCCTCGAGGTCGGGGGCAGCCGGCCGGCGCTGGAGAGCTTTCGCGCCTTCCGCGGCCGCGACCCGCAGCTCGACGCGCTGCTGCGCCACCAGGGCCTGGCTTGAGCCTGGCGCCCAGGTCGGCTAGATTGGGGGCCCGCGAGACTGCGCCGCCGTCGGCCCTGCCGACCCTGCCATGAACCCCAGGATCCTGCACTGCCTTGCTGCCGCGCTGCTCGCCGCCCCGCTGCTGCCTGCGATGGCGGTCTACAAGATCGTGCAGCCCGATGGCAGCGTCATCTACACCGACCGACCGCCGACGAGCGGCAGCGCGCGCGTCATGCCACTCGGCAGCGACGCGGCTCCCACGATGCCGGATCTCGCGCTGCCCCAGGAACTGCGTTCGCTCGTGCAGCGGTACCCGGTCACGCTCTATACCTCGGCCGACTGCACGCCCTGCGACAACGGCCGGCGCCTGCTGCAGCAGCGGGGCGTGCCCTACGGCGAGCGCCTGGTGAGCAGTGAGGAAGATGCACTGGCGCTGGAACGCGCTGTCGGCGGCCGCACGGTACCGGCGCTGACCATCGGCGTGCAACCGCTGCGCGGCCTGAAGGAAACCGACTGGACGGCGTTCCTGGATGCCGCCGGCTATCCGCGCGAGTCGCGCCTGCCGCGCGGCTGGCAGGCACCGGCGCCAACGCCGCTGGTCGAGCGCGCGCCGGTGCAGCCGCGCCAGGCAGCGCCGGCGGTACGCCAGCCCGAAGCGCCCGCTGCGCGCGCAGCGCCCCCCCCCGAGCCGACTCCCGGCACGCTGCGCTTCTGAACGCGCCCGGCGGCGCCAGTTCGCCGCCGATGGGCACCGCCGGCGCGGCGGGCACGGGGGCCGAGCCGGTTTGCGCCGTGGCGTCAGCTGCCGCTGCGCTCACCCCCCCGCGTCACCGCGTTCGACGGCACCGTCATCCGTGTCGTCGTTCAGCAATCCGGGCAGCAAGGCGGCGGTGCGGGTTTCGGGCAGCGCCTCCACCGCCTTCAGCCGCCGTGTCATGACGTTGCTGCGGGTCTGCGCCTGTTCGATCGTATTGCTTGCCTCGTCGAGCTTCTTCTTGGTCCTGGCCAGCACGTCGGCGAATTTGGCGAACTCGGTCTTCACCGCACCCAGCACCTCCCACACCTCCACCGAGCGCTGCTCCAGCGCCAGCGTGCGGAAGCCCATCTGCAGGCTGGTCAGGGTGGCCAGCAGCGTCGTCGGGCCGGCGAGCATGACCTTGTGCTCTCGCTGCATCGACTCCACCAGCCCGGGCCGGCGCAGCGCCTCGGCGTACAGGCCCTCGGTAGGAACGAAGAGGATCGCGAAGTCGGTCGTGTGCGGCGGCGCGACGTATTTGTCGCGGATGCTGCGAGCTTCGAGCTTCAGGCGCGTCTCGATGGCCTTGGCCGCGACTTCCATGGCCGGTGCATCGGCGCGCTCGTGGGCATCGAGCAGGCGCTCGTAGTCGTCGCGCGGAAACTTGGCGTCGATCGGCAGCCACAACGACGCACCGTCCTGGCGCTGCCCAGGCAGCCGGATCGCGAACTCGACGCGTTCGCTGCTGCCCGGCACGGTGGCGACGTTGACGGCGTACTGCTCGGGCGTGAAGACCTGCTCCAGCAGGCCGGCGAGCTGCACCTCGCCGAATACGCCGCGCGTCTTGACGTTGGTCAGCACGCGGTTGAGCGCCCCGACGTCGCGCGCCAGCCCCTGCATCTCGCCCAGGCCCTTGTGCACCTGCTCCAGGCGGTCGGCGACCTGCTTGAAGCTCTCGCCCAGGCGCTGCTCCAGCGTGGCGTGCAGCTTCTCGTCGACCGTGGCGCGCATCTGCTCGAGTTTCTTCTCGTTGCCTTCCTGCAGCGCCACCAGGCGGGTCTCGACGGCGCCGCGCAGCTCGGCCTGCCGGCGCTCGCTGCCCTCGGACAGCAGCCTCAGCTGCTCGGCCAGCGTCTCGCTGTAGCGGCGCAAGGCACCGTCCGTCTGCTGCTGCATGGCGGCGAGCTGGGTGCGGAAGGAGTCGATCTGCTCGTTCTGCGTGCGCGCCACGTCGCCGCCCTGCGTCAGCAGCATCTGCTGGAAGGTGCCGAGGTCGGCGCGCAGAGTCTGCGCCGTGCGGCCGAGTTCGTCGCGCAGTTCGCGTTCCAGGCGCTCGATCCGTGGTCCGGTCGGATCCTCCGGGCGCCGCAGCGCCAGCCACAACAGGAGCAGCAGGTTCAGCGCCAGCAGCGCAGGCACGATCCAGTCGGGCATCTCAGCGCGCGCGGGGGCGGGACATGCCGCTGATTGTGTCAGCTGCGCTGCTGCAGATCGGCGGCGTTGATCGGTGTCGGCGGCGTGCCCCCGGTGAGTGCGGCGATCAGGTTGTCGGCCGCCAGCTCGGCCATCGCCACGCGCGTGGCCACGGTGGCGCTGGCGATGTGCGGCGTGAGCACGATGTTGGGCACCGTCAGCAGTCCGGGGTGCACGGATGGCTCGCCTTCGAAGACGTCGAGCGCCGCCGCGGCGATGCGCCGCTCGCGCAGTGCGGCGGCCAGCGCCGCGTCGTCGACGATGCCGCCGCGAGCAACGTTGGTCAGCGTCGCGGTCGGCTTCATCAGCGCCAGTTCCGGCGCGCCGATGGCGTGATGGCTGGCCGCGGAATACGGCAGCACCAGCACCAGGTGGTCGGTGTCGCGCAGCAGGGTCGTCTTGTCGACCCAGCGTGCGCCGAGTGGAGCCTCGAGTTCGGGCGCCAGCCGGCTGCGGTTGTGATAGATCACCGGCATGCCGAAACCCAGCGCACCACGGCGCGCGATCGCCTGGCCGATGCGCCCCATGCCGAGGATGCCGAGCGTGGCGCCGTGCACGTCGTCGCCGGTGAACATGTCCCAGGACCACTTCTTCCACTCGCCACGGCGCAGGAAGTGTTCGCTCTCGGTGATGCGGCGCGCCGCGGCCATCATCAGCGCAAAGCCGAAGTCGGCCGTGGTCTCGGTGAGCACGTCGGGCGTGTTGGTGGCCAGCACGCCGTGCGCGGTGCAGGCTTTGATGTCGAAATTGTTGTAGCCCACCGCCATGTTGGCCACCACGCGCAGGTCGGGGCAGGCGGCCAGCACCGCGTCGTCGATGCGCTCGCTGCCTGTGGTCAACGCGCCCTCCTTGTCGCGCAGGCGCTCGAGCAGTTGCGTCGGCGTGTAGATCACGTCTTCCGGGTTGTGCTCGACCTCGAAGTAGCGCCTCAGGCGGGTCAGCACCTCGGGGGGCACGGCACGGGCGACAAGGATGCGGGGCGGCATGGTGGCACAGAGGGATTCGGGCGCGGAAATTCTAAGCAAGCCTCCTGAACGGCCACCACGCAATCCCGGATCGCATAATGCGCCCGCTGCGACAAGAATCGGCGTCCATGGTCCACTCCGTCAGCGCATTCCTGGCCTTGTATGCCTTCTGGCTGCTGTTGTCGGGCTATTTCACGCCATTCCTGATGACTGCCGGCGCCGGCTGCGCGCTGGCCGTGGTCTGGTTTACGCGCCGCATGCAGGTGCTCGACCCCGAAGGCCTGCCGATCGAACAGTTCCCGCGCTCGCTGCCCTACTGGGCCTGGCTGCTGGTCGAGATCGTCAAGTCGGGCTGGGATGTCAGCCGCATCATCGTCCACCCGCGCCTGCCGATCAGCCCGACCCTGGTGCGCTTCAAGCCCGGCCAGAAAACCGCGGTCGGGCTGGTGACGCACGCCAATTCGATCACCCTCACCCCAGGCACGATCACCGTCGAGGCGGATGCCGACACCTTCCTCGTCCACGCGCTGACACGCGCCGGCGCTGAAGGTGTCCTGTCCGGCGACATGGACCGCCGCGTAAGCATCATGGAGGGTGGGCGGTGATGTTCGCGGCGGCGGCGCTGGCCCTGCTCGTGTCGCTGGCGCTGGCGGTCGTGCGTGCCGCGCTCGGCCCGACGGTGTTCGACCGCGCGCAGGCAGCCAACACCATCGGCACGCTGGCCATGCTGCTGCTGGCGGTCATCGGCTTCCTCACCGGGCGGCCCGAGTTCCTGGACCTGGCTCTGGTCTATGGGCTGCTCAATATCGTGGGCACCGTCGCGGTCCTGAAATTCTTCCGCTACGGCAACCTCGGTGATGCGGGCGACGACGACGCAGCCGGCGGGCCGGCACCGAAAACCGGCTCATGACGCTGGCGATCGACCTGCTGAGCTGGGCCTGTCTGGTGGCCGGGGGCCTGTTCTGCATCGTCGGCAGCGCCGGTCTGGTGCGCATGCCCGACTTCTATACCCGCATGCACGCGGCCAGCGTCGTCGACACCCTGGGCGCCGGGTTCCTGCTGGCGGGTCTGCTGCTGCAGGCCGGGCCCACGTTGGTGGCGGTGAAGCTGCTCATGATCGGTGCCCTGCTGTTGTTTGCCAGCCCCACCGCGACCCACGCCCTGGCGCGCGCCGCCTTCGCGCGCGGCGTCCAGCCCTTGTGCGCCGACAAGGAGAACTCGCCATCGAAGCCTTGATCATCAACGTGCTGCTGGTGCTCATGGCCGCCGTCGTGGTGGCGCTGACGCGCAGCCGCAACCTGTTCGCGGTGGTTGTGCTCAGCGGCGTCTACAGCTTCATGATGGCGACCGTGCTGGTGGCGATGGATGCGGTGGACGTGGCGATGACCGAAGCCTCCGTCGGCGCCGGCATCTCGACCGTGCTCTTCCTGGGTGCGCTGTACTTGTGCGACAGCCACGAAGCCAAGCCGCTGCACCGCCCCTGGCTGCCGCTGGCGGTGTCGCTGGCGGTGGGCGGGGTGCTGGTCTACGGTTCGCTCGGCCTGCCGATCTTCTCCGACCCGCAGGCACCGATCCACCGGCATGTGGCGCCGCACTACCTCAAGGAGGGGGTGAACGAGACCGGTGTGCCGAATATCGTCACCGCGGTTCTGGCCAGCTACCGCGGCTACGACACCTTGGGCGAGACCACGGTGGTCTTCACCGCCGGGGCCGGCGTCGTTGCGCTGCTGCGCCGGCGCCGCCACAGGCAGGAAGGCCGCGAATGAAGAACGACCTCGTGCTGCGGGTGGTGGCCAAGCTGCTGATCCCGTTCATCCTGCTGTTCGCGCTGTATGTGCAGTTCCACGGGGAGCTGGGTCCCGGTGGCGGCTTCCAGGCCGGCGTCATCATCGCGGCGGCGATGATCTTCTACGGCCTCATCTACGGCCTGCCGGCGGTGCGCAAGGTGGTGCCGGAGCCGCTGCTGGAGTCGATGATGGCCGTGGGCGTGCTGATCTACGGCGGCGTAGGCATCGCCGGCCTGCTGCTGGGCGGCAACTTCCTCGACTATTTCGTTCTCGACCCCGACCCGGTGCACGGGCAGGAACGCGGCATCTTCTGGGTCGAGGTCGGCGTGGCCGTCACGGTCGCGGGCGTGATGCTGAAGGTCTTCTACATGTTCGCCGACCGCGGCAAGGTCGACCTGTCATGAGCGGTGCCGCGGCAGAGCCCGGCCTGCTGGCGCACTTCAGCTACTTCGTCACCATCTTCCTGCTGGTGGCGGGCCTGTTCATCGTCATTGCGCGCGGCAACCTGATCAAGAAGCTGGTCGGCCTGGGCATCTTCCAGACCTCGGTCTACCTGCTGTACATCGCGCCGGGAAAACTCGTCGGCGGCACCGCGCCGATCGTGAGCGACGCCTACAAGGTGTATTCCAACCCGCTGCCGCATGTGCTGATCCTGACCGCCATCGTCGTCGGCGTGGCCACGCTGGCGCTGGGCCTGGCGCTGGTAGTTCGAATCCGCGAGGCTTACGGAAGCATCGAGGAAGACGAGATTCTGCAGAACGAAACCGGCGCGGCCGCGGACGACGCGCGATGAGCCTGGCCACCCAGCTGCCGGCGCTGCAGGTCGTGGTGCCGCTGCTCGCGGCGCCGCTGACGGTGCTGCTGCGCCGGCCCGGACTCGCCTTCGCGGTGGCCGTTGCGGCAAGCTGGTGCGCACTGGCCATCGCGCTGACGCTGGCCGTGCAGGTGCACGGCGCCGGCGGCACCACGATCTCCTACGCCATCGGCAGCTGGAAGCCGCCGCTGGGCATCGAGTACCGCGTCGATGCTCTGTCGTCGCTGATGCTGGTG
>Ga0105090_10002573_pt1 | contig 10131 bp, 5 predicted proteins | sample PPLLak3March2015_FD_79110 | JGI IMG/M metagenome (GOLD analysis project Ga0105090, IMG submission 79110) | Freshwater sediment microbial communities from Prairie Pothole Lake near Jamestown, North Dakota, USA - PPLs Lake P7 Core (1) Depth... | ecosystem: Environmental > Aquatic > Freshwater >... | reverse complement strand
TTTATGGAGGAATGAATCCCATAGGTAAGGCCCTTGTCTTCTCTTATATTCTTCATAAGCCGCGAGCCAAAATATCCGCCTAGAATATGATTAATGAGAACTAAAGCGGGATAGTCTTGATGATTTCTCGAAATTGTTCTTTTGCCTAACCGAATTGATGATTGAATGCTACCTGTTTTTTCGAGGTATCTGGGAGATTCGTTTTTAGATATAGCAAAGGCAGGGGAAACAACTTTTGCTGATGCGTTTGAAATTACTGCAATCTCTGAAGTCAGGTATGTCAGTAATTGTTCATCAATTGAGCCTGCTACAAATACCTGAATTAAAGAAAAGTGATCGCTAAAAAAAATACTTAAGTCTTTACGGCTCAATTGATGCACATCAGATTCTTCAATAGTATTACCGTATGGGTGAGTATTTCCAAAAAGGTGTTGTCTGAATAATTTGGACGCTACGTAGCTGGTTTTTTCATTGTTGACTTTGAGATTTTGACTGAAAATCTCTTTTTGAAGTTTCAGTTCCTCTTCTGGAAATACAGATGAAGTTACCAACTCTAAAAATAATGGGAGAACGTTGGTAATGTTTTTGGAGAGTGTATATAATGTAACTGAAACAAAATCGAACCCAGGTGAAACTTCAAAAGAAGCCCCATGTCTTTCAAAATGGTCCGCTATTTCAAAGGAGTTTTTGGTAGGCGTTCCTTTTTCCAGCATATGTGCAGTGAAATAAGAAACACCTGGTTTTGATTCAAACCATTTTCCTGCTTTGAATATAAGTTCAATCTTTACTACACGCTGAGTTACTCCCCTTAATGTATACATGGGGATTCCATTACCTAATACTATAACTTCGTGTGAGGGAAGATTGAATGAATTTATTTCAGCATGAACTGGCGCAGTCTTCCTATCGAGCATACTTTCAGTCAGTAACAGACTGGTTTTCTTTTGCCTTACTTTCGAAGTTTAGGAGAAGTGAAATTCGGAGTGTTTCAGCCAAGGCGTTTTCTTGTTTGTTAACGGGCACCAGGTAAGCCACATCAACACCGAACTTTTGCGATCTGAAACCAACGCCTGCAGTAAAATATTTTCTATTGCCTTTTGTTTTGGCTTCATTGAAGTATCCCAGTCTTCCTGCGAAGGTCTGGTTGTACCAGTATTCGGTTCCAACAGAAATCATGAACTCACTGATTTCTTCCTGAAACCCTCCGGTGGCATCGGTGAAAGATCCTAATATTCCACTTAAAAGGGGCTCAGAACCTGTTCTTGGAGGGCTTGGTACCATTAGCTTGTTCAGATCCATTCCAAATGTGAAACTGTTTTTAGGATCAACCTCTATTTTATAGGCAGCACCCATTCTGAGATTAGTTGGTATAAAATCTCTATTGTTTGCATCCGAATATGAAATCTTCGCACCAAGATTCGTAATAGCAGCACCTAACGAAAGAGTCGAGTTATTTGAAACCAATGGTTTAGTATAATAAATGCCAAAATCAACAGCAACTGAATTACCTGGACGGGCATCAATATTTCCTGTTGTAAGTGCCCCGGTTAAATTAGAATGAATGTAACGCAATGCACCACCGATTGCCAATTGTTCAGTAAGCATTCTGGAATAAGTAACATCGAAAGCGAATTCTCGGGGATTGAATCTGCCAAGGTCATTATTGTTTACATCTTTAAATTGTATTTCTCCTAAATCGAAATATTTCATAGATGCAGCAACAGTTTGTTCACGGCCAATTTTATAAAAACCTGAAAGGTAGAAAATCGACATGTCGTTAATAATTTTTCCTAACCACGGAGTATAGGATGCCGAAACCCCATAGCCATGTTCTATAAATGCCAGTTTACCCGAATTCCAATATGCAGAGTTTGCATCTGCAGAAGTAGCAACACCAACTTCACCCATGCCGGCTGCTCTTGAGTCAGGCGTGATGGTTAAAAAAGGGACGGCCGTAGTTATCACCTTATTGGTACTATCCTGACCGATCAAAGTCCCTTGCGGGGGTTGTGATATACCGATAAAGGCAATCGAGAGTAAGGCGATAGTTAGAAAAATACTTAACCTATTCATAGTCAAAGATCTGGGTGGTAAAGGTAATTAATTCAGGATAATTAGCTTGGTAAATTGCTCATTTTTCGATCCATCCAGTAATGAACGTACAGAAAGCTTACCCACATATATACCGCGGGCTAATTTTGCGCCATCAGCGGATTTTCCATCCCATTCCGACAGTGTAACCCTATATTGGCTTGAGGGCACCTCAAATTGCTGGTTAACCAAAACCTTACCCGTGAGGTCATAAATGGTTAAGTACGCCTGAAGATCTTCCCCTGGCCTGCTGTGTGTGAACTCCAATGTGGTTAAATCATAAAATGGATTGGGATAGTTTGTGAACTCTTCAATTTGAATGTTGGTGCCATCAGTAACTATGAAATCCACAGATGAAATTGTTCTGTTATTGTAGGTGTCTGATGCGGAGAGATTAAGTGTATGTCTGCCTTTCTCAAGGCCGTCCAGTGGATAGGTTACCATACCGCTTTTATATGTTCCTGATTTGGATTCGTAATACGAGTTTACTATTACCGGTTCGTTTTGATCTAACTCCGCAGTGATATTATTGCCGGTTGGCGATGAAGAGATATTAATGCCGCTATTATCTGAAAGCAGCGCGACAATTTTAGTATTCGGCCCCACTTTGCCACCAGAAACAAATGTAGTGTCGCCTAAAAATAATCTGATCACGGGCGGGGTTTGATCTGCTGGTGCAATTTCTTCCAGGCCTCCAATCAAACTATTGAAGTCAGCACCTCCGGCAAATTCGTTATTTACAGCAGAGGCATATGTACTGATCTTTCCGGTTACCAGGTTTTCAGGAGTATTTTTTGGCATAATAAATTCCAATTGAAAATCCCCCTGGTTGACAGATGCCTTACCCCTGAAAAGCAAGTTGTTCCGCTCAATAAAATTGAAAGGCGGATTTTCGTCACCCTTCGTTACCTGATTGGCAGGACCATCAAAAAGAGTAAAACTTAACTCACCGTTAAAGGAATTATTCCGTGTATTATTTTTTTCAAGATGGCCTTTAACATATACATATGATAATGCTTTCAGTTGAGTTGCCCCTGAGGATGTTTTGATTTCATCTATTATTATATCATTTACAGGTAGTGCTAATTTCATGGATGGGTCAGCAAGCAATGAAAAGTTACGATTGGAAACGCCACTCATGCTTTTATTTTTAGTGTCACGGAATATGTTTCCCAAATCCCTGAACTGATTATTCTCCTTTGTGAAAAGTGATTCATAAAAGGCTTTATTCAAAGTAAAGTTGGTGCTTGAGTTTACGGGTCGGGCGGTTGTAACTAACCCAATCGATCCTCCTTTTTTCTGCAAAAGAGTTTTTTCACCGCTTGTAATCTGAAACGGATCATCATTTCTTCCAAACTCACAGGTGGCGGTGACAAACAAAGGATATTTTGGTGCGTGTTTCCATTTGCTGATGATAGTTTCATCTAAAATGCGTTCGTCCATCCAGACTTGCTCTGAACCGTGGCCGGTAAAGTTTACAATGAGTGCACCTTTTCTTATTTCCAGATCAAGCGCTTTACTGGCATCCGGACTGAATTGACCGTTGGGCCGTTCGACCTGATCAAAAGAATCAAGATAAAATTTCTTTGGGTTGAACACAGGATCATATTGTTCAATCGAGTTTGCCAGCTGGTCTGCCTGATTTTGATGAATATTGAAATCACCATCATCGGCAACAAATAAAAATTCATTTAGCCATGGCCCCGCTTCAGTGATTTTTAGATCATATTCAATTAATTTATCCACGACATCCCGTGCTTCTTCAATGCTTTTGAGAGGCAACCGGCCAACACCAATATCTAAAAAATGATTTTGTGCAGGGCTTTCCATCCACTCACCTTCGTCTACTTCAAGAAAGCCATAGTAGTCGTCCGAAGAGTATGTTTCTAATGGACTAAGTGAATTTCTTGATTCATAAATAGGAACCAGGTTCGTGTTTCCAGGAACCCTATTCTTGTAATCATAGGAGCCACGGCCAAACAATAGTACATTTTTTAATGACGATGCGGGTTGGTTATATAAATCGCGAATGAAATCGCGCAGCGCAGTCAAGTCCTGCTTTCCCCCGGAGTATTCATTATAGATCTGTTCTGTGGTAAAAACTTTTACAGAAATGCCTGAGTTGCTTTGCCGATGTGATGCGAGCCGTTGCGCTTCGCTTAATAACGTGTTATTGGTGATGATTACCAATTCGGGCGAAGTAAGTTGATGAAGGTTTTGATTTAAGACTTTTGCTTCAAAAACAGGTGCTTTTAAATTTACAGGATTAAAAACAATGAATGTACGAAGTGTATTGGTAGTGGTTGAGAATGTTATTTTTGATCCTGAAGCAGTGTTTGCCTGATTCTTAACGTCATCAGGATTTGATATATCCCACACCTGAGCACCTGATGCAGCAGGAGAGATTTCAAAAGTAGAATTACCGTTGAGTAAACTTTCTGCTGACGTGAAGGTGGTTTGATCACCATACAAGGCTAGCTTTCTTTTAAAGGAAAGAAGAAAAAAATCAAGATAACCAACGGATATACCCGGGCCACCTTTTGTAAACTGATATTTGATATCCTGATTTTGTTTGCCTGGCGCACCAACGGATGTGGCAGGGAAACTAATGGTATCAGCTTTGATCCGACCTTTAATGCCATATGACGAATTAGGTATTGCAACAATGGGTTGTGTGAGTACAGGAGTATTGTTAAACGAAACCTGAAATGACGAATTGGTAATAGATTGCGCCATCACATGCGATACAAATTTTATTTCAGAGTTTTCAGCTATACCAGAAATTTCAAACCGGACGGTTGCTTCAGTACTTGCATCAAACTGCTCACCAAACCATTGTCTTCCGGATTTTAACAGATTATATTTTTCTGTTTCGTAGAAAGCAACGTCATTATAGGTTTGAATAATAGGAAATGTGCCATTTAGGTTTTCATTGTTACCAATCCTTTTCCCATCGCTGTCACTGATTGTCAGGAAATAGAAATTCTTATCTGAGAACAGGTTGTTTTCATAGTTAAAGATTTGCCTCGTAACATCATAGCGATTCTGATCAGGACCTTTTGCATAAAAAAGAATATAGTCTGAAGAATTAAACCTGTCATCAGATTCGCCAGAGATGAAAACAGGAATTTCAGTTAAATCTGTTTTGCGCGCAATGCTATTTGATTGTGGCAGCATACCGTAACTGCCGGTAAATAGTTTGATTCTCTTTGGATTTATCTGATCCGGATTCACCCCCACATTTCGCAACAGATTGTAATCAATTTTAACAACACCATCCTGCGCTACGGAAAACTTATACCAGTTGCCTGCACTTAACACCGATGAGGTCTGGGCTAAGCAAAGATTCACCAGGCCACAGAGGCACACAATATGGGCTGCTATAATTTTCCTGAAAGCAATCACCTGATTGTTAATTTTTCTTGTCTGCGAGCGTTCTGCTCAATAACGAAATAAGGATATATGAAAGTATAATAGCAGGTAATGCGCCAGCCTTTAAAAACATTAACAGTATTACGGATACAGCGAGAAAACTAAATCTGATCTTATTATTTCTCCATGAAAAATCTTTGAATTTTAAAGCGAACAGTTCAAATGGTGCTACAAGCAGTAATGAAAACACAACCGTAATTCCGGTTAACACGGGCGCTGTAAAAATAATTGTCCTCATAGATTCGGGTAAAAAAACCAATGAGGTCAGAAATAGAGCATTAGCTGGCGTGGGCACTCCGATAAAAGTATCAGCCTGTCGAGTGTCTACATTAAACTTTGCGAGGCGAAATGATGAGAAAACAGCAATCATCAAAGCAATGTAAGAGAGCCAGCTGACTCCTGACGTTGAATCAATCCACGTATACATTGCCATGGCAGGCAACACACCAAAACTTATCATATCGGCCAATGAGTCAAGTTCTTTGCCAATTGGTGATGAAACTTTTAATAGGCGTGCGGCAAAGCCATCAAAAAAATCAAAGACGCAGGCAGCCCATATAAAATACGCGGGCTCCACCGGGTAGTTTCCAAAAACGCTAATAAGGCCAAGACATCCGCACAAAAGATTGGCACTGGTGAGCATGTTGGGTATGTGCCGCACTAAATTCATTATGAAATATTTAAAGCACAATATGGATTGGAAATTTTTTCCTCACCAACCGAAGTGGTATTACCGTGTCCTGGATAGACAATTACATTATCCGGAAGTGTAAAGATTTTTTGATGAATACTTTTAATCAGTGTGTTGAAATCTCCACCCGGAAGATCAGTGCGGCCGATACTTTGTTCAAACAAAACATCACCACTTACCAGCGAACCCGATTCTTTGTGATAAAATCCGATATGACCAGGTGAATGACCGGGAAGAAAAAGAACTTCCAAAATAATATTGCCAAATGAAACCGTGTCATTTTCTGCTAAATAGCCATCAGGAAGAGTTTCGTGATATTGATTAAATCCATAGGAAGGGGCATACGCCTTTACCGAGCTGAGGACAGGTTCATCATTTTTGTGGATGAGCAGGGGTACATGATATTTTGTTTTTATAAAATCATTACCCAGAACGTGGTCAATATGACAATGCGTGTTTAAAAGATATTTCAGCTTAATGTTATTGAACTCAATAAATTGCTGCAAGGTTTCTTTTTCAGCTTTCTCATAGCAACCGGGGTCAATGACAACGCCCTCACCTGTTTCATCATATACCAGGTAGGTATTTTCGGAGAAGGGATTAAAGGTAAAAGTTTGAAGCTGGATCATATCAATCAGTAAAAGTAATTCCTTTTATTAAAACCCGATACAGGTTCTTAAGGTTTGTCCTCTATAGGACGGATTAACTTACTTTTTACTTTTTTCTGCAGTATGGTATTGTATTTTTGAATCAATAATCTGAACGAAACATCACATTGGTAGATTACATAGTAGTAGGTCAGGGCCTTGCGGGATCTACCCTGGCTTTGCGGATGAAAGAACGGGGTAAGAGTTTCGTTGTTTTCGATGATCCGGCTTCCAATAGAAGTTCAGCAATTGCAGCAGGATTGTTTAATCCGGTGACAGGTAAGTTAATGACTAAGACCTGGATGGCTGAGACCCTGTTTCCAGAACTTCATCGGTTCTATTATTGGGCTGAAAAAGTACTCGGGCAACGGTTTTTTTACCCTCAACCTATCTACAGACCATTTTTATCCGTTTCTGAGCAGAATGAATGGATGGGAAAAAGTGTTGATCCAGGGCTTCATGATTGTATTCAGCAGGTTTTCACCAAAAGCAGACCTGGTAATCAGGTGCACGACCCATTTGGTGGCCTGGTTTTAAAAGAATGTGGCTACCTGGATGTGTTATCTTTTTTACATCATGTAAAAAATTATCTGGTCTCAACCCATTCCTATTTTTCTGAATGGTTTGATGAAGCACAACTCGAAATAAACACGCAAGGTGTTCGCTATAAAGGAATAGATGCCACTAAAATAATTTTTTGCAACGGCACGGCCTCACAACTGTCAATTTCCGGGAAGAATATACCCATCAGGCTGCTGAAGGGAGAGACTTTGGTAATAGAAGTTGAAGAAAGTCTGGAACTGATTTACAACCGCGGTGTTTATATGGTTCCTATGCATGAAAAAAACAGATATAAAGTCGGGGCTACCTATAAATCAAAGGTACTTTCATCTGAAATAACCCTGGCGGGCCGTCAGGAACTGGAGCAGAAGCTTAATGAGCTACTTAGAGTTCCTTACAGGATTATTTCACAGGATTGGGGTTTCAGGCCTACCACGCCTGACCGCAGGCCCTTGTTGGGTTGTCTGCCAGGTTATGAAAATCTTATTATTTTTAATGGTTTGGGAACCAAGGGAGTGAGTCTGGTTCCTTATTTTTCGGAGCATTTGATGGATTGGCTTTCAGGAAAAATTGAAATCCGGCCTGAAGTAAATATTAATAGGTTTAAATCGTTATTTTCGAAATCTACAGGAGTGGCATGAGAGCATCTTTTCGATATTTAGGTGTAGTTGCGGGGATATTGTTTTTAATCAATACGGCCAATAGCCAGCATGCGCTTGAAACATTTGGTAAAAACCGGATTCAGTTTAAGAAATTCGAATGGAAGTATTTAAGTTCCGAAAACTTTGATGTTTACTATTATGACGACCGCAAACGCGTGGCTGAGGAGTCATTGCAATACCTCGAATCCCAGTTTGATAGAATTACCGATCTGATCGGATTTTATCCATACCAGAAAACAAAAATTTTCCTTTACAATTCCATCATAGATTTGCAGCAAAGCAATATGGGGCTCAATGATGCTCAATTCAGTTCGGGCGGAGAGACTGAATTCATCAAACCTTACGTTGAGATAGCCCACCCCGGAAACATAGAGGAATTTAAAGAGGAATTGATTTTTAAGTTTTCAGATCTGATGCTGAATGAAATGATGTTTGGCGGAAGCCTGAAAGACATGTTCCAGAATGCCGTATTACTGAATTTGCCCGATTGGTTTGTCGATGGTGCTTCTCTATATGTTTCCAAAGGATGGAACGAGGAAATGGATGACTACGTCAGGCAGTTTATTACCAGCAAAAAAGTCAATAAGGCTCTCAAACTTTCAGGAAAGGAGTCTGCGCTCATCGGCCAGTCGATCTGGAATTTTATAGTTGAGAAATATGGGAAGAGCAGTGTAAACAACATATTAAATTATACGCGCATTATCCGCAATGAAGAAAAGAGCGTACTGATCACATTGGGAATTCCATTTAAACAACTAATGGTTGAATGGAAAAATTATTACAGCACCATGGAACAGAGTGTGGCGAGAAGTTATGTGAGCCCATCTGACTCAAACAAATTTAGCCCGGCACATCGTAAAACTGTTATTTTCACTACGGTAAAAATCAGTCCTGATGGAAAGAAAATCGCTTATGCTGAAAATGATCGGGGAAAGTTCAGGGTCATTGTAAAGTCACTCGAGAACGGAAAAGAGTCTGTTATCCTGAATGGAGGAAATAAAGTAATCAAGCAAGATGTAGACTTTCGTGTTCCTTTGCTCAGCTGGGCGGATGCCAATACGCTGGGAGTGATCGGCACTAAAAATGGTCAGTATATTTTCTGGCTTTATGACTTGCTTACCAAAAGCAAATTGCCGCGCGAACTGGATAGCTTCAGCAACATTCGCAATTTCGATTTTTCAGGCAACGGGCGGCTTGCCATCTTAAGTGCAGATTTTGAAGGGCAAAATGATCTTTTTCTGATCAGCAGCCGCAGAGACAGAACCAGAAGACTGACCAATGACTTGTTTGATGATCTTGATCCATCCTTCATACCAAATTCAAATACCATTGTGTTTAGTTCAAACCGATCATCCGATTCATTGCAAAATAAGTTAAATGATTACACTTCATCCACGAACCGTTATAATCTGTTTCTTTTAAACCTGGACACCACCACCACCAAGGTAACCAAGCTCACCAATACTCTGGGAAAAGACTACAAACCAAAAGCTATCGATGTGGATAATGTATATTATCTGAGCGATCAACGTGGTATCATCAATCTTTTCAGATATAGCCGAGTGTCGGGAATATACTCACAGGTAACTAACTTTAATTCGAGTATTAAGGATTATGATATTGATTTTGCCAATCGTTCACTGGCAATAGTAATGACCAGTAAATTGAGTGAAGATATTTTTCTCTACAATAATTTCAATTACGATCGTCAGATATTCACACCCGCCTCAAGGCGCAAGGAGTTGATGCAGGCAAAAGTGATTACTGAAAGACGAAAGCAGGAGCCAGCGTTGAAAGGCAACATGACTGTGAAGGATCTTATTAATCAGAGACTGAAAGAAAAAATTGATACTGCACAACAAAAAACCGAATTACCGGTAAAGCAAGATACGGTAAAGAGAAAAAAAGATGAGATCGATACGGATGATTATCAGTTTGATGAGCCCCTAAAGCCAGATACCCTGAAGCCGGTTACAGTCAAAGAAAAGCCGATCAATACAGACGATTATGTTTTTGAAGATGAGGTTGTAAAAGCCAAACAGCCAAG
>Ga0105090_10002572_pt1 | contig 10133 bp, 8 predicted proteins | sample PPLLak3March2015_FD_79110 | JGI IMG/M metagenome (GOLD analysis project Ga0105090, IMG submission 79110) | Freshwater sediment microbial communities from Prairie Pothole Lake near Jamestown, North Dakota, USA - PPLs Lake P7 Core (1) Depth... | ecosystem: Environmental > Aquatic > Freshwater >... | reverse complement strand
CATCTTCCGGTAGTACCCCAACTCCCTGATCGACTCCCGAACGTCATCCAGTGCCTGGTGCCGGGATTCCTTGCTGAGCCCGGCCAGAACCTCGGGCGCCCAGCGTCGGGCCAGCTCCTTGATCGTGCTGACGTCCAGATTTCGGTAGTGGAAGAATCGCTCGAGCCTCGGCATCTCGCGATACAGGAACCTGCGGTCCTGGCAGATGCTGTTGCCGCACATGGGCGACGCACCGGGATCGGCGTGTGCCTCGAGGAATGCCAGCGTCTGCTGTTCTGCATCGGCAGTCGTCGAGTGGCTTTGCCTGACCCGATCGATGAGCCCGGACTCGCCGTGAGTGCTCCGATTCCAGTCATCCATTGCATCGAGCACGGCGTCGGGCTGGTGGATCGCGATGACCGGCCCTTCGGCGAGGACGTCCAGCTCGGAATTCGTCACGATGGTCGCGATCTCGATGATTCGATCCCGATCCGGGTCCAGACCCGTCATCTCGAGGTCTATCCAAACCAGATTGTCTGCCCGATTCGACATGCGCGAGGAATAGGTACCATTACGCGATCAACGCCCGCATTCTAGCAAACGTACGGCATCGATCCTCGGAACCATGGACAGCTTTACGGCGACTTTCGTTCTGGCCCTCCTCACGCACCTCGCATTGAGGCTGTGGCTTGCATGGCGGCAGGTACGGTTCGTCGCGGCGCACAGGGCCACCGTGCCTGCCGGCTTTGCGTCTGTCGTGTCGCCTGTGGAACATGCGCGCGCGGCGGACTACGCAGCCGCGGGCGAGCGGCTCGACATGGTCGAGGCCATCTACGACACGCTCGTAGCCCTCGCACTGACCCTGGGAGGCGGCATCGCCCTCGCCGGTGCCTGGTCCGGCGCTCTGGCCGGAGGCGGCGTGGCCGCCGGTACGCTGCACCTGCTGGCTGTCTTCGCGGCGTTGGCGCTGGTTGGCCTCCCTTTCGGCATCTATCGCACGTTCGTGCTCGAGCAACGATTTGGCTTCAACCGCACCCGACCCGGGACTTTCATTGCAGACCAGGTGAAGGGCTGGGCCCTCGGGCTCCTCCTCGGCGGCTCGATGGCGGCCTGCGTGCTGTGGATCATGTCGAAGGCCGGGTCGTACTGGTGGCTGCTCGGCTGGGCTGCATGGTTCGGCTTCAGCCTGATCGTGACCCTTGCCTGGCCGCGCGTGATCGCGCCGCTCTTCAACCAGTTTTCGCCGCTTGAGGACGCCTCGCTTCGCGCCCGGATCGACGCCTTGCTGGATCGCTGCGACTTCCGCGCCAAGGCGGTGTTTGTCATGGACGGCTCGCGCCGCTCCTCGCACGGCAACGCCTATTTCACCGGTCTGGGCCGGGAGAAGCGCATCGTGTTCTTCGATACCCTTCTCGGCAGCCTGAACCCACCGCAGATTGAATCGGTGCTCGCGCACGAGCTCGCGCACTTCAAGCTGCGTCACGTGCCCCAGCGGCTGGTGGCCGGAGCCCTGCTCAGCCTGGCGGGCTTCGCCCTGCTCGGTTGGCTGGCCGGCCAGGCCTGGTTCTACGCCGCGCTCGGCGTGCCCGAGCCGAGCGACTCGGCCGCCCTGCTCCTGTTCCTGGTCGCGGCACCGGCATTCACGTGGCTGGTTTCGCCGCTCATGGCCGCCTGGTCCCGGCGTCACGAGTTCGAGGCCGACGCATTCGCGGCGGCACACAGCGACGCCCGGTCGCTCGCCGAGGCGCTCGCAAAGCTCTACAAGGACAACGCCACCACCCTGACACCGGATCCGCTCTATTCTGCCTTCCATGACTCGCATCCTCCGCCTGCGATCCGGATCGGAAGGTTACTGGCCCTCGCCCGACCTGCCGCCACTAGCCCGTGAGTGAGCGGGAGGGCACCGGCTGCGTCGTCGAGTCCTACGGACGTCGCGTGGTCGTCGCACGCAGCGACTCGGAGAGCGTCACCTGCAAACTGCGCCGCCGCGACCTCGACCTCGTCGCGGGCGACGAGGTCCGCATCGCAGTCTCGCCCGGCGACGACGAGTGGACGGTCATCGAGCGCCTCCCGCGGCGGAACGTCCTGTGCCGCAGCGACAGCCGCGGACGCAGCGAGCCCCTCGCCGCCAACCTCGACCAGCTCGGCGTCGTCGTCGCGCCCCGACCGGCTTGCGACCCTTTCATCGTCGATCGTTATCTCGCCGGCGCGGCGCAGGCCGGCATCGCGACCCTGCTGGTCGTAAACAAGCTGGACCTCGCCGCCGACGGTGACGACCTGTCGTTCGTCGAGCCTTTGCGGGCCATCGGTCTGCCTGTCGTCGCCGTATCGGCGCGCACAGGCACGGGCCTCGACGAGTTGGTGGCTCGGCTGTCCGGTCGCCGCAGCCTCCTCGCCGGGCAGTCGGGAGTGGGCAAGTCCTCCCTCCTCAACGCCCTGGCGGGTGAGGCCTTGCGAGCCACAGGTCACCTCTCGAGCGGATCCGGCGAGGGGCGCCACACCACGGTCTCGTCGGCGATATTGAAGACCCCCTGGGGTGAAATCGTGGACTCGCCGGGCGTGCGCGACTACGCCCCACCGCTGGTTCCAACTCGCGAGGTCCAGCACGGATACACGGAGATCGCCGGCCTGGCCGCCGGCTGCCGCTTCCCGGACTGCCTCCACTTGCGGGAGCCGCAATGCGCCGTGCGGTCGGCCGCCGAAAGCCACCAGATCGATGCTCGACGCTACGAGAGCTACCGACGACTTCTGAACCTGACTCGCCAGCTCGGGGAGCGTCGCGGCTGGGGCTCCTGACGCTTGCGCGTCCCCGGCCAGCCGCGGTTTGACACACTCCCTCCCGCTCCCCTACGGTCGAAGGCCGTCCCCCGTCGCGGGACTACGCACAGGCACTGCCGATGACCCCGGACCCCCCCGCCTACCGCGCGCTCGCCCTGCAGATCGCGTGCCGGGCGGTGAATCAATGCACCGATCGCGCCTCGGCCCGGGCGCGCATGTCCGACTCGATCGACCGGGTCGGGCGCCACGTACGGGCTGCCAAGGCCTTCCACGGCCCAGACCTGCGGCTGGTCGTGCTGCCCGAGTACTTTCTCACCGGCTATCCGTTGGGCGAGTCGATCCTCGAATGGGCCGACAAGGCGGCCCTGGCGCCGGACGGCCCCGAGTACGAGGCGCTGGCACGGATCGCCGCGGACAACGGGCTCTTCCTGTCCGGCAACGCCTACGAGACCGATCGGCACTTCCCGGGACTGTATTTCCAGGCCAGCTTCGTGCTCGACCCAGCCGGCCGGACGGTGCTGCGCTACCGCCGCCTCGTGTCGATGTTCGCACCGACGCCGCACGACGTCTGGGACCGCTACCTCGAGTTGTATGGACTCGACGCCGTGTTCCCGGTTGCGGACACGGACATCGGCCGGCTGGCGGCAATCGCATCGGAGGAGATCCTCTACCCTGAGATTGCCCGCGCCCTGGCCTTGCGCGGCGCGGAGGTGCTCCTGCACTCCACCAGCGAGGTCGGCAGCCCCCGCCTCACCCCGAAGGACGTCGCCAAGCGGGCACGCGCGATCGAGAACCTCGCTTACGTCGTATCGGCCAACACTGGCGGCTTCATCGATGCCGACCTGGCCGTGGACTCGACCAACGGCATGTCCAAGATCGTCGACCCGCAGGGCGAGGTCCGGGTCGAGGCCGGGTTCGGCGAGAGCGCCGTGGCCTGCGCCGAAATCGACGTTGTCGCGCTGCGGCGCTACCGCCGGCGACCGGGCATGGGCAACCTGCTGTCCCGCCAGCGCCTGGAACTCTTTGCGCCGGTCTACGGGGGTGCGCCGGTGTATCCGGCCAACTCCCTGCTGGGTCCGTCAGGGGAGGTGGTCACCCCGGAGCGATCCCACTTCCTCGCCACCCAGCGGGCGGTCATCGAGCGGTTGGCGCGTCTCGGGCTGGTATGATGCTGCATTGCAACCAGACCGTTTGAACCAGGCCAGAGAGGAGTCAGGCGCGTGCGCAGAATCATGGTAGGCGTCAAGCGCGTGGTGGACTACAACGTCCGCGTCCGGGTGAAGCCGGACAACACGGGAGTCGTCACCGAAGGGGTCAAGATGAGCATCAACCCCTTCGACGAGATCGCGCTCGAGGAAGCGCTTCGGATCAAGGAAAAGGGACTGGCCGACGAGGTGCTCGCGGTCGGCATCGGGCCCGCGGATTCCCAGCAGCAGTTGCGAACTGCGCTCGCCATGGGCGCCGATCGCGCCATCCTGGTGCAGACCGACGCGACCGTGCCGCCGCTGTCCGTGGCGCGCATCTTCCGCCAGCTCATCGACAAGGAGCAGCCCTTCCTGGTGCTGCTCGGCAAGCAGGCGATCGATGACGACAACGGCCAGGCGCCGCAGATGCTGGCCGCGCTGTGGGACCGGCCGCAGGCCGTCTCCTGTTCGAAGATCGAGATCGGCGACGGCAAGGCGACAGTGACCCGCGAGGTCGACGCCGGGCTCGAGGTGCTCGAGCTCGACCTGCCGGCCGTCATGAGCGTCGACCTGCGCCTCAACGAGCCGCGCTACGTGAAGCTGCCCGACATCATGAAGGCCAAGAAGAAGCCGCTAGACACGCTCGGGCCCGGCGACTTCGGGTTGACCGAGGCACCGGCATTCAAGACGGTCCGCGTGGAGCCGCCGCCGCAGCGACAGAAAGGCGTCATGGTGAAGGACGTCGCCGAGCTGGTGGACGCGCTCAAGAAGAAGGGGTTGGTGTGATGAGCAAGATCCTGGTCGTTGCGGAACACGACGGTGCCCGGCTGAATGCCAGCACCGCCAAATGCGTGAGCTGTGCATCGCAGGTCGCCGGCGCGTCCATCGACGTGCTGGTGCTCGCTCCGGACGGCTCATCGGTCGCCTCGCAGGCAGCCGCCCTCGCAGGCGTGGGCAAGGTGCTCGTCGCGGAGAACCCTGCCAACGTCGAGCCGCTGGCGGCGGTGCTCGCGCCCCAGGTAGCGAAACTTGCCGCGGGCTACACGCATGTCTTCGGCCCATCCACGACCTTCGGCAAGGACCTCATGCCGCGCGTCGCGGCGCTGCTCGGCGTCGGGCAGGTGAGCGACGTCATGGCCGTGGAGGGTCCGCACGCTTTCAAGCGGCCGATCTACGCCGGCAACGCCGTGCTCACCCTGGAGGTGCCGACCGACGCGGTCGTGGTTGCCACCGTGCGCGTCGCCTCCTTTGAAGCAGCCGCCCCGGGCGGCAGCGCCGTGATCGAGAAGGTGGACGCCGGCGTGCCCCTGCCCACCCACACCCGTTTCGTATCGCGCTCGGGCGCCACGACCGGCCGACCGGACCTGCAGAGCGCGGCGCGGGTCGTGGCCGGCGGCCGCGCGCTTGGGAGCGCCGAAGGCTTCAATATCATCTACAGCCTCGCCGACAAGATGGGCGCCGCGGTAGGTGCCTCGCGTGCCGCCGTGGACGCCGGCTACGTGCCGAACGACCTGCAGGTCGGCCAGACTGGCAAGATCATCGCCCCCGAGCTCTATCTCGCGATCGGCATCTCGGGCGCCATCCAGCACATGACCGGCATCAAGGACGCACGCACCATCGTCGCCATCAACAAGGATGGCGAGGCGCCGATCTTCGAGGCGGCCGACATCGGGCTGGTGGGCGACCTGTTCGCGATCGTGCCGGAACTCGAGAAGCAACTGGGCGGATGACGCGGGTCCGCAAGGGATACGTCGACCTTCCACACGGCCAGGTCCACTTCCGCTACGGCGGGCGTGGACCGGTCGTGGTCCTGCTGCACGGTTCGCCGCGCTCGTCGGCGCAGCAGGCGCCGAACATCGATTGGCTCGGCGAGCACTTCACGGTGATCGCGCCCGACATCCCGGGCAACGGCAACTCTACCGCGCTACCGCGGGCCACGCCGGAGATCCCGGACTTCGCCAATGCGCTCGCCGACACGCTGAGCGCGCTCGGCATCGAGCGCTGCGGCCTCTACGGGCAGCACTCCGGCGCGAAGATCGCGCTGCGGTTCGCGGCAGATCATGCCGACCGCGCGGCGGTCACCGTGCTCGATGGCCTCGCGCTCGGGGGTGAGCCACCATCGCGCAGATTCCTCGAGCGGAATCTTCCGGCCTTCGAGCCGACGGCCGACGGTGCCTACCTCGCGCTGTGGTGGCGACGTGCGCTCGACACGCACCGGTACTTCCCCTGGTTCGAGCAGACGGCGGGCACCCGGTTGCGTCGTGCCTTGCCGGACGACGTCGAATTGCACGATTACGTGACGGATCTCTTCATGTCCGGGCAGCATTGGACGGAGACTTACAGTGCAGCGCTGCGTTTTGTCGCGGCACCGGACCTGCAGCGACTGCGCTCCGCCGCGGTCCTCCTCTACCGTGACGACGACGTGCTGGCATCGAGCCTCGACCACCTTCCACAGCCGCTGCCGGCCCGCTGCAGCGTCGAGCGGATCCCTCCCCAGCTTTCCGCCTGGCGCACGCGGTTGCTCGAGATCCTCCGCCATGCGGCGCTGCCGCGTGCTGATTGGACGCCCCCGTCGTCACGCGCAGCGGCCGCGACGCCGCGGGGTCGCCAATGCTACGTGGATCTCGTGCACGGCCAGCTGCGCGTGCGGCTCCACGGCGAGAAGCAACGCGCCACTCCCCTGCTGCTGCTGCACGATGTCCCCGGTGGGTCCTGTGCCCTGCAACCGCTCGCCGAGGCGCTCGCCAGCGATCGCCTGACGATCACCCCCGACCTGCCCGGTCACGGCGAATCGCATCCGTTGCCCTACCCAAGCCTCGGCAGTTACGTGACGGCGCTCGCCGAGATGCTCGAGCAGATCGGCGCCCGCTCGGTCGACGTGTTCGCCGAAGGACTCGGCACGTGCTTCGCGGTGGCGCTGGCGGCGCGCCATCCCGGGCTGGTCCGCCGGCTGGCGCTCGACGGCCTGCCCCTGGTCCGTCTTCGCGAGCAGCGCCTCCTCGCGAAGCACTACTGCCCGCCGCTGGTCCCGGACCGACACGGCAGCCACCTGCAGCAGGCATGGGGTCAGCTCTGCGACGCCGAGTCGTGCTGGCCGTGGTTCGAACGGTCACCGCTGGCGGCACGCCTGCGCGACCCGGACCTCGATCCGGGAGCACTGCACACGCGACTCGTCGCGGTCATGAAGCAGCTGTCGAGCTACGGGGACGCGGCGAGGGCAGCGCTCGAGGCCCGGGTCCGCGACATCCTGCGCGGCGTGCACCAGCCGACCTTGCTGTTCGACGTCGCCGACGACGTGCGCTACCGGGGCACGCAACGCGCGGCCCGTCGTGTCGACGATCACCTGGTCTTGCCCCGCCCGGCCACGGCAGCGGCCCGCGCGGAGCGACTGTCCGAGTTCCTCGCCTGACGGCGAGGCTCAGCCCGGGTCGGCGACCCGAACCAGGGTCTTGCCGAAGTTATCGCCGCGCATCAGCCGACAGAACGCCTCCGGAGCGTGATCGAGCCCTTCCGTGACGTCCTCGCGGTAGTGGAAGTCGCCGTCGCGCATCCAGCGTCCGATGACCTTCTGCATCTCCGCGAGCCGATGGAAATGGTCGTACACGACCAGCCCCTTGATCGTGGCCCGGGCCGCCACCACGGGACCGAGGAAGGGTCCGCTCGCCGGCGGCGCATCCAGGCCGTAGGCCTCGATCATCCCGCACAGGACCACGCGGGCCGCGCGCGCGAGGTTGGCGAAGGCCGCCGCCAGCACGGCGCCTCCGGCGTTGTCGAAGTAGACGTCCACGCCGTCCGGGCAGGCGCGTCGGATCGCGGCCGGCAGATCGGGTTGCTTGCGATTCACGCAGGACTCGAAGCCGAGCGCTTCGACGGCGTAGCGACACTTGTCGACCGAGCCCGCGATGCCCACGGCTCGCGCTCCCATGCGACGAGCCACCTGGCCGGCGGTGCCGCCCACTGCACCCGTCGCCGCCGAGACGAGCACGGTCTGCCCTGGGCGGGGTTCACCGAGATACACGAGGCCGGCGTACCCCGTGAGTCCCGGCATGCCGAGCACGCCGAGCGCCGTCGAGACCGGCGCGAGTGCGGGATCGACCTTGCGCACGCCCTGCCCGTCCGATAGCGCGTACTCCTGCCAGCCGTTCTTCACGACCACGAACTCGCCGGCCGCAAACTGCGGGTGTCGCGACTCGACCACCTGCGCGACGGTCTCGCCGAACATCGGATCGCCCGGCTGCAGCGTGACGCCGTAGAGCGCATGGCCCTTCATGACGTTGCGCAGGTAGGGATCGAGCGAGAGCCAGAGCGTCCGGGACACGAACTGTCCCGGACCGGGCGAAGGCACCGCCACCGTGTCCCGGTCGAAATCGGCGGGTGTCGGCAGGCCCCGCGGCACCCGCGCGAACAGGATCCGCCGGTTGCCGTCCACTCGGCCTCAGAGCTGACTGAGGACGTGCTCGGCGCTCGAGACCTTGAACTCGCCCGGGCCCTCGACGAGCACGCTCTTCGCGACGCCGTCCTCGACCACGATCGCGAAGCGCTTGCCGCGAATGCCCATCCCGAAGCCGGTCGCATCGAGTTCGAGGCCGAGCGCCTTGGCGTACTCGGCGTTGCCGTCGGCCAGCATCAGTACCTTGTCGTCGACCGCCGAGGCTTTGCCCCAGGCCTTCATTACGAACACGTCGTTCACCGCCATGCAGGCCACGGTGTCCACGCCCTTCGCCTTGAAGTCCGCCGCGTGCTGGACGAACCCGGGCAGGTGCCGTGCATCGCAGGTCGGGGTGAAGGCGCCCGGCACCGAGAACAGCACGACCTTCTTGCCCGAGAACAACTGCTCGGTCGAGAGCTTCTGCGGGCCCTCAGGACCCGGGATCGTGAACACGCCCGCAGGCATCTTGTCGCCGGCCTTGATCGTCATCTTGAGTCTCCTTGCGTGGGTACGTCGTGAAAGTGCTCGATGGTACCAGTGCCGCCCTACGTCGGGGTCGGCGTCCGGGTGAGTCCGGGCGGGCGTCGCGCGGCATGGATGCCGCGCGCGAGCCTCCACGGACGGATTTACGGCGTCCCACCCGGGTTCACCCGGACGCCGACCCCGAGGCGTCAGCAGGGCCGCGACAGGTACTGACCGCGCGGTGGCCCGACCACCTTCCCCTTGTCATAGATCAGGTTGCCGCGCAGGAAGGTGCTCACGACCTTGCCCGTGAGTTCCATGCCCTCGAACGGCGTGTAGCCTTGCGACGACTCGGACTTCGCCGCCCGCACCACGAAGGACTTGTCCGGGTCGAACAGCACGAGGTCGGCATCGTAGCCCGGCGCGATGTCGCCCTTGCTGCGGAGTCCAAAACGCTGCGCGGCGTTCCAGGAAGTGAGCTCGGCGATGCGATTCCAGGACAGCCCTCTCTTGCGGCCCTCGCTCGCCACGCCCGACAGCAGGTATTCCGTGCCGCCGAAGCCTGACTTGCCGAGAAACACCTCGCCCGGCCTGTTCGAATCGACCTTCATCTCGTGACGGCAGCAGGCGTGGTCGCTACAGACCCAGTCGAGCTTGCGGTCGAGCAGTGTCTCCCAGAGATACTCGACGTCGGCGCGCGAACGGATCGGCGGATTGACCTTGGCCAGCACTCCGGCGGGCGCATCGTAGTCGAGCAGCAAGTGGCCCACCGTGACCTCGCGGCGGAAGTTCACGTGCGGGAAAGCCTTCGCCATCGTGAGCGCGGCCGCGACCGCCTTGCGCGAAGTCAGGTGCAGCAGGTTGATGTTGAGGCAGCTGGTCTCGTGCGCCAGGTACGACGCGATGCAGATCGCGAGGCCCTCGGAATGCGGCGGCCGAGCCGCGCTGTAGGCCCGCAGGCCGTCGAGCCTGCCCTCCTGCTGCACGAGCTTGGTGTAGGCCGCCATGATCTCGGCGGTCTCGCAGTGCAGGCTCAGGCTGATCGCGTCGCGCCGATCGGGGAACTGCTCCATGGCACGCTGCACGCCGCGCATCACGAACTCGAAGTGCGCGATGTCGTACTTCTCCTCCCGGTCGATCATCAGGAACTCGTGCTGGTGGCTCGAGGCCCCGTGCAGGCCGTAGCCGCCGTAGAACATGTAGATCTTGAACGAGGTCACCCCGTGCTTCTCGACGAGCAGCGGGATCTCGTCGATGTGCCCGCGGTCCATGGGCGCGAGGTGGTAGGCGTAGTCGACGTG
>Ga0105090_10002571_pt1 | contig 10133 bp, 12 predicted proteins | sample PPLLak3March2015_FD_79110 | JGI IMG/M metagenome (GOLD analysis project Ga0105090, IMG submission 79110) | Freshwater sediment microbial communities from Prairie Pothole Lake near Jamestown, North Dakota, USA - PPLs Lake P7 Core (1) Depth... | ecosystem: Environmental > Aquatic > Freshwater >... | reverse complement strand
GCCCTCGACGATCGTCACCGTGTGCTGGACCACGTCACCTGACTCGAACAGCTCGAGCAGCGCCCGCGGCGTCGTGCCGGGCAGCACCGAATACTCGCCCGCGTGGACGCGCTCGTCGGCGCCCGTGTACCGGGCATAGGCCTGCAGCCAGCGGGGGTGCTCGAGCGCGCCGCGCTCGGCAAGGGCCTGTGCAGTGACCGCGAGCGGCTGGCCCCGCGGGATCTCGACGGCAAGCGGCGCGTCGATCGCGAGGGGCCGGTCGAGCCAGCGATGGAACGCGACCGCCGCGGAGCCCGCCGCGACCGCGACGAGCAACACCAGACCCGCAATCGCCGTGCGCAGCGTCAACCCGTGGTTCCGGTCGTGAAGTCGATCAGCCGGCGCGTGATCGGGCCCGGCGCGTCCCAGCGGCGGAGGGTGAGCACTTCGCCGACCGGGCGCACGCCGGTGATCGCGTTCGTGAGGAACATTTCCGTGGAGTCGGCGATCACCGCCTCCGTGACGTCACCCACTTCGTGCGGGATCCCGAGCGACCGCGCCGCCTCGAGCACGATGCCCCGCATCACGCCTGCCACGCCGCAGTCGCGGATGTCGGGCGTCAGAAGGCGGTCCTCGTGGACGACGAAGAAGTTCGCGGCCGTCGCGCACACGAGTCGCCCGTCGACGGACGACATGAGCCCTTCGGCGATCGTGGGATCGTTCCACTCCGAGCACGCCATGACCTGCTCGAGCCGGTTCAGGTGCTTGATGCCCGCGAGGACGGGATTGAGGCCGAGCGGCGTGTCGCAGAGCCGCACGACGATGCCGCTCTCCGGGTCGTTGCGCGGCCGCGGCGCCGAAGAGATCACGATTCGGCGCATCGACGGCTCTTCGGGCGGACGGTAGCTGCGGGGGCCGGGCCCGCGCGTGAGCAGCAGCTTCACGGCGCCGGTGCCGAGCCCCTCGAGCGCCTTGTCGCACTCGGCCGCGATCAGCGCGCGGTCGGGCATCGGCATGCCGAGCCGCCGGCAGCCTGCCGTGAGCCGGTCGAGATGACGGTCGAGGTTGCGGACGCGCCCGTTCACCACGGCCATCGTCTCGAACAGGCCGTCGCCGTACTGCAGTCCCCGGTCGTCCACCGAAATCGCGGTGGTCTCGACGCCATTCACCAGTCGTCGTCCGATCATCCTTCGCTCCCCAGCGCGCGCAGCAGCCCGCGCGCCTTGGCCCGGGTCTCCGCCAGCTCGAACTCCGGCCGGGAATCGGCGACGATCCCCGCGCCGGTCCTGAAGTCCACCACATTGTCGCGCATCGCGAGGGTGCGGATCAGGATGTTGAGATCCAGCGAACCGTCGCGCCCGAGATAGCCCATGGAGCCGGTGTAGGCCCCGCGAGGCGCGGCCTCGAGCCCGGCCAGCAGTTCCATGCAGCGCACCTTCGGGCAGCCCGTGATCGTGCCGCCCGGGAAGACGGCCGCGATCGCCTCGCCCGGCGTGACGCCCGCGCGCAGCCGCCCGGTGACGTTCGACACGATGTGATGCACGGTCGCATACGTCTCGACGATCATGTACTCGTCGACGCGCACGCTGCCGCCGCGGCACACGCGGCCGAGATCGCTGCGCTCGAGGTCGACGAGCATCACGTGCTCCGCGCGTTCCTTCTCGTTCAGCACCAGTTCGTCCCGCAGTGCCGCGTCGCGGGAAGCCGAGTCTCCGCGCGGCCGCGTGCCCGCGATCGGGCGCGTGCTCGCCTCGTCCCCCACCACACGCAGCAGGCGTTCCGGCGACGAACTCAGCAGCGTGAACCCCGGCAGCCGCGCGAGTCCTGCAAACGGGGCCGGGTTCGCGCGCCGCAGGCGTCGGTAAAGGTCGACCGCACCCAGATCTTCCGGCAGCCGCGCGCGCCAGCCGCGGGACAGGTTCGCCTGGTACACGTCGCCGCGCGCGATCGCCTCGAGCACGGATTCGACGCCGGCGAGGAATCGCCCGGGCGGCTCTTCCTCGACGACGATCCGCCCGCCGGGCGCGCCGGCCACCGATCTCGACAGGCCCGCACCGATTTCCGTCTCCGCGAGGTCGGCCTCGAGCGCCACGTTCAGCGCCTCGAGCCCGCCGGGCTCCGCGTACGCGGCGATGCGCCCCGTCTCGCGATCGAGCACAACTGCGCCCCGCATCCGCCAGGCGATGGCGATCGGGAGTTCGGATCGCGGCAGGCGCAGCGTCGGCTCGATCTCGCCCGCGAGTTCGTAGCCGAGGTACAGGAACCAGCCGCCCGCATACGGCACCCCGGCTGGCTTCGTGACCGCCGGGACGCGCTCGGACCGCCACCAGGCGTCCAGCGCAGCGAGAAACCGGTCATCGGCGCGCGCGGCGCCCGGCCCGTTCGTCCTGCGGTCACGGTCCAGCGTGAGGCGATCGCCCGGCAAGGCGAAAAGGACGTCGTAGCGGCCGAGTTCCGGATCGCCGCCCATGCTCTCGAGCAGGACCGGATAGCGGTCGGGCCGCGCCTCGTGCAGCCGCAGCAACCGCTCGTCGTCGCCCCGGCTCGCCGGACTCACTGCAGGCGGCGGAAGACCAGGCTGCCGTTCGTGCCGCCGAACCCGAACGAGTTCGACAACGCGACGCGGACCGGCGCCTGGCGCGCACTGCCCGGCACGTAGTCGAGGTCGCATTCGGGATCGGGATTCTCGAGGTTGATCGTCGGCGGCAGCACCCCGTCGCGGATCGCGAGGACCGAGAAGATGGCTTCGACGACCCCCGCCGCGCCTAGCAGGTGCCCGGTCATCGACTTCGTCGAGCTCACGGCGAGCCTGTAAGCGTGATCGCCGAAGGCCCGCTTGATCGCGACCGTCTCCGCGCGGTCGCCGAGCTCGGTCGAGGTGGCGTGCGCGTTGATGTAGTCGATGTCTTCCAGGGCGAGGCCGGCGTCCCGGACGGCGTTCACCATGGCGAGTCGCGCGCCCTCGCCGTCTTCCGGTGGAGCGGTGATGTGGTGGGCATCGCCGCTCATGCCGAACCCGATGAACTCGGCATAGATGCGCGCGCCGCGCCGCCGCGCGTGCTCGTACTCCTCGAGCATCATGGCGCCGGCGCCCTCGGCCATCACGAACCCGTCGCGGTCGCGGTCCCACGGGCGGCTCGCGCGCGCCGGCTCGTCGTTGCGCAGCGACAGCGCGCGGGCCTGGCCGAAGCTGCCGAGGCCGAGCGGCGTGAACGCCATCTCCGAGCCTCCCGCCACCATCGCGTCGGCATCGCCGTGCTGGATGCAGCGGGCCGCGATGCCGACCGAGTGCGTCGAGGTCGTGCACGCGGTGACGAGAGCGAGGTTCGGGCCGCGCAGGCCGTGGAGGATCGACAGCTGGCCCGCCGCCGCGTTGATGATGCTGCCGGGGATGAAGAACGGGGAGACCTTGCGCGGCGTGCGGGACTCGAGCCACTTCGCCGTGTTTTCCTCGATCGTGCTCAGGCCGCCGATGCCGGCGCCCATCGCCACGCCGACGCGCGGAGCGTTCGATTCGTCGATCGCGAGCCCGGAGTCCCTGATGGCCTGCACGCCGGCCGCGACGCCGAACGGCACGAACGGGTCGAACCTGCGTACGTCCTTCGGGGACAAGTACGCTTCGGCGTCGAAGCCAATGACTTCACCGCCGATGTGCACCGGGAACGCAGAGGTGTCGAGCTTCGTGAGCCGGACGATGCCGCTGCGGCCGTTCACGACGCCGTCCCAGGCGTCCGCGACGGTGCTGCCGAGCGGGGACACGATGCCGAGTCCGGTGACGACGACCCTGCGCTTCGTCAAGCTGCGTCCCCCTGGTGGAACTCCCCAGCCACCGCCCTCCGTGGCGGTGCGCGCATCGCGCGGTCAGGCCTGGCTGCGACGCTCGTTGATGTAGTCGATGGCCTGCTGGACCGTGGTGATCTTCTCCGCATCCTCGTCGGGGATCTCCGTCTCGAACTCCTCCTCGAGCGCCATGACGAGCTCGACGGTGTCGAGAGAGTCGGCGCCGAGGTCGTCGACGAAGGACGAATCGTTGGTGACTTCTTCTTCCTTGACCCCCAGCTGTTCGGCAACGATCGCCTTCACCCGCTGTTCGATACTGCTCATTGTCGTCGGATTCCTCTGTGGGAAACATTCAGCCCGGCGTCCGCTGGCAGGCCGGGCTGGGGCGCGTATTCTAAGTGAACGGCGCCGCGAGGGTCCAATTAGGGGAAAACCCCCATCAGATCATGTACATGCCTCCGTTCACGTGCAGGGTCTCGCCCGTGATGTAGGCGGCCTGCGGCGAGACCAGGAAGGCGACCGCGTGCGCGACGTCCTCGGGCGAGCCCAGGCGTCCGAGCGGGACCTGCGACATCAGCGCGGCGCGCGCCGTCTCGTTCATCGCGTCGGTCATGTCCGTGACGATGAACCCGGGCGCCACGACGTTGACCGTGATGCCGCGCGAGCCGACCTCGCGCGCGAGGCTCTTGCTGAATCCCACCATGCCCGCCTTGGCCGCCGCGTAGTTCGCCTGGCCCGCGTTGCCCATCGTGCCCACGACGGACGCGATGTTGACGATGCGGCCGCGCCGCGCCTTCATCATGCCGCGCAGCACGGCCTTGCAGGTGCGGTACACCGAGCTCAGGTCGGTCTCGATGACCGCCTGCCAGTCGTCGGCGCTCATCCGGACGAGGAGCCCGTCGCGCGTGATCCCCGCGTTGTTGACGAGGATGGTCGGCGTCCCCTCGTGCGCGTCCAGGTCCTTGAAGCAGGCGTCGATCGAGGCGGGATCGGCGACGTCGAGCACGACGCCCCGTCCGACGAGGCCGGCCTCCGCGAGACAGGCGTCGATGGACTGCGCGCCTGCCGCGCTCGTCGCGGTCCCCACGACCCGTGCTCCGCGCCGGCCGAGCTCGAGCGCGATGGCCTTGCCGATGCCGCGCGAGGCACCCGTGACGAGCGCGAATTCATTCTCAAGCATGCTGCTGCTCCCGGCAGGCCGCGAGCGCCGCGGCGAGCCCTTCCGGATCCTCGATGGCGAGCATCGTGAGCTCGGGCCGCCGCTCGATGCGGCGGTTGAGCGCGGTGAGCACCTTGCCCGGCCCGCACTCGACGATCGTCGTGACGCCGCTCGCGAGCATGGCCCGCACCGTGTCGGCCCACCGCACGGGCTCGTGAAGCTGCTCCGCGAGTGCGCGGCGTATGCCGTCCGGGCTCTCGTGGCGGCGTACGTGCACGGTGTAGACGTCGGGCACCGTCGGCATCCGTACCTCGACGGCCGCAAGCCGTTCCGCGAGGCGTCCGGCCGCGGGGCGCATGAGGCGGCTGTGCGACGGCACGCTCACCGGCAGCGGCAGTGCACGCTTCGCGCCGCGCGCTTTCGCGGCCTCGATCGCGCGGGCGACCGCGGTCGCGTGTCCCGCGACGACGACCTGGCCCGGCGCATTGAAGTTGACGGCCTCGGCGACCTCGTCTCCCGCCGCTTCGGCGCAGGCCGCGACGACCTCCGCGTCGTCGAGCCCGAGCACTGCCGCCATCGCACCCTGCCCTGCCGGCACGGCCTCCTGCATCACGCGGCCCCGGAACGCGACGAGGTCGACCGCAGCGCGGAAGTCGAGCGCGCCGGAGCAGACGAGCGAGGTGTACTCGCCGAGGCTGTGCCCGGCCATCGCCACGGGTCGGGCTCCATCGTGCTTCTGCCACGCACGCCAAGTCGCGACGCCGGCCGCGAGCATCGCGGGCTGTGTGCGTTCCGTGCGGCCGAGTTCGGTCTCGGGCCCCTCCTGGCAGAGTCGCCAGAGGTCGTAGCCGAGCACCTCCGAGGCTTCGGCAAACGTCTCGGGCACGACGGACTCGGTGGCCGCAAGCCCCGCGAGCATGCCGACCGACTGCGATCCCTGGCCCGGAAACACGAACGCGAGCGACATGCCGCCTCCTGTGGGACGCAGCCGCGGCGGGCGCGTCGATGCGGGATTATAGCGAGGCGGCGTCTCGCGGCCTCGACCGGGAGTACCAGAGGCCCGCGACGAGGCCGCCCACGGCTCCGTACGTGTGCGCCGGGTACACGACGGGCAGCGACAGCGTCGACGCCGTGAACGGTAATGGCCCCATCGCGTGCTCCCAGGCGAGCTTGCCGACGAAGAGAGCCGCGACGAGCGCGGTCAGCCAGTCGCGCGAAGAGCGCAGCCACGCGACGAGCCCCGCGGTCATGCAGCCGTGCAGCACGCCGGAGAATCCGACGTACCACGCGAGCCCGGGCTCGAACAGCAGGAACCCGATGCTGGTCGCGGTGGTCGAAGCCAGCACGATGACGAGCCATTCCGAGGCGCGGTAGTCCCGGGCGAAGAGCGTGCCGACGATGAGGAGGCCGAGCATGTTCCAGCCGAAGTGCGCCGCGTCGGCGTGCACGAGGTGCCCGGTGACGAGCCGCCAGGGCTCGGTCGCCACGGCGTCGCGCTGGTAGCGCAGGGCCTCGACGGTGTCGGCTGGTGCGAGCTGCAGGAGGGTCATGAGCGCCGCGAGCGTGAGGAATGCGCTCGCGTCCGCCCAGCGGCCACCGGCCAGCCGCGACAGCGCACCCCGCATGCGCCCTACCCGACCGCGGGGCCGCCACCCCGATTTGCTATCATTCGCACACTCTACAGCCTGGGCATCACACACGCGATGAACGTCTCCCTCGACGCGGGCTCGACCCGCCGCCGCCAGTCCGGATTCACGCTGATCGAGATCATGGTCGTCGTGGTGATCCTCGGCATCCTCGCCGCGCTCGTGGCGCCGAACGTGATCCGCCGCATCGACGACGCACGCGTCACGAAGGCACGGCAGGACATCCGGGCCTTCGAGACGGCCCTCAACCTCTACCGCATGGACAACTTCCGCTACCCGACCACCGAGCAGGGCCTCGAGGCGCTCGTCAAGCAGCCGGCCGATCCGAGCATCCGCAACTGGAAGGCCGGCGGCTACATCGACGGCATGAAGAAGGATCCCTGGGGCAACGACTACCTCTACATCGCTCCGGGTACGCGCGGCGAGTACGACCTGTACACGCTCGGCGCGGACGGGCAGCCCGGCGGCGAAGGAAACGATGCCGACATCGGCAACTGGAACATCGAATAGCCGTCCGCGGCGCGTGGGCGCCGCGTCCCGCGCCTCGGGCTTCACGCTGCTCGAGGTCCTCGTCGTCGTCATCATCATCGGCATCATCACGAGCATGGCCGTCGTCTCGACGCGCGTGCTCGGCGGCGACCACGAGATGGACCAGGAGGCGAAGCGCCTGCAGGCCGTCCTCGGCCAGTCGCGCGAGGACGCGATGCTCGAGGGCCGCGACGTCGGCCTCCGCATCGACTCGACCGGCTACGACTTCCTGCGCTACGAGCCGCGCAACGAGCGCTGGGACCTCGTGAACGGCGATCCACTGCTGCGCGAGCGCACGCTGCCGGACGGCCTGCGCGCACGACTGTGGCTCGAGTCGCGGGAGATCGTGCTCACGCCGCGCTCGGCCGGCACCGACGAGCGGCCGCCCACGCCGCAGGTGATCGTCTTCGCCTCGGGCGACGTCGTGCCTTTCGAGGTGCGGCTCGAGCGCGAGGGCACGGAGGAGACGCGCCGCATCGCCGGCCGCGTCGAGGGCACTTTCGAGGTCCTGGCGAACGACGATGAGCCGGCACGCTGAATCCTCCCGGCCCCGGCCTCGTGCCGGCGGCTTCACGCTGATCGAGGTGCTCGCGGCGCTGGTGATCGTCGCGCTCGGCATGCTCGGCGTCATCCAGGCCGTCACGCAGACCGCACGCAACGGCACCTACCTGCGCGAGAAGACGCTGGCCCACTGGATCGGCATGAACCTGATCACCGAGCGTCGGCTTCTCGCCTCCCCGCCCGACGTCGCGGAGTCATCGGACGAACTCGAGTTTGCCGGGCAGCGCTGGCGCTGGACCCTGCGCGTCACGCAGACCCCCGTGGCCAGCCTGCGGCGCATGGACGTGAGCGTTCGTGCCGCCGACGCCCCGGAGACGTCCTCGCTCGCGACGGTCACGGGTTTCTATGGAACCGCGATCGGCGCGAGCGGCGGCGGCACCGTGGCGTGGGGCGGCGAGGCCGACGGCGGCGGGCCCGGCGGCGATGGCGATGACGACGGGGACGACGGGGACGGCAGCCCGGACGGCGGGAAGCCCGGCGTGCCGGGCAGCGGGGACGAGCCACCGCCCGATGCGGGCGACCCGGGCGACGAAGAGCCGCCCTCGACGGACTGACGATGACGTCCATGCGCGCACGTCCGGCCGGCGGTTTCACGTTGCTCGAGTTGCTCGTGGCAATGGCGATCTTCGCGATCGTCGGGACGCTCGCGCTGTCGGGCTACACGGAACTGCAGCGCCAGAGCGAATACGCCGAGGTCCGGCTCGCGCGCACGCGCGAGGTGCAGCGCGCCGTGCAGGCGATCGTGCAGGACCTCGGGCAGATCGAGCCGCGGCCGATCCGCGAGCCGCTCGGCGACACGCGGCTGCCCGCGGTGCTGGCGGGCGAGTCGGCGGAATACGGCCTGCAGTTCACGCGCGCGGGCTGGAGCAACACCGCGGGACTCGCGCGTCCGACGCTGCAGCGCGTCGGCTACCGCGTCGACCAGGACGGACTGTGGCGCGACTACTGGCCGGTGCTCGACCGCACGCTCGCCGTCGAGCCGGTGCGCCGCAAGCTCCTGGGAGACGTGCGCGCCGTGCGTTTCCGTTTCATGAACTCCAGTCGCGACTGGGTGGAGACGTGGCCGGTGAACCCGGGGGCGACCGGCCAGGACGAGCGCGCGCGGCCCGCGGCGGTCGAAGTGATCATCGAGCTCGAGGACTGGGGCGAGATCCGGCGGCTCGTCGAGGTGGCGGGATGAGCGTGGCCTCGCGCGCGCACGAGCGTGGCGTCGCGCTGATCACGGCGGTGCTGATCGTCGCGCTCGGCACGATGCTCGCCGTCGAGGTGGCCTACCGCGGTTTCCTCGACCAGCGACGCAGCGGCACGATGTTCGCGCACGACCAGGCGCTCGAGATCGCCTTCGGGGCCGAAGCCTGGGCGGCGGACTTCCTGAAGCGCGACCTGCAGAACTCGAAGACCGATCACCTCGGCGAGATCTGGGCGCGGCCGCTGCCGCCCTTGCCGATCGACGGCGGCGGCACCGTGGAGGGCCGTCTCGAGGACCTGCAGGGCCGCTTCAATCTCAACAACCTCGTCAAGGCCGACGGCACCGTCGACGAGGAGGTGCAGAAGCAGCTCGAGCGCCTGCTCGACGCGCTCGAGATCGAGCCCCAGTGGGCGAGCACGATCGCGGACTGGATCGACCAGGACACGCAGCCCGGCTTCCCGGACGGTGCGGAAGACACGGTCTACACCGGGCGGAACCCGCCGCACCTCACCGCGAACATGCCCGTGACGCGCGCAAGCGAGCTGCTGTCGCTGCCGGACTTCGGCCCCGAGCGATACGCGCGCCTGAAGCCGTTCGTCACCGCGCTGCCCGTCGGCTCCAAGCTGAACGTCTGCACCGCGCCCGGCCCGGTGCTCGACGCACTGAGCGAAGGCGTGCGCGAGTTCGGCGTCAACCCGGAGGACCTCGCGAAGCGCCGCACGGACGCCTGCTTTCCGTCGCTCGAGGACCTGCGCGGCGCCCTCGGCGACGAGGAATACAACAAGGTCCGGAACTCGCTCACGGAATCGAGCAATTACTTCCGCGCGACCGCCTGGGTCACTATTGGCACCACCCAGTTCACGCTGTACAGTCTGCTCGCTCGCGGAGGCGGCGGCGGCGTCCGGCCGGTCCTGCGCAGCTTTGGCAGCGAATAATCCCCCCGAGGTCCGATGTCTGAGACGCTGGTGATTCGGCTACGCGCCACCGAACAGGCGCCGGCGTCCTGGCTCATCGTCGATTCGAACGGCGCCCGCTCCGGTCCGGTGCAGAGCGGTCCGGTCGCCGATGCGCTCGCAGCCGCCCAGGGCCGTCGCGTGGTCGTGCTGGTCCCCGGCAGCGAGGTGACGCTCGCAGAACCTGAATTGCCCCTGCGTGGCGGGGCGCGCCTCGCGCAGGCGGTGCCCTTCGCGCTCGAGGAGCAGCTCGCGGCCGACGTCGAGACCCTCCATTTTGCCGTCGGCTCGCGCGAGGCGGGCTCCGTCGGCACGCCCGTGGCCGTCGTCGAGCGTTC
>Ga0105090_10002569_pt1 | contig 10137 bp, 12 predicted proteins | sample PPLLak3March2015_FD_79110 | JGI IMG/M metagenome (GOLD analysis project Ga0105090, IMG submission 79110) | Freshwater sediment microbial communities from Prairie Pothole Lake near Jamestown, North Dakota, USA - PPLs Lake P7 Core (1) Depth... | ecosystem: Environmental > Aquatic > Freshwater >... | reverse complement strand
GTCAGCGAGGTACTGCGCGATTTCGAGGCCCACGGCTGGCTCAAGCGCCGCTACGGCGCGATCGAACTGCTGGACCTGGACGCGCTGGGCCGCATCGGCGAGACGCTGTAGGACCACGGGGCGCTCGCCGGGCGGCCAGAACCGCCGTGACATAACCGGAGCGCCTTCAGGCGCCAACGATCCAACCCTCCAGCGGATCGAACGCTGGCAAGCCCCACCCGGGCCCGCCAGGGGGGCTGTTCCCTCTGGCCTGCTGTCGCGCCGCCCAGGCCGCTTGCACCATGCACAGCACGGCGTCCAGGCAGTCGCCGCTGCCATCGTCGGCCAGCGCGTCGCGCTGGGCGTGGGTGAGCCTCAGGCGCAGGCCCAGGCGCCCTTGGCCCTGCTCCAGCGCGGTGAGGATGTCCCGGCGGGCGATCAGGCGCTCGGGCGTCTGGCGGGCACGCGCGTCGCTCTTGTAGCTGCGCCGCGCCGGACGACCGGCCCGGGCATCGATGGCGTCCAGTAGTTCGCGCGCGAGCATGCCCGGATAGGCCTCCAGCGCCACCCGGTCAGGGTCTCCCGCGTGCAGCCCCGGCAGGTGAACACCAGCATCCAGCAACAGCGGCACGCCCGCGTGCAGCATATAAGCCACCGGCGGATTGACCCACTTCATGCTGGGGCTGGAGCCGGCCGGGCCATCGGTGGCGCGGTGCGCGAACTTGCCCCCAGGCGGCCGCGCATCGCAGAACGCCGCGAAAGCGGCGCGTATCTCGGCACGGCTCATTCCCGCGTAGTGGCGCAGGCAGGCGAGCCAGTCGGTGGGCCAGCCCAGCGCCGCGACCAATTCGCGCGGCAGGCCGAACGGCAGGTCGAAGCCACCAACCCAGGGCGCCGGCAGCGCCTTCAACCATGCGGCGAGATCGGCCAGAGACTCAAAGCGCTCCCATTTCAATAGCTGTACATGGCCATATGACGCTGGAAAGAGGCTATTTTTGTCATTTTTTTCGGCGAACGAGGCCTTCCCAAGCGCCACCACGACGGGTTTGCGCCTCGACGGGCTGCTGCTGAAGTCGCAGCCCAGGATCGATGGTGCGGCGGTCATCGCATGGCCCGCATCAACGGGGCTGCCGTGCCTTCACGCGGGCGGCCATTCGCCGGGCGCCACCGAGCACAGCGCCCGAGGCGGTGTTCAGGCCCACCCCGCCAGCAGCGCGCGCAGGTCATCGGGCAGCGCCTCGCCCCGCAGCGGTGTGCCAGGACCGGCTTCGTACCGGCACCAGACGCGGGTCTCACGGCCGCTGGCCAGTTCCTGCACGCCGTCGCCATCCAGAAAACGATGCCGCACGGTGAACGACTTGCCGCCCAGGCGCTCCAAGCAGGATTCGACGATGCAAGTCTGGCCAAAGGTAGGGGATCGCAGGAAGCTGCACTCGGCGTGCACCAGGGGCAGGCTCAGGTGCTCGGCGCGCATGCGTTCTGCGGTGTAGCCGGCCTGTGCGAACAGGTGCCAGCTGGCCGCGTCCATCCAGCGATAGTAGGTGGGATAGAAGATGATGCCGGCCGGGTCGCAGTCGCCCCACTCGACGGTGCGCTGCATGCGCACGGTGAAAGCGCCCCCGGCGGGCGCCGGCTCGGCCATCGCGCTCAGGTCCGGCCGATGATGGAGGCGGTGGCCAGCAGCTCCTCGAGCAGCGCCAGCGACACCGCGCCCGACACGTTGTAAGGATCCAGCTCGGCGCGCTCGGCGTATTTCAGCAGGATGTTGGTGTTGATGCGCGAGACGTTGACCTGCCCCATGGTCCAGCCGCCGAAGCGACGCTCGGTGATTTCTTCGTAGTGCAGCAGCACCACGTCCTTGTGGCGCGGGTCTTTCTGGATGTGGCCGTAGAGGTCGTTCACCGCCATGCGTCCGCCTTCGAGCGCCTGCAGGAAAATGCCACCGCCGTAGCAGAGAATGCCGGTGATGCCGCAGGACGGATTGAACTGGCGCGACTGGGCGAGGATGTCTTCGATGACGTCGGGGCTGGGGTCGACAGCACGGCTGGCGTAGAGCAGGCGGACAAGCATGGGGCTTCCTAGCGGGGAATGAGGGAGAGGAATTCGCGGCGAAGGTTGGGATCCTTGAGGAAAGCGCCGCGCATCACCGAGTTGATCATCTTGCTGTCCATGTCCTTGACGCCGCGCCAGGCCATGCAGAAGTGGCTGGCCTCCATGACGATGGCCAGCCCGTCCGGCTGTGTCTTTTCCTGGATCAGGTCGGCGAGTTGGATCACGGCCTCTTCCTGGATCTGCGGGCGGTTCATGATCCATTCGGCGATGCGCGCGTACTTGGACAGGCCGATGACGTTGGTCCGCTCGTTGGGCATCACGCCGATCCAGACCTTGCCGATCACCGGGCACAGGTGGTGGCTGCAGGCGCTGCGCACCGTGATGGGCCCGACGATCATGAGCTCGTTGAGACGCTCGGCGTTGGGGAATTCGGTGATGCCCGGGGGGTGAACATAACGGCCCCGGAATACCTCGTTGACGTACATCTTGGCCACCCGGCGCGCGGTGTCGGCGGTGTTGTGGTCGTTGTCGGTGTCGATGACCAGGCTGTCGAGCACGCCCTGCATCTTGATGGCGACCTCGTCGAGCATTTTCTCCAGTTCGCCGGGCTGGATGAAGTCCGCGATGTTGTCGTTGGCATTGAAGCGCTTGCGCGCGGCCTTGATGCGCTCACGGATCTTCACGGAAACCGGCGTGCCTTCGTCAATTTCGGCTGGGCTCATGGCGTCGGGTCTCTTCATTAACATGGAACGATGGTACCAGCGATTCGACAAAGTGGTTATTGGCTTTTATCAGGCGTCAAATGGTCATGCATAGCTACGTTTTTGGTAGCATTCGTGCGCCGTATCCGGCTGTTCTGCACACCTGCCGGGGCCTCTGTTGCGCCACCGTGGCGTTGTCATGCAAATGTCACGAACCTGACTTTCAATGGAGCCCACAACAACAAGATCATGAAAGGAACGCCTCACATGACTCCGCTGCCCACGATTCTGATCGCCGTCGCGCTGCTTGCCCTGGCGTTTTTCCTCCTCTGGCGCATTTCCCGGCGGCGCCGAAGGCAGGCCTTCATCGAAACCTACGCTTTCGCGCCGCACCTGCGAGCCCAGGTTCTCCAGGCATGGCCGCACCTCGGCGATGCGGCACTGAACGACGTCGAACGCGGCCTGCGGCAGTTCTTCCGGATCAGCCTGGCCGCGCGCGGGCGCATGGTGGCCATGCCCTCCAAGGTGGTCGACGAGCTCTGGCACGCGCTGATCCTGGACACCGCGCGCTACCAGCATTTCTGCCGCCACGCCTTTGGCCGTCTGCTGCACCACACGCCGGCGGCCGCGATGCGGGCCCAGGCGCGCGGCGCCGAGCCCTTGCGCCGCGCCTGGCGTATGGCCTGCGCCGATGAAGGCCTGAACCCGCGCAACGCCGCGGCCCTGCCTCTGTTGTTCGAACTCGACAGCGCACTGGCAATTCCGGGCGGTTTCCGGTACCAACCCGATTGCGCGCGGGCCAGCGACGGCACCTGGTGCGGCAATGCACTGGGCTGCGGCAGCACCGGCTGCGCTGGCTCGCACGAAGGTTCCGACGGCGACGGCGACGGGGGCGGATGCGGGGGCGGTGGCGATTGATCCCGGGGCGCCAGGCCCCACAAGACCCTCAATAGCGCTTGCCGGTCAAGAACAGCGCCAGGCGCATCAGTCCGAGCGCGACCCGTTCCTTGACCCGCTGCAGCAGCGGACGCTGGGCATAGTCTTGCGCGTCGAGGTGGCGGCTGCCATGGGTCATCGCCTCAATCAGCCGCGCGCGCAAGTCCTGGGAAAACACGGCGTCATGCACCACCACATTGGCCTCACGCGCCAGCAACAGGCTCAGTGGGTCCAGATTGGACGAGCCCACGGTGGCCCAAGAATGCGGTGTGGCCGCATCGATCACGGCAACCTTGGCATGCAGAAAGCTGACGGTGTACTCGTGGATTTCGATGCCGGCGGCGAGCAGCGGCCCATAGACCGGCCTCGCCGCATGGAACTGCATGAAGTATTCGTAACGCCCCTGCAGCAGCAGGCGCACCTTCACACCGCGCCGGGCCGCGTGGATCAACGCCTTGCGAAGCCGTCGACCGGGCAGGAAATAGGCGTTGGCAATGATGACTTCCTGCGTCGCGCCGGCAATGGCGCGGCGGTAGGCGCGCTCGATGCGGCCGCGGTGGAGCAGGTTGTCGCGCAGCACCAGCGCGGCCCGCTGCACCCGGTGCCCCTGCGCCTCTTCGATTCCCAACTCGGATCCGCGCCGCCAGGGCAGCGTCAGGCCGCCGGTTCTGAGGGTGCTGAAGGCATGCGGCAGATCATGCGCCCGCATCTCCTGCACCGATTGCATCCGCCACCAAAGTTGCGCGGTGGCCTCCTGCGCCTGCAGCACCAGTGCGCCTGCCGCGCGCACAGCGAAGTCCAGCCGGGGCTGGGCCAGCGGTCCGTGGTGCGGATCATGGTGGTCGTCCAGGATGTTGATTCCGCCGCAGAACGCCAGCCGTCCGTCGATCACGCACAGCTTTCGGTGCAGACGGCGCCAGCGGCTGGGGATCAGCAGCCCCAGCGCGCCCAGCGGCGCATAAACCTGCCACTGCACACCGGACGCCCTGAAACGCTCGCGCCAGGGCTGGGGCAGATCGGGCGTGCCCACGCCATCGACAACCACCCAGGTCGTCACGCCGCGCGAGGCCGCACGGATCAGCGCTTCAGCCACCTGGGCCGCGTCACCTTTGAAGTCGAAGATGTAGGTCTCCAGCCGGACTTCGGAACGGGCACGGTCCATGGCGGCCACCAGTGCCGGGAACAACTCCTGCCCCCCCTGCAACAGCTTGATCCGGTGGGGGTCGCGCGGGTCGGCGGCTCGCGCAGCCATGGTCAGGCGAGCCCGAATTCGCCGATCAGCGGCAGGTGGTCGGACATGCGGCCCCAGATCCGGCCGCGCGGCACATGCAGGTGCAACGGTTTGAGTCCGCGGGCAAAAATCTGGTCCAGCTGCACCACCGGCAGCCTCGATGGATAGGTCGGACAACGCACCGTATCCGACGAGCGCATGCCGAGACCGTGCAGGGCGCGCTGGATGCGGGTGCCCCAGTCGTTGAAGTCGCCCGCCACCACGAGTGGACTGTCCGTGGGCACTTCGCGGTCGATGTAGCGCCCGAGCTGCTCCACCTGCCGGACACGGCTGGCGGGAATCAACCCGAAGTGCACCACGATCACATGCAGCACCCGCCCCTGCACATCGACCTCCACGTGCAGCAGCCCGCGCTGCTCGAAGCGATGGTCCGACATGTCTTCGTGGCGGTGCGCCAGCACTGGCCAGCGCGACAGCAGCGCATTGCCGTGTTCACCATGGCGGGTGATGGCATTGGTGCGGTAGACCGCCTCGTAGCCTTCCGGCGCGAGGAAATCCGCCTGCGGCAGATCAGGCCAGTGGGTGAAATAGTGCTGCTGGCGCCGGTGCACCTTTCGGACTTCCTGGAGACAGATGATGTCCGCGTCAAGCTGTTCGATCGCGTGCCCGAGGTTGTGGATTTCCAGCCGCTGGCGCGGCCCCACGCCCTGCACACCCTTGTGGATGTTGTAGGTGGCGATGCGAAGCGTGTCCTGAAGTGTGTTCACACGCAAACCTTACCCCAAAAATCGAGGCAACATCAGCACCGCCTCGGCATTGGATGGTGAATAACAGGCATCGGCCGCCCTCTGCCAGGGCAGCCACTGGTAAGCCGTGTGCTCGCGCGGATTCAACCGCACCGGCGTGCCCGCCGGCACCTCCAGCCCGAATACGCGCTCGGTATTGCGGGTTACGCCAGGCGCATACCGGTGCAACCACTGCGGGTAGATGCCGTAATGGTTTTCCAGACCCCAGTCGCGCAGCCTGGTGGCCAAGGGCGCACCCAAGGCGCACTCAATGCCGGTTTCCTCGAAGACCTCCCGCGCGGCGGTGTCGAAAAAGCCTTCGTCCTCGGTGTCCTTGGAGCCCGTCACCGACTGCCAATAGTCGGCCGCGTCGGCCCGGCGGATCAGCAACACGTCGAGTGCCGGCGTGTAAATCACCACCAGCACCGACTGCGGAATCTTGAACCGACGGTCGCTGTTCACTCGCCGAGGTAAGCCGCCCGCACGCGGGGGTCGTTGAGCATTTCCTTGGCGTCGCCATTCATGGTCACCACGCCCGACTCCATCACGTAGCCGCGATCGGCGATGGCCAGCGCGCGGCTCGCGTTCTGTTCCACCAGAAGAATCGTCACGCCCTGGGCGTAAACGTCCTTCACGACTTCGAAGATCTTGTCCACCATGATCGGCGACAGGCCCATCGAGGGCTCGTCCAGCAGCAGCACCTTGGGCCGGCTCATCAGGGCACGGCCCATCGCCAACATCTGCTGCTCGCCGCCCGAGAGGGTTCCGGCCAACTGGTCCTTGCGCTCCTTCAGGCGCGGAAAGATCGTGAAGACCTTGTCGATGTCCGCCAGGATGTCGGCCTTGTCGGTGCGGATGTAGGCGCCCATCTGAAGGTTTTCGGTGATGGTCATGCGGGCGAACACCCCACGGCCCTCCGGCACCATGGCCAGCCCCTGCTTGACCAGATCCCACGGGCCCTGGCCCCGGATGCTCTTGCCCAGGTATTCGATGTCGCCATCATTGATCGGCAGGATGCCGGTGATGGCCTTCATCGTCGTGGTCTTGCCTGCGCCGTTGGAGCCGATCAGGGAGACCAGTTCACCCTCCTGCACTTCAAAATCGACGCCCTTGACGGCCTGGATGCCGCCGTAGGCCACTTTCAGGCCTTTGACCTTGAGGAGTGTCGCTGCCATGTCAATGTCCTCCGGTGCCCAGATAGGCCTCGATCACTTTTTCGTTTCTCTGCACATCGGCCGGTGTGCCCTCGGCGATCTGCTTGCCGTAGTCGAGGACCGTGACACGGTCGCAAAGGCCCATCACCAGTTTGACATCGTGCTCGATCAACAGGATGGTGCGGTTGTCCTTGCGGATGCGGTCAATCAGCTCGCGCAGCATGACTTTCTCGGTGGCGTTCATGCCGGCGGCCGGTTCGTCCAGCGCGATCAGCTGCGGGTCGGTGGCCAGCGCGCGGGCGATTTCAAGCCGGCGCTGGTCGCCATAGCTCAGGGTGCGGGCCTTGTAGTCGGCGAACTTGCCGATGCCAACGTAGTCCAGCAGTTCCTGCGAACGTCTGGCGATGGCAGCTTCTTCTGCCTTGAAGCCGGCCGTGCGGAATATCGCGCCGAAGAGGCCGGAGCCGGTCCGGATATGGCGGCCAACCATCACGTTCTCCAGCGCAGTCATCTCGGCGAACAGGCGGATGTTCTGGAACGTACGGGCGATGCCAGCCTTGGCCACCTCATGCACCGCATGCGGCTTGTAGGGTTTGCCCGCGAGCTCGAAGGTGCCGCTGTCGGGGGTGTACAGACCGGTGATGACGTTGAAGAAGGTGGTCTTGCCGGCGCCGTTGGGGCCGATCAGGCCGTAGACCTGGCCGCGCTCGATCGTGATGCCCACATCGCTCAGCGCCTGCAGGCCGCCGAAACGCTTGGAAATGCCGGCGACTTTCAATACGGTATCGCTCATGTCGCGCTCCTCACTTGCCAAGCAGCGACTTGCCGTGATCGGGCGACGGCCACAGGCCGCGCGGACGCATCAGCATGATGATGATCATGGCCAGTGCGATTAGCAACTGGCGAAGGATCGCGGCGTCGAGTCGCCCGTCGGTCATAGCCTGCAAGGGGCCGGCGACGTAGCGCAGCACCTCAGGCAAGGCCGCCAGCAACACCGCGCCGAGCACGACACCGGGCAGATGCCCCAGACCGCCAAGCACCACCATGGCCACGATCATCACCGACTCCATCAGCGAGAAGGACTCGGGCGAGACGAAGCCCTGGAAGGCGCCGAACATCACGCCGGCCACACCACCGAAAGTGGCGCCCATGCCGAACGCGAGCAGCTTCATGTTGCGTGTGTTGATGCCCATGGCCTTGGCCGCAATCTCATCTTCCCGGATCGCCATCCAGGCCCGGCCGATGCGCGACAGCTCCAGCCGATAGCTGATGATCACGCTGACCACCACCAGAACCAGGAACAGGTAGTAATACAGCGTCACCGAGGCGATCTCAAACCCGCCGACGGTGAGCGGCTTGCCCAGGTTCAGGCCGAAGAACTTGATCGAGTCGATCTGGTTGATGCCTTTGGGACCGTTGGTGATGTTGATCGGATGGTCGAGGTTGTTCAGGAAAATTCGGATGATTTCGCCGAAACCCAGCGTCACGATCGCCAGGTAGTCGCCCCGCAGCTTGAGCGTCGGTGCGCCCAACAAAACGCCGAACAAGCCCGCCAGCCCGGCTCCGAGGGGAATGACGATCCACAATGGGGTGTGCAGCCCGTTCGGGAACATGGCGGCGAACGCAGGAAAGGTGTCGGTCAGGTGCGGCGAGGCCATCAGGCCGAACATGTAGGCGCCGACCGCGAAGAAGGCCACGTAGCCGAGGTCCAGCAAGCCGGCGTAGCCCACCACGATGTTCAGGCCCACCGCCAGCAAGACGTACAACAGGGCCATGTCGGCGATGCGAACCCAGGCATTGCCGAACGATTGCAGGATCAGCGGCAGCACAAGCAGGCCGATCGCGCCGATGATCAGATTGGTTCTGTTCAGTGTCATGGTTTGATCTCCAGTCGGTCAGGCGCGATCCGCCACGCGTTCGCCGAGCAGCCCGGATGGGCGCAGCGTCAGCACGATGATCAGAACGACGAAGGCAAAAATGTCGGCGTAGTGGCTGCCAAGCAGGCCGCCGGTCAGCATGCCGATGTATCCGGAGCCGATCGCCTCGATCAGACCCAGAAGAATGCCGCCGATGACCGCGCCAGCCAGGTTGCCAATGCCACCGAACACCGCCGCCGTAAACGCCTTCAGGCCAGGCAGGAAACCCATGGTGTGCTGCACGGTACCGTAGTTGGAGGCATACATCACCCCGGCGATGGTGGCCAGGATCGCCCCGATGATGAACGTGGCCGAAATCACCACGTCGGGCTTGACACCCATCAGCGCAGCCACGCGGGGGTTCTCCGCGGTGGCCCGCATCGCGCGTCCGAGCCGCGTGGCATTGACCATCCACATCAGGACCGCCAGCGAGATCGCCGTCACGCCCAGAATCATGATCTGCGTGGACGTGATCACCGCGCCGCCGACATGGAAAGGCTCCTTCGGCAGCAGCGTCGGATAGGGCTTGTAGTTGGCCTTGAAGATGATCATGGCCAGCGTCTGCAGGAGGATGGACATCCCGATCGCGGTGATCAGGGGTGCAAGCCGAGGACTGTTGCGCAGGGGTCTGTAGGCTATTTTCTCGATCGAGAAATTCAGCGCCGCCGCCACCACACAGGCGATGATCGTGGCCAACAGCAGGATGATCCAGCCCGGTGCGCCGGGCATCGCTTCCTGCATCATGCCGATGATCACCCAGCTGGTCAGCGCACCGACCATGAGCACTTCGCCGTGGGCGAAATTGATGAGTTGAATGATGCCGTACACCATGGTGTAGCCAAGGGCTATCAGGGCGTACATGCTGCCGAGAATCAGACCGTTGATGATCTGCTGCAGCAGGATATCCATAAAGCGTTCTCCGTTTTGTGACCGGTCTTGCACCTGGGTGCGCCACAGATCCGTGGCACTGGCGACTCAGGCCTTATGGGCCCAACCAGCCAACTAGCAAAAAGCCCGCCATGACAGACATGTTGGCGGGCGGGTGGCGCCGATTGTAGCCAACGCCCGGCATCGAACCGCCCCGGAGATGGTCGGGTTTACCCTTTCTGTGCAGCATGGATCAGAAGCCCTGTAGGAGCATCAGGTTTTCTGATCGTTCCGGCGCCGGAGCTCCTTCAGCTTGTCCGCGATGCGAATCTCCAGGCCCCGCGGAACCGGCCGGTAGAAGTCTGGCCGGGTCATGCCGTCGGGCAGGTAGTTCTCGCCGGCGGCAAAGGCGTCTTGTTCATCGTGGGCGTACCGGTAGCCCTTGCTGTAGTCGAGCGCCTTCATGAGTCTTGTCGGCGCATTACGCAGGTGCATCGGCACCGCTCGGGTGCCGTC
>Ga0105090_10002568_pt1 | contig 10141 bp, 6 predicted proteins | sample PPLLak3March2015_FD_79110 | JGI IMG/M metagenome (GOLD analysis project Ga0105090, IMG submission 79110) | Freshwater sediment microbial communities from Prairie Pothole Lake near Jamestown, North Dakota, USA - PPLs Lake P7 Core (1) Depth... | ecosystem: Environmental > Aquatic > Freshwater >... | reverse complement strand
ACAGGTGAATTGTAAAAAAGGTGGTCTTTTTTCGAATATGCAAATAACCGTTTTAAATCCTCAAGAAATTATGATTGAGTTGACAGTAACTTTGTTACCTCATCAAATTTTAATCATGCCAGCATTGTATAAAGACAAAATTGTAGATTTAGACGCTCAAGAAGAGAATTTTATGTTTCATGAAAATAATGACCTTGAAGCTTCTATAAGAAACACTTCGTTCATTAGTTTGAGCAGCAATGATAAGGCTTTGGAAAAAGAATTTATAGAGCAAAAAGAAGACTCATTTATCACTACAACTGATTTAATTTATATGTATTTTAATGAACCGGTTTGTGGAATTGGTTGGCAACGTGAAAAAGTTCGAAACTTTATACAATCACCATCATTTGACATAAACAGTTGTAAGAAAAAACTTTTAATTACAATCAATGTCGAAGAACTTACATCTTTTCCTCGAATAGTTAGAATAACCAATGATATTGATGAAGATGATGATGATGAGGAGGATGAACCTGAATATCACTATTACGCTGATTTTGCCGTTTTAAGTTTGCCGTCTGGCGGTTTTCAAACTTCCACTTTAACCATGGACTTTGATTCGGTTGATTATAATTGGTTTGCTGGGGGACAGAGTGTTACCAATGAGGAGTATGCTAATGCGTTAGAATCTCGAGTAGAAAAAATATACCGTGAGTCTTGGATTTGTCAATATTTTGATTTTAAACCAAAATGTGAGGAGGGTATTGTGTTTTTTTATCATAAATCCGAAAGACTTACAGTTGACACAAATCGATTTCAAGTATATGAATATATTCCAGCAAATTCACGCCCGTATTTCTTACCTAAATCAGACTGGGACACAGCTTCGGATGATGAAGGAAATGTTTTTTGTAAGACCAACTTTTTAAGTAATGTTCTTCATGGTTTCAAAGCTATACCATGTTATTCCACTAAATCTTTATTTTACACTGCACCTTTTTTTCTGGTTTTTCGAACTTCCCCATCAGTAAATGCCAACTATTTTATTTTCAATAACTTTTTAAAGCCTAATACAGAAACAACTATCCTAGCTATGCTTATGTACAATGAAACTGATGATGTATTTGTCCCGCAATTTTTACCTGAAATTACTTTGACCTATTTGAAAAACTTGTCTCTTAATAATGTGTTAGAATTTAAACTGTTTGATACTAATTTTCAACAAGTAAAAATTGCCGACAGTAGTCAACTTTTTGTGAATTTAGCTCTTATAGAGTAAGTTTGTAATTTCAGATCAATTTTACCAATAAAAATGTCAGAATGGTCAGTCATTGCTGATAAGGGGTTTGATGAGGCTGGGGCTGGTGCTGGTGCTGATGCTGGGGCTGGTGCTAAGGCTGGTGCTCCTGCTACGGTTGCTGTTGCTGCTGCTGCTGCTGCTGCTAACAGTTCTCACGCTAACCTGTATTCCCCTTCTTCCTCTTCTTCTTCTTCTGCTACTGACTTCCAACACTCAGACTTTTTAAACGACCCACTGCAACCCATGTATTCACCTACTTACAATGAAACCAATACTACTGATTCCAACCAAAATACCTCCTTCTTTTATGTCACAGAAAAATACAACTACAACTTTGATTTTCCCAGTAATCAGTTACAAACAGGGTATGTAGAAATATCTAATAGCAAGATAATTATTATGTTCCCTGAATTACGGGAAAGTCCATTACATTTTCAGAAATTTGCTCATACTCAATCTGTTCAATTAATCATCAATCGCCAAGTCATGTTTTCCTATGATTGGCTGCCCATTTATTCAGTAAAAGATTTTTGGCGAGTAAAAGATATGTTAAACAAAGTCTTTTTTGAATATAGCAATAAAACTCAGAGAAATCATTTTATGGCTCAAAAAGTAATGTGTAATCAGACACGTCAATTTAATTTATTGTCTACTATGTGCGATACTGACAAATTTTACCTAACTTGTATTGAAGATGAATATTCTTCGACTATATCACTAGATTTGAAAACTTCATGTTTACAACCACCTAGTAATAGAAATTTAGAATCAACCTGTGTGGAAATTTATATTGGTAATTCATTAATGTTTTGTACTTCTCGAGATTTACAAACTCTAGATAGACCCTTGCAACATTTTGTAACCCAGTTTATTTTGCATAAGCTTATCAAACATTGATCAACTTTGGTTATATTGCAGATTGCAGATTGCAGATTGCAAAATGAAAACTCCTAATTACCAGGCTTTAAATGTACTACTACCTCAACTAGTCCGTGAAATTGAAAAGTTTATTGGTAAGTGTTTTCAACAAAAAAACCAATATGAAGTCTCATCTAATGTGTGTTTAGAAAGAAGACCAGACTGTGACATCTTTCATTCGCCTACATCACTTATGACAAGTTATGTGGATTTTATCAAAGACTATCTGCATCCGGAAATTGAAAATCTAGCTGCCAAGTATGCTACCTGGTGGACCTTCAAAGCTAACTCGCTGCTCAAAAGTTATTTGGAAAAGCATGAGGTTACTTTTAACACATACTTTTTACCCAATGAGTTAATCACCGCTGTTTTTGACGTTATTCAAAATAACTTTATGACCCTGGAAGGAAATAACAGTCTCATTATTCCCGATCCCAATTTGCAAAAATGCTTTCCAGCTTGGATGATTTTGAAAAAAGACATTCCGTTACTCTGTTTGGAACATGTTGATATTGCGCCTCCATCTGTGAGTGTTCCTTTGCAAAACGAGCACATTGCCAATGACTTTTATGTCGCCTCACCAACTGAAATTCTTTACATGGATCGAACATCTCAATTTTGGTTACACCCTGTCCTAAATTCCCTAATTAATCAGAATAAACAAATTGCTTACTCTTGGAATGAACTGAAATTTATGCTGTTCGATTTTTGTACAACCAACTCAGAACATTTTACCCGCGTCAATGAAAACATTATCTGTATTAACACAGACTCGGAATTTTCCCATCTGTTTCGATTCAAATATTTTCATTTAGATCAAATTGAGGATCTTCTTAAAGAAACTTCTTGTTTTTTGGGTCGAACCAATACGTTGCAAAAGCTATGGCGTCGCAAAAACTTTGATGTAATGTCAGAAAATGATATAAACTATTGTTGTAATTTTGTAGATGATATCATCAATAACAGTCACAATTTGTCAGGGAAATTTTATTTTTCCTCAGTAAATTTGTAATAAAGAGAGTTTTTTCTTTTCAGATCACTGAAAAGGGAAAATGTCAGTTGACTATATCAAAGTCAAAGATTGGAGTATAGTGCCAACAAAAAGTGAAATTTGTTTTGATAGCAAATGTTTTAACATTATCAATCCTCGATTGATAACTCTTTTGCCTAGCCGTATAAACCATATTCCTTTGGGCTTCCAAATGACACTACCCATAGGTTACATAGTTCGGATTAAACAGCATCTCAGTGGTAAACCTTGGAAAATTATCAATGAATATTTAACCGCAGAAAATGTCCTTACTCCTGTGCATATTTCAATCATTACGCCTTATGAAACACAACTTCAACCAGGAGAAATTCTCACCCATATTCAACTTCAACCCATTACCGGAGTTTTAAACAGTATTGAAGGTAAACATACTCTAAATGCATGGGCACAAATCAAAAAATTGATATTTTGTTTGTTTAGATACGGATGACATTTACTTTTCCGACCCTGATGATATAGAAGAAATAGAGAAAGAAGAAGAAGAAGAGGAGGAGGAGAAGAAGAAGGAAGAAGTGGGAAACAAAAGAGAAAAGAAGGTAGAGGGGGAGGTAGAGGCAAAAAACAATGAAGAGGCAAAGGTGGAAGGACCATTTACATTAAAAAGAAAAGTGAAATTTTCTGTGGATCAATCTGATGACACAGAATCTGAACAAGATGATTTGAGTCTGCTCAATGATTACTATTGACATTTCAGAACTACAGAATGAGTGTGACATTTGAAAAACTATTTGATTGGGCTATTTTACCGTCAAAAGTTGTAGTAGATGCTTCAACCAAGAACCACTGTTTTTCTTTGAAAAATCCCCAAAAAATCCGTCTTTACCCCGACACAATAAATCATATTTGTTTGGGATTTCGCATGAAAATACCCTATGGATATACTTTTCAAATAAAAAAACTTTTTAAAGAACCTGTTTGGCAAATTTTAAGTGATTATTTGATTGCTCCCTATCTGGACAACCTTCCAGTCTCAATTCCCATAGTTTCATCTAGTGAAACTCTGCTTTATCCCGGAGATATTCTAGCTCATCTACAACTTTATCCAGTTTGTTTCATCTCACCAATTTTATCGGGTAAGAATCAATACTAATTATTCTTTTTGTCAAATAGTCTAAAATTTATAATCTGTATGGTTTTCAGTTAATGATGATGATGATGATAAACGCTCCAGTTGCTGCTGTCATTGTAGTAACTAAGAAACGATGCCACGGATTTAGCAGTCATATCATCAGTAAACGCATAACTAGCAAACGCATAGCTAGTGAAAAAGTGAAAAAGTGAAAAAAGTGATTATATGTCATTGCACCATTGAGTTTCTCAAAGAATTCCCAGTGTCAGTCACAACTCCAACCACAGCAGCAGCAGCAGCAGCAGCATCGGTATCATCAACCTACACTCCTGTAAGGGGGTAATTAAAAAATCTTCTTTTTACAGAAAATAGACACTCATAATGTCATCTGAACATTTTCCATGTGTATGTATCAAAAATGTCAAAGCATTTTTAAATCAAAAAACTCAAAAACTACGATTCAGTCCCAGTTTACCGGTTAAATTTGAAAAATCTTTCATAGGTCAGTACTTTTTTCAAAAATTCAAAACAAAATTGAGTAAATTTTTACTATTGACATTTCTCTTTTTTGTTGTGTAGATCTTCTCTTGCAACAGATCTGGTTAAATCATAAAAAACCGGGAGTTATTTCTCCCTATTCAAATTACTATGCACTGGTAGAAACTTTGAATAGAACACCAAGAATGTGGAATACAAGTCACGGTCTGCTAACTACATTGAAATACATATCATGGACATTGAACATTGATATTAACGTGCTGGGATTTAAACAGGCTGGAATGACCCACTATTGTCCTCATGCTGCTGACTACTATTTTCTTTGCTACATTTTTCAAAATACTACTTTAAAACTAATGAGAAAATCTAGTTACTGGAAACCTATTATCATACTAGAATACCAAAAGCAATATTATATTCCGCAAAAATATGTTCCTTTTCCAGTTCAACCCTGTTTGATTGATCAATCACCGTTGACTGCTGTAACTTTAAATGACAAAATTTCTATTGATCATAAGACCATTTCAAAAATTTTACAAAATGAACCTGTTGATTTTCCCATTTCCTTGCTAATTTATACAAATTACCAATATGTTAAAGTGACACATACAAAAGAAATTTCCAAACACATTATCAAAAAATATGAAAACCCTACCAGCAATCATGTATTACATCTTTTCTTAGCTCCTCATTTACCCACTACTACGTACAGTACCTCCACTTATACGTTTGACCTTTTTCAACTGACTTTGATCAAAGATTCAGGATTGTTTCATCCCAATGATATACTCAACTATAAGCATTTAACTGAAGGAAAATCCGTTTATCAAACCAATAGCTCTAAAAGTGGTCCATTATTGAATCAAGACCACTGTATTTGTGATCATCCAGATATGGAAGAACTATGGGATATACCCAAATATGCTGATTTAGCTAACACTCATTTTCAAACCCGATTTTTATATGAAAATTTAAAGACCCTAGGCTTACTTAATACTTATTTAGAAAGAGCTTTAAAAGTCTGCAGTGAAATATCTTTTCTAAGTTATGACACAGAGGCCCTCAACAGACAAATCATAAACTTACATGACGGTACATTTTATGATGAATTTAACTTTGAAAACCATTTTAGTGACACTGTTCAAAAAAAAGTTATTCATGGTGAACAACAGCTTTACATCATTGGATTATGTGACATAATCCCAAAAATGAAAACTGTTAACCTCTTGGAAAAATACTTACCTCAATCGTTATTTATCAAAATTATTCGTTATGTATTTAGTGATGTAGACCATTTAAGAAGTCATCTCAGTTGGAACTATTGTAAGAGCCTATTAGATCCTTTACCCTTAGAAAACTGTGCTGAAGAACTTTTATTGCTTTTTGAAAACAATCCAGTGTCTGAGCACCATATCAAAACATTTCACTTGGGTAAAAATCATATCAAACCTAAAAATGAACCTTCTCATGGTAAAACTATACAAATGATTTATCGATTTCTTACCTATATTTATCAACGAAATATTCTGACTAGTATCATTAAGTATATCTTGTTAAAACCTTTGCTGGCAAAATTTGAATCATCCAAACTTATTGAGGAAAAACGTGGCATATTTTATTTGATCTACAAACGATTACAAGAAATTATTTTTGAATCGGTGCTCACTGCTTTTAATGGTCAAAATTATGATAATATTTTGTTATGCAACAATCTAGTTATTATCATGACAAAACTCAATGAAAAAATCAAAATATTCAAAAAGGGAGCTTCATTATCCACCATTAATATTTTTGTTAAACATAATCTCAATAGATTGCGAGATATTATTAATATGAACCCACTCCAACTAAAATCAAAATTAGATAATAGGTGGTTAATGAAACTCTACATCAAAGATGTGCGAAATTTAGTAGCGGCTAACATGTCATTGGATAAAATTGGTAAACTATTCAACTTGAACGTATCTAAACTGTGTTTTCCTTATGAACAAGCTACTACAATAAAAAAACTTGCTCAATATACTTCCTTGCACCCATTTGATGACTCATTTTGGCAGGATAATTTTTCCAACAAAACCGTCAATTTGGAAACACGTTTAGCTGCCCAAGAACTTTTTCAATCAAAGCAATTTAACAACCTGTATGAATATGGTGAATATTACCTGAAGCAAGATTGTCTTTTATTACACTCAGTACTGTTAACTCTTTTCAGAACCTATCTTCAAGAGTCTATTAATATTTTCATACGTCGAAATTATTCTCAATCTAGTTTATCTTACCAGGAATTTTTCATAGTTGAACCTTCCAAACAAATTGAAAAAAACTTGGCCCCAAAAATCATAAAAAATCCTTTTTTTAACTATTTTATAAAGCAATCAGTAACAGGAGGTTTGTGCACAAGTTTTGTACACGGAAATATCAGCAATCAAACGGTTATCAATGAGCATTTAAATGATTTAGAACATACTCAGCACATGGGGGCCCAATATTGGCCTAACTTTCAAAATTTAGCTAAGACAACAACCAATCCATGTTTTGATGAAACTCCCATTGGTATTTCTACCATTGATATTCGTTCTTTGTATCCAAGTGCAGCTGTAAAAAAATTACCTGTTGGTACTCCTCTTTGTTATTCCCGTTACACAGTTGATGATTTCCCAAAAGTAAAAGATAAGAAAAGGACTTTATCACTTCAGCAATACTGTCAAAAAGCTCGTGAATCAGGAAATCATAACACAGATATAATGCGATTGATTAACACCCCCCCTCGTTTCCATACTGAATTCTATGCCTTAAATCATTATCTCCATCAGTTGCCTGCTCATATAACTGTGTTAAGATTTCAATCAGCTTTTACCGCTATGGGTCAATTGTGTTTTACTCAATACCCTTTAGATGGATTTCTGTCCTATTATGATCCCACTGACAATAAGGTTCATATAAAACTTATTCAGTATCAATCAGTCTATTATCATGGTCATAAATCTACTTGTTCAGTTCCCAATTCCTTGGCTGATATTGAAAAGGCAAAAATTACTGCAGATGTCAAAGAAAAAATTGTCAACCTAGGGCAACATTATATTGACCACTTTCAACTCTCAAACATAGATTTTGAATATGTAGAAATTTTTGATTGCGATTTTTATCAGCACCGAATACCTAAAAAACTGGGTTTTTGCCCTTCCTATCAAAAATCGTATAATTATAATGATTTTCTTCATGATATTTTCCAAAAAAAATTAACAGGATTTCTACTGGTAAAAAATTTACAAATTAAAAAAGAAGCACAAAATCCACTTTTTGGTTTTGTTATTCAAAAAGTAGAATATGGAACTGAAGTGCTATCTGACTATACAAAAGCTAAACACCCTGAATTCAAATCTGCATCCCGAGTAGTTAGTATAAACAAAAGTAAATCTTTCATGGTAATCAGCACTGAATATCTGAATTGGTTACATATTAATTTTGGCTTTGAAAATCCTCCTGACATTTATCACGCGCTTTTCTTTCAATTGGACACTTACCTAAAACCTTACATTGAAAACAAATTGAGAGCCAGAAAACAAATTAAGGAACTTATTAAAAATGAAAAAAATGCTGAAACCCGCCAGATTTATGAAATTCAATCAGAACTCATAAAATTAATGTTAAATTCCTGTTATGGATTTACTTTATGCAACGTAGCTTCAACCAAATTCAAAACATTGGAAAACCGAAAAAGTATGCCTTCTATCATGAAAGCTAAAAACAGAATAAAAACAGCTATTCAATTTAGTGACAAAGTATTTCTGATTGAACTCAATAAATCAGTAAAGGATTCATTTCAAACTCTTTTAGGTCAAGTGGGATCGTATATTTTATTTCACAGCAAAATTATTCTAATCAAACGACTTAATTTCCTGCTAAGATATCTGAATCCTACTAAAGCTCAACTTTTGTACATGGATACTGACAGTGCTCATTTTTTACTAAAACATAAAGAGTTCATTGACAATGTAGATGACCAGTTTAAGGAAGTATTTCAAAAACTTTTTGACAAACATTTTGATTCAGGTAGTAAACTTAGTGGCATATGGGTTCAGGAAGGATTTTTTGAGAAAGCCCTCTATATTGGGGAAAAAAGTTATGTGTTATCCAATGACAGTAATCCGCACTATCTAACACATATGAAAGGATTAAATCAATATTTTCAGCACCAATTTGTCCAAAAACGTATTGATCCGCAAATAAATTCTGTTATAAATTATAACATATTTCAAAAATCTAATGACGGTCTCATTTTTAAAACATTTGTCAGTAAAAATTTGTTCAGAACCTATGTACCCTGTAAACGATATTTTGTGACTGCTACTGGTAGTTTGCCGTTAACCATGGATGACAATTTACCTGACTAATGTCTTTCAGAGCAAAATGTCTAACATTGACCAGCCATCCACGGGTGAGAAGATAATGGTTGATCACCTCCCACAATCTTCAACTTCTCCTTCAACACCCTTGACTCACAATGAGTGTCATGGATCACAATCAATAAACACTGATTACGACATGGTGAGTGACACACCTACAAACCCCTATTTTTGGTTTAGAAAATGGAATCAGGATAACGGAACAATGACAGCAAACAAAAATGAAGACCAACTGACACTGGAAAAAGTCCAAAACATTTACCTAAACGAACTTAGTAAACTAAAACAGGAAATAGAGAAGCAATTTCAAACTCGTCCACCCCCTTTGTTGTCACTGCCAATGTCACTAGAAGAACAACTGGATATTTGCCACAATCACCTAATCAAACTTCAAAAGAAAATCAAAGACAATCAAAAACTGGTGTCAAAGGAACACGTTTGTAGTTCAATCATTCGTGGTGTAGACTTGTTGAAGGACTACCCGGAAACCACTACTCTACAAGAAAACATGTTCAAACTATTTACGGAAGCTGACATTCCCCTGTTTTGGATTATTGGAATGAGAGTAGATCCCGAATCTAAAGTGACAACAAGTGACAATGAAGAAGAAGAAGAAGAAGAAGAAGAAGAAGAAGACGAAGACGAAGATCCAAAACAAGTGATGGAATCTGATGGTGCTGCTGATGCTGCTGATGATGATGATGCTAATGATGACAATAATATTGAGATTGATGATGATGATGATGATGATGATGATGATGCTCAACAAAACAACAAAAAGATGTACACAGCTGTCATTGTTACTTTTATCAATGAGTATGTCAAAAAAACAAGCTATTCAAATGCTTACTGATTTTTTTCGATCAGGTCATAATGTACGTTTTGACATGTGTCATTGTCAGGAAAAATAATTTTGT
>Ga0105090_10002567_pt1 | contig 10145 bp, 8 predicted proteins | sample PPLLak3March2015_FD_79110 | JGI IMG/M metagenome (GOLD analysis project Ga0105090, IMG submission 79110) | Freshwater sediment microbial communities from Prairie Pothole Lake near Jamestown, North Dakota, USA - PPLs Lake P7 Core (1) Depth... | ecosystem: Environmental > Aquatic > Freshwater >... | reverse complement strand
GAGCTGGGCTGGCGGCCGCTGGTGCTGTGGGGGCGCCCCGACGAGCAGACCCTGGCCGAGCGCATCGCCGCCGGCTGCGACGGCGACGTGCCGCCCTTCCTGAAGGTCGGCGAGATGGCGGCGGCACTGGCCGGCGCGCGCCACGTCGTCGGGCTGGACACCGGCTTCACGCACCTGGCCGCGGCGCTGGGGCGGCCGACACTGGGCATCTACTGCGACCACGAGCCCGGGCTGGCTGGCATCACCGGCCCGGGCCCCGTCGCCAGCATCGGCGGCAAGGGGCAGCTGCCTTCGCGCGCCGACGTGCTGGCGCTGCTGGAGACCCAGCTCGGCGGCTGAACGGTACGCGCGCGGCTAGAGCGCGTCGACGTATTGCGGCGGGTAACTGTCCCAGCTCAGGCAGCCCGGGCACTGCCAGAAGTAGTGCCGGGCCTCGAAGCCGCATGCGGCGCAGCGATAGCGCTGCAGCGGCCGCGCCGCCTCGGCCACGGCGGCACGCAGCGCCGGCCAGGCGACGGCCGGCCAGCGCTCGTGCGGGACCTCGAGCAGCAGTTGCACTGCCGACAGCGACGGGCGCTGTTGCAGGTGCGACAGGAGTCGCGGCAACGTGGCCGCGTCGTCTTCGAGCTGTCGCAGCGCGCGCAGCAACTCGACCGATGGCAGCGTCGCCAGTGCCGCGTCGAGCGCGGCTTGCGCGGCCGCGCCCCGGCCCTGCGCGACGGCGGCCGCGGCATAGTCGCCGGCGACGAGCAGGAAGGCCGCCGGGTGCAGCTCGCGCAGCGTGTCCCAGGCCGCGAGCGCCAGCAGCGGCTGGCCGCCGCGCAACAGGCGCTGGCCGCTCAGCAGCAGCGGTCGTGGCGCGTGCGGCGCCGTCTTGTGCGCCCGCTGCAGCGCGGATTCGGCATCGTCGGGGCGGCCGGCGGCATCGGCTTCCTCCGCGATCTCGCACTCGTAGTGCGCGATGCGTGAGGCGAACGAGCCGTTGCCGGCACGGTCGAGGTGGCGTGCCACTTCGATCGCTCGCGGCCAGTCGCGCGAGCGTTCGTACAGCGACAGCAGCTCCAGCCGCGCCTGGGCGTCGAAGGGCGTGCCCTCCAGCGCATGCCAGGCGGCCTCGGCGCGGTCGAAGAGGCCCGCCTTCATGTAGTCCTGCGCCAGCGCCAGCTGTGCGCGGTCGCGATCGCCGCCCTTCAGGTCGGCGCGACTCAGCAGGTGTTCGTGCACACGCACTGCGCGCTCGAATTCGCCGCGGCGGCGGAACAGGTTGCCCAGCGCGAAGTGCAGCTCGGTCGTGTCGGGGTCGTTCTGCACCGCCTCGATGAAGGCGTCGATGGCCTTGTCCTGTTGCTCGTTCAGCAGCAGGTTCAGGCCCTTGAAGTAGGCGCGCGGAGAGTCCTGGCGCTCGCGCCTGAGCTGGCGCAGATCGAAGCGCGAGGCCATCCAGCCCAGGGCGAAGGCCACCGGCAGGCCGACGAGCAGCCACTGGAAGTCGAATTCCAGCATCGACCTACAGGCCTTCGCGCGGCGGGTGCGTGGGGCTGGGCTCGGACGGCGCCGCCGGGGCCGGCCTCGCAGACGGCGTCGGGGCCAGCCGCAACGCCTCGCGCCGGTGCCGCCACCAGCTCGGCAGCATGGCCAGCGTCCCGATCGCGCAGCCGGCCGCGAAGGCGGTCAGCACGACGATCACCATCGGCGTTCGCCACTCGACGCCGAAGAACCAGTGCACGACCGCCGTCTGCTGGTTGTTCAGCGCGAAGGCGAACAGCGCAAAGAAGAGGAAGGCCCGGAAGAGCCAGACGAGGGCTTGCATTCGCCGCGCATTCTAGGGGCGGCGGTCCGGTGCGCGGCGGCGCCGGCGCAGCGCGGCGTCAGCGGCCGGGGGGGGCGGCGGCCGCCTGGGCGTCGACCGACTCGCGCAGCGCCTTGCCCGGCTTGAAGTGGGGCACGAGCTTCTCGGGGATCACCACCTGCTCGCCGCTGCGCGGATTGCGGCCCACGCGCGGCGGACGGCGGTTGATCGAGAAGCTGCCGAATCCGCGGATCTCGATCCTATGGCCGCGCGCAAGCGCGTCCGACATCGCATCGAGGATGGCCTTGACGGCGAACTCGGTATCGCGCTGCGTGAGCTGCGCGAAGCGTTCGGCGAGCTGGGCGACGAGATCGGAGCGGGTCATGGGCTGGACAGGGGGCAGGGGGCTGCCCGGCCCCGCGAGTGCGGGGCCGGGTCGCTGCCGCCCTTATTCCTTCTGCGTGTCGAGCTTGGCGCGCAGCAGTGCGCCCAGGCTCGTCGTGCCGGCGTTCTCACGTTCGCTGGTCTGCGCGATGCGCTGCATCGCTTCCTGCTGGTCGGCGTTGTCCTTGGCCTTGATGCTGAGCTGGATCGAGCGCATCTTGCGGTCGACGTTGATCACCATCACGCTGACTTCGTCGCCTTCCTTGAGCACGTTGCGTGCATCCTCGACGCGGTCGCGGCTGATCTCGCTGGCGCGCAGGTAGCCGGTGACGTCTTCGTTGAGCTGGATCTCGGCGCCGCGCGGGTCGACGCTCTTGACCTTGCCGGTGACGATCGCGCCGCGGTCGTTCAGGGTCGTGAAGCCGGTGAACGGGTCGACGTCCAGCTGCTTGATGCCCAGGCTGATGCGCTCGCGCTCGACGTCGATCGCCAGCACCACGGCCTCGACTTCCTGGCCCTTCTTGTAGTTGCGCACCGCGGCCTCGCCCGGCTCGTGCCACGACAGGTCGGACAGGTGAACGAGGCCGTCGATGCCGGCCGACAGGCCGATGAAGACACCGAAGTCGGTGATGCTCTTGACGGGGCCCTTGACCTTGTCGCCGCGCTTGACGTTGGTGCTGAACTCTTCCCAGGGGTTGGCCTTGCACTGCTTCATGCCCAGGCTGATGCGGCGCTTGTCCTCGTCGATCTCGAGCACCATGACCTCGACTTCCTCGCCCAGGGTGACGACCTTGGCAGGAGCGACGTTCTTGTTGGTCCAGTCCATCTCGGAGACGTGCACCAGGCCCTCGATGCCGGGCTCGATCTCGACGAAGGCGCCGTAGTCGGCGATGTTCGTGATCTTGCCGAACAGCCGCGTGCCGTTCGGGTAGCGGCGGCTGACGCCGTGCCAGGGGTCGTCGCCGAGCTGCTTGATGCCCAGGCTGACGCGGTTCTTCTCGGCGTCGAACTTCAGCACCTTGGCGGTCAGCTCCTGGCCGACCTGCACCACCTCGCTCGGGTGGCGCACGCGACGCCAGGCCATGTCGGTGATGTGCAGCAGGCCGTCGATGCCGCCGAGGTCGACGAAGGCGCCGTACTCGGTGATGTTCTTGACGACGCCGTGCACGATGGCGCCTTCACTCAGCGTCTCCAGCAGCTTGGCGCGCTCCTCGCCCATCGAGGCCTCGACGACGGCACGGCGCGACAACACGACGTTGTTGCGCTTGCGGTCGAGCTTGATGACCTTGAACTCCATGGTCTTGCCCTCGAACGGGCTCATGTCCTTGACCGGGCGCGTATCGAGCAGGCTGCCGGGCAGGAAGGCGCGGATGCCGTTGACCAGCACCGTGAGGCCGCCCTTGACCTTGCCGTTGACGGTGCCGGTGACGAATTCGCCCGACTCCAGCGAGTTCTCGAGCGACATCCACGACGCCAGGCGCTTGGCCTTGTCGCGCGACAGGATGGTGTCGCCATAGCCGTTCTCGACGGCGTCGATGGCCACCGAGACGAAGTCGCCGATCTGGACCTCGAGTTCGCCCTGGTCGTTCTTGAATTCCTCGATCGGCACGTAGGACTCGCTCTTGAGCCCGGCGTTGACGACGACGTGGTTGAAGTCGATGCGCACGACCTCGGCCGAGATGACCTCGCCGACGCGCATGTCGTTGTTCTTCAGGGACTCTTCAAAGAGCGCGGCGAAGGAATCGCTGCCACCGGTGGCGGTGACGGTAGTTTGGACGGACATGGGTTTCCTGGGGCCCGGAGGAGTGGAGTGCAGAGCCGGGCGATGCATGCGGCGGGTGCCGCGGGTGAAAGTTGAAGTAGATCCGCCGCGCCTGGAGCCTGCCGGCCACTGGAAGGAGCGCGATGGACGCCTGTGCCCCGTTCCGGCGCAGCGCGGGCGGCTACGCCGGGAAGGGCCCGCGCTGCTGCCACCAACCCAGCACCTGCTGCACCGACTCTTCGATGCTCAGATGCGAGTTGTCGAGCAACAGCGCGTCTCCTGCCGGCTTCAAGGGTGCGACGCTGCGATTCCTGTCGCGTGCGTCGCGCGCCTCGAGGTCGGCACGAAGGTCTGCGATGCTAGCGGAAATTCCTTTTGAAATCAACTGCTTATGGCGCCGTTCGGCGCGTTCGGCAGGGCTCGCGGTGAGAAAGACCTTGAGCGTCGCGCCGGGGAAGACCACGGTGCCCATGTCGCGCCCGTCGGCAACCAGCCCGGGCGCACGGCGGAAGGCCAGCTGCCGCCCGTGCAGCGCCCGGCGCACGGCCGGGTGCGCCGAGACGCGCGAGGCCAGCAACCCGGTCGACTCCAGCCGCAAGTCGTCGCACACGTCGCGCCCGCGCAGCCAGGTGCGGCCGCCGTCGAAGCGCAGATCCAGCGCGCCGGCCAGGCGTGCGACGGCGGTCTCGTCGTCGGGCGAGACACGGTCCCACTGCGCGGCCAAGCCAGCGGCGCGGTACAGCGCGCCCGAGTCGAGCAGGTGCCAGCCCAGGGCCGCGGCCACCGCCGCCGCCAGCGTGCCCTTGCCCGAGGCGGTGGGGCCGTCGATGGTGATCACCGGCACGTCCTCCGGCGCTGCCGTGGCGACGGCGAACAGTGTCTCGAAAAAGTCGGGGAAGGTTTTGGCCACGCAGCGCGGGTCGAGGATGCGCAGCGCGGCGTGGCCGCCAGCCAGGGGATTGAACGCCGCCAGTGCCAGGCACATCGCCATGCGGTGGTCGTCGTAGGTGCGGATCGCCGCCGGCTGCCAGCGCACCGGCGGCGTGATGTCGATGAAGTCGTCGCCCGCGTCCACGACGGCGCCGACCTTGCGCAGTTCGGTGGTCATGGCCGCGATGCGGTCGGTCTCCTTGACGCGCCAGCTCGCGATGCCGGTCAGCCGCGTCGGCGCATCGGCGTACAAGGCCATTACCGCCAGCGTCATCGCGGCATCGGGGATGTGATTGCAGTCCAGCGTGATGCCGGCCAGCGGCCAGCGCCCGCGATGCACCTGCAACCAGCCGGGCCCGCTGGTGACTTCGGCGCCCATTGCGCGTGCCGCGTCGACGAAGCGGATGTCGCCCTGGATCGAGTCGCTGCCGACGCCCTCGATGCGGACTGGCGCCGCGGCCGTGGCCGCGATGGCGCCCAGCGCGATGAAGTACGACGCCGACGAGGCGTCGCCTTCGACGTGGATGCTGCCCGGCGTGCGATAGCGGCTGCCTTGCGGCACGGTGAAGCGCTGCCAGCCGTCGCGCGCGACTTCGATGCCGAAGCGAGCCAGCAGCGCCAGCGTGATGTCGACGTAGGGCCGGGAGATCAGTTCACCGTCGACCTCGACGACCACCGCGCCGTCGTCGCTGACCAGCGGCAGCGCCAGCAGCAGCGCGGTGAGGAACTGGCTGGAGACGTCGCCGCGCACGCGGATCGGCGCCGACGTCGCGAGCCGGCCGCCGGCGCTGCCGCTGATGCGCAGCGGCGGGTAGCCGGGCGTGCCCAGTGCCTCGACGGTGCAGCCCAGCGGCCGCAGCGCGTCGACGAGGTCGCCGATCGGCCGCTCGTGCATGCGCGGGACGCCGGCGAGCTCGAAGCGCCCGCCCTGCGTGGCAGCCAGCACGGCCAGCGCCGCGGCCAGCGGCCGCATCGCGGTACCGGCGTTGCCCAGGAACAGCCGCGCCTCGTGCACAGCCAGACGGCCACCGAGCCCGGTGACGTGCAGCACGCCGCCATCGCGCCGCAGGCCGCAGCCCAGCGCCGCGAGCGCGTCGAGCATGACACGCGTGTCGTCAGAGTCCAGCAGGTCGTGCACCGCAGTCGAGCCCTGCGCCAGCCCGGCGAGCAGCAGCACGCGGTTGGAGATGCTCTTGCTGCCGGGCAGCCGGACGGTGCCGCTGGCGCCGCTGAGCGGGGGCAGGTCAATATGCGGGAGGTCGAACATGGTGGCGCGCGAAGGTCATTGCCGTGCCGTGGCGGGCCGCGGCACGCGGTATCAGTTCTTGCCGGCCCCGGGCACGCGCGGCGCGCCCATCTGCCAGTGGGCGCGACCCTCGGCGGAGCCGCGAATCAGGCCTTCCAGCGCGTCGGTGTTGGCCTCGCGCATGGCGTGCTCGAGCGCGTCGAGCGCGTGGCGGAAGCGCTGCGACTGCTTGAGCACCTCCTCGCGATTGGCCACCAGGATGTCGCGCCAGGTCTCGGGGCTGCTGGCCGCGATGCGCGTGAAGTCGCGGAATCCCGGACCCGCCAGCGAGAGGTAGTCGCGCCCGGCCGGCTGGTTGACGATGGCGCTGAAATAGGCGAAGGCGAGCAGGTGGGGCAGGTGGCTCACGGCAGCGAAGGCCGCGTCGTGGTTCTCGGCCGTCATCTTGAGGACCTGGGCGCCGACCGCCGACCAGGCGTCGGTGGCCCTCTGCACCAGCTCGGGCGCGGTCTGCACGAGCGGGGTGAGGATCACCTGGCGGCCGCTGAACAACGCGGCGTCGGCATTCTCGATGCCCGACGACTCCTTGCCGGCAATCGGGTGCGCCGGCACGAAGGACGCGACGCGCTCGCGCAGCACGCGGCGTGCGGCGTCGACGACGTCGCGCTTGGTGCTGCCCACGTCCATGAAAAGCACGCCGGGCTCGACCAGGTCGCGGATGGCCCGGAAGGTCGTCTCGGTGGCGGCCACCGGCACGGCGATGAGCACGATGTCGGAACCGGCGACCGCGCGCAGCGCCGATTCGGCGGCGGCGTCGATGACGCCGAGCTTCTTCGCGCGCTCGGTGGTCGACGGCGACTTGCTGTAGCCGACGACGCGCCGCACCAACCCGGCCCGCTTGAGCGCCAGCGCGAACGAGCCACCCATGAGGCCGCAGCCGATGAGGCCGAGCTGGTTGAACATGGTCAGTGTTTTCCGTCGCTATCCAGCAGCAGCCGCAGATCCGGCTCCGCCGGTCTGCTGGCTGGCGCCCCCCTGGGGGGAGCGCCGAAGGCGCTACGTGGGGGGGTCATTTCACGTCGATCGGGTAGGTGCCGAGCACCTTGAAGAACGCGCAGGCGTCGCGCAGCTCCGACAGCGCCGCCGCGACGCGCGGCTCGGCGGGGTGGCCCTGGACGTCGATGTAGAAGTAGTACTCCCACTGGCCGGAGCGCGCCGGCCGCGACTCGAAGCGGCTCATCGACACGCCGTGCGTCTTCAGCGGCACCAGCATGTCGTGCACGGCGCCGGGGCGGTTCGTCACCGACACCACCAGGCTCGTGCAGTCGTGGCCCGAGGCCTGTGGCGAGGGATGGCGCTGCGGGTGCGTGACGATGGCGAAGCGCGTGCGGTTGTGCGGGTCGTCCTGGATCGCCGGCGACACCACGTGCAGGCCGTATTCGCTGGCCGCCCGTTCGCTGGCGATGGCCGCCAGCGTCGGGTCCAGGCTCGCCAGCCGCGCGCCCTCGGCATTGCTCGCCACCGGCCGGCGCTCGGCGTTGGGCAGATGGTTCGACAGCCAGCCGTGGCACTGCGCCAGCGCCTGCGGGTGCGCGAGCACGGCACTGATGCCGTCCAGCGCATCGACGCGCCGCAGCAGGTTGTGGCGAACGAACAGGCTGGTCTCACCGATGATGAAAAGCGGCGTGTGCAGGAACAGGTCGAGCGAACGCGCGACCACGCCCTCGGTGCTGTTCTCCACCGGCACGACGCCGAAGTCGGCCGCGCCGGCAGTGGTGGTGCGGAAGACCTCGTCGATGCTGGCGCAGGGCACGCGCGTCATCGACGAGCCGAAGTAGCCCAGCGCCGCCTGTTCGCTGAAGGTGCCCGCCGGCCCCAGGTAGGCCACCCGCGTGGGCGTCTCCAGCGCGCGGCAGGCGGACATGATCTCGCGCCAGATCGGCGCGATGCTCTCGGTACCCAGCGGTCCCGGGTTGCCGGCCTTCAGGCCGTCGATGACCTGCGCCTCGCGCTCGGGGCGGAAGACCACCGAACCCTCACGCTTCTTGATCTCGCCCACGGCCAGCGCCAGTCCGGCGCGGCGGTTCAGCAGCGCGAGCAGTTCGCGATCGACGGCGTCGATCCGCTCGCGCAGGGCCAGCAGTTCGCGCTCCGGGCTGGGGGCGTCGGCCATGGACCTCGGGCGTCGCGGCTACTTCTTCTTCGGCGCCGGCGCCGGGGCTGGCGCGGACGCACCTGCGCCTGGCGGCGGCAGGCCCAGTCGAGCGGATACGCTCTGTTCCAGCGCACGCACCTTGGGTTCGATCGTGGCGCGCGTCTCGCCGACGAGCTTCTCGGCCAGCACGCGCTGCATCTCGGGCATCAGGCTCATGAACTTGCGGTTCACCGGCGACTCCAGCAGCGCGACGATCTGACGCAATTCGTCCTCGGTGAAGCGCTCCTCGAGCATGGCGCCGTAGGTCGACGGCGCCAGCTTGACCGCCTGGTTGCGCATGATGGGGGTGACCTCGTCCAGGTACTTGCGCACGTCGGCCTCGATCTCGCGCGCCACCGCCTCACGCTTGTCGGCCGCCACGCGCTGCTGCAGCGCCGCCGAGGCGGGCTGCCGCAGGCGCATCGCCGGCGCGGCCGCCAGGCTGCTGCCCAGGCTCTCGATGCCCGGCTGCTGCAACAGCAGCACGCGCGCCACCAGCTCCTTCTTCGCTGCGCTCGAGGCGGCCGGGGGGGGCGTGGTCTGTGCCTGCGCCAGCGTGGCGCCGGCCAGTGCAGCGACTATCAGTAGTGCCTTGAACATCAGTTCCCTTCGGTTGCGGCGCCGTCGGCGCCTTCGGTTCCCTCGTCCCCCTCGGCCGGCGCATCGTTCTCGACGATGCGTTGCAGCCCCGACAGCTGGGTGCCGTCGTCGAGCGCGATCAGCGTCACGCCCTGCGTGGCGCGGCCGAGCTCGCGGATCTCGGCGACGCGCGTGCGCACGAGCACGCCCTTGTCGGTGATGAGCATGATCTCGTCGGCCGGTCGCACCAGCGTCGCGGCGACCACGCGGCCGTTGCGCTCGCTCTGCACGATGGCGATCATGCCCTTGCCGCCGCGGCCGTGGCGTGTGTATTCGACGATGGAGGTGCGCTTGCCGTAGCCGTTTTCGGTGGCGGTAAGCACGCTCTGCGTCTCGTCCTCGGCCACCAGCAGCGCGATCACGCTCTGGCCGTCGTCCAGCGTCATGCCCTTGACGCCGCGCGCCTGGCGGCCGTGGGCCGTGACGTCGGTCTCGTCGAAGCGCACCGCCTTGCCGCCGTCGCTGAACAGCATCACGTCGTGGTGGCCGTCGGTGAGCGCAGCGCCGATCAAGACGTCGCCCTCATCGAGCGTGACGGCGATGATGCCGGCCTTGCGCGGGTTGCTGAACTCGTCCAGCGGTGTCTTCTTCACCACGCCCTGCGCGGTGGCCATGAAGACGTAGTGATCGGCCGGGAAACTGCGGAAATCGCCGGTCAGGGGCAGCACGACGGTGATCTTTTCGCCGGGCTGCAGCGGGAACATGTTGACGATGGGCCGGCCGCGCGAATTGCGCGAACCTTGCGGCACCTCCCACACCTTGAGCCAGTAGACGCGACCGCGGTCGCTGAAGCACAGGATCCAGTCGTGCGTGTTGGCGATGAAGAGCTGGTCGATCCAGTCGTCTTCCTTGGTCTGCGTGGCCTGCTTGCCGCGACCGCCACGGCGCTGCGCGCGGTATTCCGCCAGGGGCTGGCTCTTGACGTATCCGGTGTGGCTGAGCGTGACCACCATGTCGGCTGGCGTGATCAGGTCTTCCGTGCCCAGTTCCAGTGCGTTGCGCTCGATGACGCTGCGCCGCGCCCCGAGCTTGGTCTGGCCGAATTCCTGGCGCAGCGCAGCCAGTTCGGCAGCGATGATGGCGGTCACGCGTTCGGGGCGGGCCAGGATGTCCAGCAGGTCGGCGATCTGCGCCATGACCTCGCGGTACTCGCCGATGATCTTGTCCTGCTCCAGCCCGGTCAGGCGCTGCAGCCGCATCT
>Ga0105090_10002566_pt1 | contig 10145 bp, 9 predicted proteins | sample PPLLak3March2015_FD_79110 | JGI IMG/M metagenome (GOLD analysis project Ga0105090, IMG submission 79110) | Freshwater sediment microbial communities from Prairie Pothole Lake near Jamestown, North Dakota, USA - PPLs Lake P7 Core (1) Depth... | ecosystem: Environmental > Aquatic > Freshwater >... | reverse complement strand
GCGATCTTGCCGGCCACCATCACGTCGGTGGCGCGCTTGATGCCGTCCACCAGGCTCTCGCGGCAGCCGTAGAGGTTGTCGAACTTGCTCTTGGTCACCGAGTCGTTGACGTTGATGGCGCGGAACATCAGCGTACCCTTGGCGCTCATCTCCTTCAGGCGGTGCACGCCGGTGGTCGTCTCCTCGGTCACGCCGATGATCTGCGCGCTCTTGCGGCTGTACCAGGTGGGGTCCTCGGTCAGCTTGGCCTTGATCGAGGCGTAGAGCTCGCGCTCCTCCTCGCTGCCGGGGTTGGCCAGCACCGAGGCGTCCTTCTCGGCGCGCTTGCCCAGGTGCATCAGCAGCGTGGCGTCGCCGCCGTCGTCGAGGATCATGTTCGGGCCTTCGTGGGCCGCGCCCTTGGGGCCGAACTCGAAGATGCGGTGCGTGTAGTCCCAATAGTCGCGCAGCGTCTCGCCCTTGTAGGCGAACACCGGCGTGCCGCCGGCCACCAGCGCCGCGGCGGCATGGTCCTGCGTGCTGAAGATGTTGCAGCTGGCCCAGCGCACCGAAGCGCCCAGCGCCTGCAACGTCTCCACCAGCACCGCGGTCTGGATGGTCATGTGCAGGCTGCCGGTGACGCGCGCGCCCTTGAGCGGCTGCCTGGCGGCGTATTCCTCGCGGATGGCCATCAGCGCGGGCATCTCGCTTTCGGCGATCTTGATTTCCTTGCGACCCCAGTCGGCGAGCGACAGGTCGGCCACGGCATGGTCTTGATGGGGTTTGAGAACGGCGTTCATCGATTCAGGCTCCAAACGTGGAAGACCCTGCACGGCAACGCTGGCGATCCGGAAGAACTCTCACCCACGACGCGACGTGCAGGTGAGCGCGGTTGCAAGAAAGGACCTTCCGAGCCTGGCCTCGGTGGAAGGAGGTTGCAACGCTCCTCGGAAGACGGCGAAATTGTAGCGTCTGCAGCAGCGGCCTGCACGGCCCCGTTGCCAACCACCGCGCCCGGCGCCGCGCCCGGCCGCGCCCGCCGGGGCTCAGCTCTGGTGGCTGGCCGCCACGTACTCCTCGGCACGCCCGGCGACCAGCGCCGCGCGGCCGACGAGCAGCGGATCGACCGAGCCGATCACCGCACTGTCCTTGTTGGCATAGGGCAGGCGGTGAAGCAGGTAGCGCATGGCATTCAACCGCGCGCGCTTCTTGCAGTCGCTCTTGACCACGGTCCAGGGCGCGTCGGCGGTGTCGGTGTGCAGGAACATCTGCTCCTTGGCCACCGTGTACTCGTCCCACTTGTCCAGGCTGGCCAGGTCGATCGGGCTCAGCTTCCACTGCTTCAGCGGGTGCGAGCGCCGCTCCTTGAAGCGCCGGCGCTGCTCGTCCCGGCTGACCGAGAACCAGAACTTGAACAGGTGGATGCCACTCTTCACCAGGTGGCGCTCGAAATCCGGCGCCTGACGCATGAACTCGTCGTACTCGCCATCGCTGCAGAAGCCCATCACGCGTTCGACGCCGGCGCGGTTGTACCAGCTGCGGTCGAACATGACGATCTCGCCCCGGGTCGGCAGGTGCTGGGTGTAGCGCTGGAAATACCATTGCCCGCGCTCGATCTCGCTGGGTTTCTCCAGCGCCACGACGCGCGCGCCGCGCGGGTTCAGGTGTTCCATGAAGCGCTTGATGGTGCCGCCCTTGCCGGCCGCGTCGCGGCCCTCGAAGAGGACCAGCACGCGCTGGCCGCTGTCCTTGACCCAGGCCTGCAGCTTCAGCAACTCGACCTGGAGCCGGTACTTCTGCTCTTCGTAGGTCTTGCGCGAGAGCAGGTACTTGTAGGGGTAGCCGCCAGCGCGCCAGTCCTTGGCCAGCGCCAGGTTGCGGCTCTCCCGCGTCTGCTCGGCATCGGCGGGTTCGAACAGCGCGCTCTTCAGTGCCTCGACATCGTCGGGGGCGGCGCCGGCGACGATGGCCTTCAACGCCGCGGCAGCCTGGGTGGCATCGCCGCTGCCCAGCCGCTCGATGATGTCGCGCATCGCGGCGCCCTGCGCGTCCTGCTTGCCCCGCGTCGCCTGGCGCACCACGTGTCGCGCGATCGCGGCCGGTTTCAGGTCGGGCGCCGTGTCGCCGGCCCGCGCCGTGCGCAGGGCGTCGGCCGAGGCGACTCGGCGTCGCGCCTTGTTCGGCGGCGTCGCGCTGGCGTTTCGGTTGGCGGTGCGGGTGTCCTTGGCCATGCTCATCTTTCCTGCGCTGCGCGCCACAAAAGAATCATTATCAAAATTGCGACCGGGCCGCCCTTGCGCAAGATCAACGGCAGGACCGCGCCAACCCGCTGGCGTGGGAGACTTGCACGATGGCCCGCCCACATGTCCACGCCGGTGTCGCGCGACCGCTCGCCGAACTGCCGGCAACGGCCCTGCGTGCCGCGCGCGGCGTGCTCACCGACATCGACGACACGCTGACCCGCGACGGGGTGCTGGATCCGGCGGCGGCGCGCGCGCTCGACGCGCTGCGCGCGGCCGGAATTCCCGTGCTGGCCATCACTGGCCGGCCGCAGGGCTGGAGCGAGCCCTTCGCGCAGGCCTGGCCGGTCGAGGCGATCGTGGCCGAGAACGGTGCGGTGGCGCTGATCCCGCAGTCCGGGCGCTTGCTCATCGAGTATGCGCAGGACGCGCCGACGCGCCGCCTCAATGCCGAGCGGCTGCGCGCCACCGCCGCGCGTGTGCTTCGCGAGGTGCCGGGGGCCACGCTGGCGCGCGACAGTGCGGGCCGCGTCACCGACATCGCCATCGACCACGCCGAGTTCGCCCGGCTCGACGCGGCGCAGGTCGACCGCGTGGTGGCGGCGATGCGCGCCGAGGGGTTGAACGCCACCGTGAGCTCGATCCATGTCAACGGCTGGTTCGGCACGCACGACAAGCTCAGCGGCGCGCGCTGGATCGTCCGACGCCTCTTCGGCCGCGATCTCGACGCCGAGCGCGGTCAATGGCTCTACGTCGGCGATTCGACCAACGACCAGGCGATGTTCGGGCACTTTGCCCTGTCGGTGGGCGTGGCCAACCTGCTGCACTTCGCCGGGCAGTTGCACACCTGGCCGCGCTACCTCGCGCAGGGCGAGCGAGGCGCCGGCTTCGCCGAGGTCGCCGACGCGCTGCTCGCAGCCCGGCATGACGCCTGAAGCCGGGGCGACGGGCCTCAGCCCGGTGTCATGAAGCTCTCGAAGCGCTGCAGTTCGTCGTCGAGCGCCGTGCGGTAGGCCGCGCCGCGCGGCGCTCGCCCGGCCACGTAGCCCAGCTGGGCGTCCAGCCGGCCGTCGCGCCAGGCGAGGTTGCCCCAGCCGATCACCTGCCCGCGCCACAGCATCGGCATTGCGTAGTAGCCGAGCTTGCGTTGCGGCGCCGGGGTGTAGGCCTCGAAGCGGTAGTCCCATCCCCAGAACAGGGCGAAGCGGCGGCGGTCCCAGACGATCGGGTCGAAGGGCGCCAGCAGCCGCAGCCTGTCGTCGGCGTCGCGGCTTGCCGGGCCTGGCGCATCACCGGCCGGCCAGAACCAGGCTACACCGCCGATGCGCGTCGACGGCAGCCGCTTGCGCGCCCGATCGAGCGCCGCACCCCGCTGGCTGCGCCACTGGGGCACGCCGGCGCCCAGGTGGCTGAGCAACTGGCCCAGGGTGGCCGCCGGCAAAGGTGCGTAGGCGGCCACCGCGACGTCGACCAGCGCATCGTGACGGGCTTGGCTCTGCGCGGCATCGGCCGGCGTCGGCGTGGCGGTGCGCAGCGCGTAGACGCGCACGCCGCGATCGCGCCGCGCGATGCGCAGCAGCCCGCGGTAGTGCATGGCATCGAGCAGCTGCGTCGAGGCCCGGCTCGAGCCGCCGAACCAGTTGCGCGTGCGCCCGTGCTGGAAGTGGGCATCGACCTCTGCCGGATGGACACGGCCGCGCTGGCGCACGAAGTCCAGCACCGCCGAGGCTCGGGCCTCGCGGCTGCGGTCCCAGGGCGGATGCGGCTCGCGCGGATGCATCCAGCCCGCCGTCGTGCGCGGCAGGAAGCCGTAGTTGACGAAGAAGTCCTCCTCCAGCGGGAGCCGCGGGTAGCGACGCTCGAGCTCGCCGGCCCGATAGTCGCGCACACGATGGCGCAGCACCAGGTCTTGCGCGCGCGCCGGTGCGCGGATCGGGTCGGCCTGCACGAAGCCCAGCCGCTCGATGGCGCGCAGCAGGGTGGTCGGCGGGAACAGAGTGCGGGCGACGGCGTGGCGGCGCAGCGCGTCGAGATCGAGCGGCATGGCGCGATGATGCCGCGGCGGCCCCGCTTCGGGTGCAAGGGCCGGGCGTGGTCGGCGCTTGCCGCGTGCCACGCGGCCGGCCTCGCGCCGAGCAGCCGCTGCGGTGCGTCACGATCGCCTGCCGGGCGCCGCCCGGCAGGCCGTGGCCTCAGCCCTTCAGGCCGGCCAGGTCGCGCAGCACCGCGACCTTGTCGGTACGCTCCCAGTTGAACTCCGGCTCGTCGCGGCCGAAGTGGCCGTAGGCGGCGGTCTTCTCGTAGATCGGGCGCAGCAGGTCGAGCATCTGGATGATGCCCTTCGGCCGGAGGTCGAAGACCTCGTTGACCAGCGCGGCGATCTTGGCGTCGGGCAGCAGGCCCGTGCCTTCGGTGTAGACGGTGATGTTCATCGGCTTGGCCACGCCGATCGCGTAGGCCACCTGGATCTGGCACTGCTTGGCCAGGCCGGCGGCGACGATGTTCTTGGCCACATAGCGCGCGGCGTAGGCGGCCGAGCGGTCGACCTTGCTCGGATCCTTGCCCGAGAAAGCGCCGCCGCCGTGCGGGCAGGCGCCGCCGTAGGTGTCGACGATGATCTTGCGGCCGGTCAGGCCGCAGTCGCCCTGCGGGCCGCCGATGACGAAGCGGCCGGTCGGGTTGACCAGGTAGCGGGTGTTCTTCAGCCACTCCTTCGGCAGCACCGGCTTGATGATCTCCTCGACCACCGCCTCGATGAAGCTGGCCTTCATCTTCGTCGGCGTCTCGCTCTGGTCGGGGCTGTGCTGGCTGCTCAGCACCACGGTGTCGATGCTGTGCGGCTTGCCGTCCACGTAGCGCATCGTCACCTGGCTCTTCGCGTCGGGGCGCAGGAAGGGCATGCGCCCGTCCTTGCGCAGCTGCGCCTGGCGCTCCACCAGCCGGTGCGCGTAGTGGATCGGCGCGGGCATCAGGTCCGGCGTCTCGTCGCAGGCGTAGCCGAACATCAGGCCCTGGTCGCCGGCGCCGGTGTTCAGGTGGTCGTCGCTGGCGTGGTCCACGCCCTGGGCGATGTCGTTGCTCTGCTTGTCGTAGGCCACCAGCACCGCGCAGCCCTTGTAGTCGATGCCGTACTCGGTGTTGTCGTAGCCGATGCGCTTGATGGTGTCGCGCGCCACCTGGATGTAGTCCACGTGCGCGTTGGTCGTGATCTCGCCGGCCAGCACCACCAGGCCGGTGTTGCACAGCGTCTCGGCGGCGACACGCGAGCGCGGGTCCTGCTTGAAGATCGCGTCCAGAATGGCGTCCGACACCTGGTCGGACACCTTGTCCGGATGGCCCTCGGACACGGATTCGGAAGTGAAAAGAAAATCGTTCGACACGCTGCAAACTCCTGAGCTGGATGAGACCGATCGCGTTGCCGACCGTAGCTCGGGGAGGAGCGGCGAACGCTTTAGCAGTATTTTCGGGACGGACGAGTCCGCCTTCCGGCCGGCTCGGCCGGCAGCGCCCCGCAAGTAGTTCATAACTCGGCGCCGCGAGCATTATACGAATCATGTTCTTCCTGCTGCGCTGGCTGTCCCGACGTCCGCTGAGACACTTGCACGCCCTCGGCGCCTGGATGGGCTGGCTGGTCTACGCGCTGTCGCCTTCGTACCGACGGCGGGTGAAGACCAATGCGGCCCGCGCCGGCGTCGCCGACGCGCAGCGCCGCCAGTCGGTGGCCGAGGCCGGCAAGATGGTGCTGGAGACCCTGCGCCTGTGGCTGCGCCCGGCCACGCAGCCCATCGCCGACGTGGTGCACTGGGAGGGCGAGGCACTGATCGACGAAGCGCTCGCGCAGGGCCGCGGCCTGCTCTTCCTGACGCCGCACCTGGGCAGCTTCGAGATCACCGCCCAGGCCTATGCCGAGCGCTTCGGCAAGCGGCGCCCGATCACCGTGATGTACCGCCCGGCGCGCTACCGGCTGCTGCGCGAGCTGGAGGAAAGCGCCCGCGCCCGTCCGGCGCTGGCCACCGCGCCGGCCAGCGTGGCCGGCATACGGCAGATGATGCGCGCGCTGAAGCGCGGCGAGGCCGTCGGCCTGCTGCCCGACCAGGTGCCACCCGAAGGCATGGGGGTCTGGGCGGATTTCTTCGGCGCCCCGGCCTACACCATGACGCTGGCGGCGCGGCTGGCGCAGCAGTCCGGCGCGCCGATCGTGCTGGCCCTCTGCGAGCGGCTGCCGCAAGGCCGCGGTTTCCGCCTGCGGCTCAGCCCCCTGTCCGAGCCGCTGCCGATGCAGGGCCTGGACGCGCAGGCGCTGCAGCTTGCGCAGGCCCAGGTCATCAATCGCGCCATGCAGCAGCTGATCCTGCAATGCCCGCAGCAGTACCTGTGGGGCTACAACCGCTACAAGCAGCCGCGCGACGGGAGCCCACCCGCGCCGGGGGCTGCGGCGTGATGCCGGCATGCTGAGCCGCGCGCTGGCGCACGCGCTGCTTGCGCTGCTGTGGCTGCTGCACCTGCTGCCGCTGGCGCTGCAGGCGATGCTGGGCGGCGCGCTCGGCCGCGTGCTCTACACGCTGGCGCGCGAGCGTCGGCGCATCTCGGCGCGCAACGTGCAGCTGTGCCTGCCGGAGCTGACGCCGCTGCAGCGGCGCGACCTGCTGCGCGCGCATTTCCGCTGGCTGGGGCGCAGCGCGGTGGAACGCGCGCTGCTGTGGTACGCCAGCCCCGCACGCCTGCGCCGGCTGATCCATGTCGAAGGCGACGTGCACTTCGCCGAACGCAGCGAGCGCCCGGTGATGTGGCTGGTGCCGCATTTCGTCGCGCTGGAGGCGGCCGGCCTGGCCACGCAGCTGTTCCAGAGCCGCCCGGTGGTGTCCGTCTACCAGGCGCAGAGCCATCCGGTGTTCGACGAGGCGATGCGCAGCGGCCGCTCGCGCTTCGGCCGGGGCGAGCTCCTCAGCCGGGCCGACACCGCGCGGCCGCTGGTGCGCGCCATCCGCCGCGGCCATGCCTTCTTCAACCTGCCGGACATGGATTTCGGCTTGAAGGACGCGGCCTTCGTGCCCTTCTTCGGTGTGCCCGCCGCCACGCTGCTGGCGCCGTCGCGCATGGCGCGCGCGCTGGGCATGGTGGTGCAGCCGGTGGTGGCGCAGATCCTGCCCGCCGGCGCGGGCTACCGCGTGCAGTTCCTGACGCCCTGGACCGACTGGCCCAGCGACGACCCGCTGGCCGATGCGCGGCGCATGAACCAGTGGATCGAGCAGATGGTGCGCGCCGATCCGGCGCAGTACCTGTGGGTGCACAAGCGCTTCAAGACGCGGCCGCCCGGCGAGCCGGATCCGTATGCGGCGCGCGCCGACGCGCCGTGGCCATAATCGGCGCATGGGCATGAAACTGCGCTTCACCAAGATGCAAGGCGCGGGCAACGACTTCGTGATGCTCGACGCCACGCGCCAGCCGCTGGAATTGAGCACCGAGCAGTATCGCGCGCTGGCCGACCGCCACTTCGGCATCGGTGCCGACCAGATCCTGGTCGTCGACCCGCCGCGCTCCCTGGGCGTGGACTTCGGCTACCGCATCTTCAACGCCAGCGGCGACGAGGTCGAGCACTGCGGCAACGGCGCGCGCTGCTTCGTGCGCTTCGTGCGCGAGCGCGGGCTGACCGACAAGCCGCGCATCAAGGTCGAGACCGTCAACCGCGTCATCGAGCTGCAGCTGCGCGACGACGGCCGCGTCACGGTGGACATGGGCGCGCCGGAGTTCGCGCACGCGCGCATTCCCTTCCTGCCGGCGGGCATGACGCCGCGGCGCGAGGGCGATCTCGAGCTCTGGCCGCTGGAGCTGATCGACGCCAGCGTCGAGGTGGCCGTGGTGTCGATGGGCAACCCGCACGCGGTGCAGCGCGTGGCCGACGTGGCCGCCGCCGACGTCGCCAGCCTGGGCCCGGAGATCGAGGTGCTGGACTGCTTTCCGCAGAAGGTCAACGCCGGCTTCATGCAGGTGCTCTCGCGAGGCCACATCGCGCTGCGCGTGTTCGAGCGCGGCTCGGGCGAGACGCTGGCCTGCGGCACCGGCGCCTGTGCCGCGGTGGCGGCCGGCATCCGGCTGGGCTGGCTGGACCCTGCGGTCGAGGTCGACACGCGCGGCGGGCGGCTGAGCATCGAATGGCGCGGCCCGGGGCAGCCGGTGCTGATGACCGGCCCCGCGGCCACCGTCTTCGAAGGGGAGATCGAACTGTGAGCATCCAGGGCATCACCGAGCACGACATCAGCAACTACCTGCTGAACACGCCCGGCTTCTTCGAGCGCCACGCCGAGCTGCTGGCCACGGTGCAGCTGACCAGCCCGCACGGCCAGCGCGCGGTGTCGCTGCAGGAGCGGCAGATGGAAATGCTGCGCGAGCGCATCAAGGGGCTGGAGCACAAGATCATCGAGATGATCCGCAACGGCCAGGACAACCTGGCCATCTACGACCGGCTGCACCAGTGGACGATGCGCCTGCTGCTCACCGGCGATGCGGCCGAGCTGCCGCAGGTGCTGCTGGACGACCTGAAGCAGCGCTTCCAGGTGCCGCAGGCCGCGTTGCGCGTCTGGGGCGCCGACGCGGCGCATGCCGCGCTGGCGGCGGCGTCGCCCGTCAGCGATGACCTGAAGGCCTTCGCCTCCAGCCTGTCGCTGCCCTACTGCGGCGCGAACGCCGGCTTCGAGGCCTCGGCATGGTTCGACGCCGCGGCCGGCGTGCAGAGCATGGCCATGGTGCCGCTGCGCCGCGAAGGCGCAGCCGAGGCCTTCGGGCTGCTGGTGCTGGGCTCGCCCGATCCGACGCGCTATGCCGCGCAGATGGGCACCGAGTTCCTGTCGCGCATCGGCGAGGTGGCCAGCGCCGCGCTGGTGCGCCTGCTGCCCAGGGGCTGACTCCCCGCCGCGCGTGGCCGCCGACGCCATCGAGCTCGACGCCGGGCTGCAGCGCTACCTCGAGCACCTGCGGGTGGAGCGGCGCCTGGCGCCGCGCAGCGTGCAGATGGTCCACGACGCGCTGCTGCGCCTGCAGCGATATGCCGCGGCCGCGCCGGTGGCGCTGCGCGAGGTGCAGCCGATGCACGTGCGCCGCTGGGCCGCGCTGCTGCGCGACCAGCCGCTGGCCGCGCGCAGCATCGCCATCCACCTGTCGGCCTGGCGTGGCCTGTACCGCTGGTGGGGCCGGCAGGGCGAGGTGACCCTGAACCCGGTGGAAGGCGTGCGCGCGCCCAGGGCGCCGAAGCCGCTGCCCAAGGCGCTGTCGGTGGAGCAGGCGGTGTCGCTGGCGGCCTTCGAGCCGACGCGCGGTGATGCCGCGCTGCGCGCGCGCGACCACTGCATGGTTGAGCTGCTGTACGGCAGCGGCCTGCGCGTGGCCGAGCTGGTGGGGCTGGACCTGCGCGCCAGCGAGCAGGCGGCTGGCTGGGTGGATGCCGCCGATGCCAGCGCGCAGGTGCTGGGCAAGGGCCGCAAGCGCCGCACGGTGCCGGTGGGGGCGTCGGCGCTCGCCGCGCTGCGCGCGTGGCTGGCGGTGCGCGCGCAGGTGGCGGCGGCGGAGGAGCCGGCGCTGTTCGTCAGCACGCGCGGCACGCGGCTCACCGCCAGCCAGGTGCGCTCGCGGCTGAAGGGCCTGGCGCAGCAGGCCGGGCTGCCGACGCACGTGCACCCGCACATGCTGCGCCACAGCTTCGCGTCGCACCTGCTGCAGAGCAGCGGCGACCTGCGCGCCGTGCAGGAGCTGCTGGGCCACGCCAACATCGCCACCACGCAGGTCTACACGCGGCTGGATTTCCAGCACCTCGCCAAGGTGTACGACGCGGCACATCCGCGCGCCAGGCGCAAGTGAAGTCCATCCGCCTGCGCGAGGGCAAGGAACGCTCGCTGCTGCGCCGCCACCCCTGGGTGTTCGAAGGCAGCATCG
>Ga0105090_10002565_pt1 | contig 10149 bp, 9 predicted proteins | sample PPLLak3March2015_FD_79110 | JGI IMG/M metagenome (GOLD analysis project Ga0105090, IMG submission 79110) | Freshwater sediment microbial communities from Prairie Pothole Lake near Jamestown, North Dakota, USA - PPLs Lake P7 Core (1) Depth... | ecosystem: Environmental > Aquatic > Freshwater >... | reverse complement strand
CAGACCTTCATGGGCTCGGCGGCCGGCTTCGTGGCGCAGTTCTTCCCGCTGTTCCTGCTGGGCGCGTTGTTCGGCAAGTTGATGGACGACAGCGGCTCGGTCAGCGCCATCGCCAACTTCATGACCGAGAAGCTCGGCCCCAGCCGCTCGGTGCTGGCCGTGGTACTGGCCGGTGCACTGGTCACCTACGGTGGCGTCAGCCTGTTCGTGGCCATGTTCGTCATCGCGCCGATGGGCCAGGCGCTGTTTCGCGCCGCCGAGATCCCGAACCGGCTGCTGCCGGCGGCGGTGGCGCTGGGCACCACCACTTTCACGATGACGGCCATGCCGGGCACGCCGGCCATACAGAACGCCATCCCGATGCCGTTTTTCGGCACGACGCCCTTTGCCGCACCGGGGCTGGGCATCGTCGCATCGGCGGTGATGCTGGGCTTCGGCCTGTGGTGGCTGGCGCGTGCCGAGAAGGCGGCGCGCCGTGCCGGTGAAGGCTTCGGCGGGCCGGCACCGGTGGCCTCGAGTGCGGCCGATGCGGCACACGACTCGGTGGTGCGCGAGCGCGCCACCACCTCCCAGGCCTTCGACCCGGCCGAGGCCGAGCGCGGCCAGCGCAGCAGCGACCTGCCGGGCATCGGCATGGCCATACTGCCGTTGGCGGTGGTGATGGTGGTCAACCTGACGATGTCGATGATCGTGCTGCCGCGCATGGACCTGGACTTCCTGGCCGAGCCGCAATGGGGCTCGACCTCGCTGGCCGGCGTCGGCGGCGTGTGGTCGGTGATCGTCGCGCTGTCGGCGGCCATCGTCGTGCTCTACGTGCTCAACCGCGGCCGCCTGAAGTCGCTGCGCGAGACCGTCGATGCCGGCCTCAATGCTTCGGCGCTGCCGGTCATCAGCGTTGCCAGTCTGGTCGGCTTCGGCGCGGTGGTCGCGGCGCTGCCGGCCTTCCAGGTGGTCAGCGACTGGGTTCTCGGCATCGAGGGCGGGCCGCTGGTGGGCCTGGCGCTCTCGACCAACGTACTGTCGGCGCTGACCGGCTCGGCCTCGGGCGGGCTGACCATCGCGCTGGGTGCGCTCGGTGAAACCTACATGCAACTGGCCGCCACCTACGGCATCGACCCGGCGCTCATGCACCGGGTGGCCGCCATCGGCGCCGGCTCGCTGGACAGCCTGCCGCACAACGGTGCAGTGGTCACGTTGCTGGCGGTGTGCGGCGCCACGCACAAGCAGAGCTACTTCCACATCGTCATGGTCGGGATCGTCGGTGCGCTGCTGGCGCTGGCCGTGGTGATCGTGCTGGGCACGCTGTTCGGCTCGTTCTAGATTGCGTTCAGTTTGATCCCAAACTGGGACACCACTGCCCGCGAACAGGGGCTTGGCGATCGGGTCCAGGCGTGCCTTGGTCTCGGCCTCGGCCTCAGCGCTCTGTTGGAGTGGCTTGCCCAGGCTCAGATGTTCGACCATTGCCGAAATCGACCCTTCGATCAGTCAAGTCTGGCTGTCCCCTGGCGGTTGCGTGCTGGGGGTCAGCTCCCGTTGCCTCTTGCGTTGCACGGTGTCCGCCCGAAGTCGAAGGACCACTCATACGCGCCACATCGCTGGGTACCATGCGCACCAAAAGGTCCCGCTGCGGCAGCGGCACCTCGATGCCGGCGTCGGCCAGCGCGTCGCGGGTGCGCATCGCCAGTTCGCTGCGCACCTGGACCCAGTCGGCGTGGTCGATGGTCCAGGCGCGCAGGCTGAACTCCAGCACGCCGTTCGCCAGGCCGGTGACGATGGCCGCCGGCGCCGGCACGGCCGAGACGCCGTCCACGGCGCGGGCGATGCGCACCAGCAACTCGATCACGCGCCGCGGGTCGGCCGTGTAGACGATGTTGAATTCGAGAGTGATGCGCCGGCTCGTGCCGCTGAGCGTCCAGTTGACCAGCTTGTCGGCCAGCAGCATGCCGTTGGGCACGACCACGTCGGCGCCGTCGAAGGTGGTGACGGTGGTGGCGCGCAGGCCGACTTCGCGCACGCGGCCGACCATGCCGGAAACCTCCACCGTGTCGCCGCGCTGGATCGGCCGCTCGAACATCAGGATCAGGCCGGACACGAAGTTGCGCACCACGTCCTGCAGGCCGATGCCGATGCCGACGCCGAGTGCGCCGAAGACGAGGGTCAGCTGTCCGACGTGGAAGCCTGAGGCTGCCAGCGCCGCCAGCAGGCCCAGGAACAGCACGCCGTAGTAGCTGAGCGAGGCGATGCTGCTGCCGACGCCGCGCGGCAGCGGCAGGCTGGCCAGCACGCTTTCGGCCAGCACCACGCGGATCGTGCGCGCCAGCCAGAAGGCCGCCCAGGTGGCGATGGCAAAGGTCACCAGGTTGCCCAGGCTGAGCGACAGCGAGCCCAGCTGGAATTCATGCGTCAGCACCGCCACCAGCAGCGTCGATGTCGGCCGGTAGACGCGGAAGGCCTGCAGCGTGAAGATCAGCCAGGCGATGACCAGCAGCGCGCGTCCTGCAGCGAGCACCGCCGGCACCACCGCGCCGGCGTGGCGTGACGCGAATCGCGACACTGTCGGCCCCGCCAGCAGCACCTGCAACAACGCCAGCAGCACCTTGGCGCCGGCATAGATGGCCAGCGCCGCGTAGCTGCTGTCGAGCGTGGCCGACACCAGCACCGAGGCCAGCGACACGTTGCCCAGCACATTCGCGCCGGCGGCCACCACCATGACGGCAATGGCGATCCAGCGCAACGCGCTCCACATGCGCGCGGGCAGCAGGTCGTCGTCGGCGTCGTCGGCGGCCTCGCGCGCGCGCTGCGCGTGCCAGGCCAGCGTCAGCAGCATCACCAGCGTCAGGGCGAGCAGCAGCACGCGGTACAGCCACAGGTTGCCGACGAGCATCGATACCACCACGTTCAGCAGGTAGAACACCGCGCTCAGGTAGGCCCAGGGCCCGACGATGCTGAGAAGGCGCCGCCGCAGCAGGCCCAGCAGCGGAATCCACGCCAGCAGCATCACCAGCTGCTGGCGCAGGTTGGGCCCTTGCAGGTCGTACAGCACGGCCGCGCCCGCCAGCAGCAGCAGCCAGGCCGCCCAGGGCCGGGCCAGCGCCTGCGCGGCCGCTTCGTTCAAGTCGCCGGCGGCCACCAGCCGACCGGCACGACGCTTGATCCAGAACATCATCGGCAACAGCAGCAACCCGATCGCGGCCAGCGCCGGCAGCAGCCGCGCACGCGCGGCATCGTAGTCACGCGCGAATGCCGTCTCGATCTGCAGGCTGCGCCGCACCGCTTCGCCGATCGACTCCTGGCGGCCGGCATCGGGCGTCATCTGCCACAGCAGCGGTGCGTCCATCACCACCAGCTGGCGGTCCAGCGCCTCGACCTGGGCGACCACGTCGGACAGCGCCTCCTGCACTTGCGCGGACAGGGCGCTGCTCCGGCGCCCAAAGTCCAGCATCGTCGCCAGCGAGCCGGCCAGCTGGTCCTGGGCACGGGTGGTCAGGTCGACGAGTTCGCGTGCGCGCTGCTGCAACGCCTGCGACAGGTCAGGCTCGGCCAGCGTGTTCGTCCAACTGGCGCGCCGCCGGGCGAGATCGGCCGCATCCTCGGAGGTGGTATTCGTGGCGCGCGCCAGATCGGCGCGCGTGAGATCGATGGCCCGGCCATGCAGCCGCCAATGGCGCTCCAGGCTCTCCAGACGTTGCACCGACAGCGTGCTCAGGTCGGTGTTGTCGGTGAAGTCACTCAGCCGGTTCAGTGCCGCCGCCTGCTGGGCCAGCGCAGCAGCGTGGTGTCGCACCGTGTCGGACTCTCGCGCGCGGCGCTCCAGCGTGCGCACGAGCTTCTCGTCGGCGTCGGCACGCGCCGGAATGTCTGCTGCGGCGATGGCGCGCGCGCGCGGCCCGCCGCCGGCTGCGGCCTCATCGGGCTGCGGGCTCGCGCTCTGTGCCAGCGCGGTGGAAGCCCCCCATAGCCAAGCACAAGCGACGACGCCGAGCCACCGCAGCGCCACGCCGACCGTCATGGCCAGAAGGTGTCCTCCTGCTCGATCGCGATGATCGGATCGGTGCCGGCCACCATGACCTTGGCAAGCGTCAGCACGCTCCTGTCCGCGCTGATCAGCGTGGCCACCGACTTGCCGTCACGCGCGCCTTCGGGGGTCGCCGCCCTTAACGGCGCCACGGCGTCAGGTCCATGGGTCTCGTTCGAGACGTCAGGTTCGCCGGACGGCGGCGCTGCCTGGCGGCAAGCGCCAGGGACACTCCGTCATTCTCCGCACAGCAGACGCATGCGCCGCTCGGCCAGAGAAAAGGCCTCGTCGGTCTCGGCCGCAAGCACCTGCTGCTTGGCCTGCTCGCAGGCGTTGGCCGCCTGGACGTCGGCGGGTTCTGGCTCCACCGCTGCGGGTGCTGGCGCAGGAGCCGCAGCGCGGGCGGGGGCCGGGGCCGCCGCCGGGCGCGCCGGCGGTGGTGAGCAGCGCGCATCGGGCACCAGACGGATGTTGGCGAACTGGCCCTGTTCGATGGACACGCAGTCACCGACGCGTTTGCCGGCCTGGTCGGAGACGATGCGCACGGTGTTGCTGCCGCCGATCAGGACCGTGTACTCGAAGGCCTGCGAACGCGTCGTCATGTCGCCCACCCGGCTGCCGACGGCGGCCCCGCCCACGGTGCGCAGTGCGCGGTTGCTGCTCGACTGTCCGCTGCCGGAGGCCAGACCCAAGCCGCCGCCGACGATCCTGCCGACGTTGCGCCCGGTGTTGTCGTTCACGGTGGCGGGCGTCACGGCCGTGATGCGGCCGTACTCCACCCGGGTCTGCGCCAGCGCCACCGCGGGCAACAAGGCCAGCAGGACCAGAGCGGTCCTGCCTGGCAGTGATCGGATCCAGGTGGGCGATTTCTGTTTCATGGGAACTCCTGCTTCGGACAAAGCGTTATCGTGGCCTGCGTTGTGGCCGCGGCAAGGTTATCGGGCGATGAATTCTGCTTCAATGCACCAGCCCAAGGCCGCGGCTACCCTTGGGTCGGCACTCGAACGAGTTGCGGGGTCGGCCCGCTCAGCCCCGCAGAGCCCACACTAGCACAATGAACTTCCGGCAACGACATTGGAATGAGGCCTGCAAGCGTTGCGCAGCGCAGCGGCTGCTGCAAGAGCACCTGCGCAACGCGGGCCAGGTGATGTTCCAGGACCATCGGCTCACTGGAGCGCTGTCCCTGCAGCCGCGCCAGCACTTCGACGCCTATGCCAACTGACAACGCAGCCGAGGATGCACCCACGCCGGTGCCCTGCTCCAACAACCGGGTGCTGCTGATCGTGGCGCTGTTTCCGCTGGCCTTCGTCGCCGCCGCGCTGGTCATCGACACGCCGCACGACATCTACCGGGGCCTGCTCGCCATCCTGGGTTCGCGCGACACGCTGATCACCGACTACATCGGCCTGGGCGGCATCGGCGCGGCCTTCATGAACGCGGGGCTGCTGACGCTGATCGCGATCGGCGTCTACTATCGCTCTGGCGCCACCATCGGCGGCGCATCGGTGGCTTGCCTGCTGCTGGTGCTGGGCTTCGGCCTGTTCGGCAAGAGCCTGATCAATGTCTGGTTCATCGTGGTCGGCGTGTGGCTGTACGCGCGAGTCCGGCGCGAGCCCTTTGCCAAGCACATCAACGTCGCCTTCTTCGGTGGGGCGCTGGCGCCGATCTTCACCGAGATCCTGTTCAGCTCGGCGCTACCGCTGCATTGGAGCCTGCCGCTGGCGGTGCTGACGACCGTGCTGCTGGGCTTCGTGCTGGTGCCGGTGGCGGCGCAACTGTTCAATGCACACATGGGCTACACGCTCTACAACATCGGCTGGGTGGCGGGCATCGTCGGTACGGTGGTCGTGGCGGTGTACAAGTCCTATGGCTTCGTGCCCGACCCGGTATTCATCTGGACCACCGGCAACAACCTGCTGCTCGGCAGCCTGCTGGTGTTGTTGTTCGCCGGCATGGCCGCGGGCGCCTGGTTGCTCGACAGGAACTGCTGGCGCGCCCAGGCGTGGATCCTGCGTCAGGCCGGCCGCTCACCCAGCGACTTCGTCGCCCAGGCCGGCATCGGGCCCAGCCTGCTCAACATGAGCCTGGCTGGCGCCATCGGTACCGGCTATGTACTGCTGGTCGGGGGCGACCTGAATGGCCCGACCCTCGGCGCGATCCTGACCATCGTCGGCTTCGCTGCCTTTGGCAAGCACGCGCGGAACATCGTGCCGATCATGATCGGCGTGTACATCGGCTCGATGCTCAAGGACTGGAGCGCCGACGATCCATCGGCCGTGCTGGCCGCGCTGTTCGGCACCACGCTGGCGCCGATCGCCGGGCGATTCGGCTGGCACTGGGGCATCGTCGCGGGCATCCTGCACTCATCGGTAGCGCAGAGCGTGGGCCAGGTGCACGGCGGCCTGGTGCTCTACAACAACGGCTTCGCCGCCGGGCTGGTGGCCTCCGTGCTGGTGCCGGTGATCATGGCATTGCAGCCCCCGGACAGCGGCAAGCCGAACACAACCTGAGTCGGGTCCGCGGCTGCTTCGACACCGACGCCGATTCGACCACCCGGTCCAGCCTGTGGAGGCAGGTCGGCCCAACCGCAGGCGCCGCCTTGCTTGTACAGCGATTGAAGTCGGCCGCGCGGCGGTGCTGCACGCCGCGGCCGCGCTGCAGGCATCAGGCACACTGGGCAGTCGTGCGGCCGCCGTGCCGAGCCGTGAATGGGAAACCGAGCCATGGAAACACTGCGTGCCTTGGTGCATGGCACCGTGCTGCTGCTGGTTATCGGCTGGGTGCTGACCGTCGGCAAGGCGATCTTCGTGCCCGCCGTGCTCGGCGCCGTGATCGTCTACGTCATCGTCGGGCTGGCGCATGTGCTGGGCCGGCTGCCGGGCCTGGGCCCGACGCTGCCGCTGCGCCTGCGCTACGTGTTCTCGATCCTGACAATCGCTCTGGCCTTCTTCGCACTGGCCTACCTGATCATGGCCAACAAGGAGCGCGCACTGGCGCTGGCGCCGCACTATCAGGCATCGTTGCTGGCTTCGATCCAGAGCGTGGCGGTGTACTTCGGCATCGAGACCGAGCCCACCTGGGCCACCTTGCGTCAGGACCTGCTGGCGCGGATCGACCTGCAGCGCCTGGCCGGATCGCTGCTGGCATCGGTGTCGTCGATCGTGGTGACCTTTATCGTGGTCTTCATGTACGCCGCCTTCCTGCTGGTCGAACGCACCGCGTTCGAGACCAAGCTGGCCAAACTGTCCGACGACCCACGGCGCGTGGCGCGCATCCGCGAAGTGATCGAGACCATCAACCGACGCATCGGCTCGTACCTGGCGCTGAAGTCCATGCTCAGCGTGCTGCTGGGTGCGTTGAGCTGGGCGATCATGTGGTACTTCGATCTGGAGTTCGCCGTGCTGTGGGCGGTGCTGGCCACCTTCTTGAACTTCATCCCGTACATCGGCTCATTCCTGGGCGTGGCCCTGCCGGTGCTGATGGCGGTGGTGCAGTTCGCCGACCCGGCCATCATCTTCTGGCTGCTGCTGGCGTTGACGGCGGTGCAGTTCGGCATCGGCAATTTCCTCGACCCCTGGGTCATGGGCAATTCGCTCAACCTGAGCCCCTTCGCCATCCTCATGGCGTTGGCGATCTGGTCGGAGCTGTGGGGCATTCCCGGCGCGTTCCTGGCCGTGCCGCTGACTGCCATCATGACGATCGTCTTCTCGGCATTTCCGGGCACGCGTGCGCTGGCCGTGCTGCTGTCCAAGACCGGGCGGGTCTGACGGCGCTGCCATGAGACGCCTGGTCGCAGACATCGCTGGGCTGTTCAGGTCGGCGGCCGTCAACTGGGTCAAGGACCACGCGCAGAGCATGGGTGCGGCGCTGGCCTTCTACACGATCTTCTCGATCGCGCCGCTGCTGTTGATCGTCATCGCCGTCGCCGGGCAGGTCTTCGGCGAGGAGGCGGCACGCGGCGAGATCTACAACCAGCTGCAGGGCATGCTCGGCATCAACGGCGCGCTGGCCGTGCAGGGCCTGTTGGAAAGCGCCAGCCGACCGGCGACGAGCGTGCCGGCGGCCAGCGTTGGCGTGATCGTGCTGTTCATCGGCGCGACCTCGGTCTTTGCCGAACTGCAGGACGCGCTCGACCGCATCTGGCGCGCGCCGCAGCGAGCCAGGCGATCGGGTCTGTGGAGCCTGCTGCGCGCGCGGCTGCTGTCCTTCGGCATGATCCTGGGCATTTGCTTCCTGCTGATCGTCTCGCTGGCCTTCAGCGCCGGCATGAACGCCTTGAGCCGCTGGTGGGATCCGGGCTCGAACAGCTGGAACACCTTCAGCGGCGCCAGCGAGATCGCGCTGAGCATCGGCTTCGTGACGGCGCTGTTTGCCATGATCTACAAGACCATGCCGCATGCACACATCGCCTGGCGCGACGTGTGGGTGGGCGCCGCCGTCACCGCGGTGCTGTTCATCGCCGGCAAGTCGCTGATCGGCCTGTACATCGGGCGCAGCGGCATCAGCTCGCTGTTCGGTGCGGCCGCGTCGCTGATCGTGGTGCTGCTGTGGGTGTACTACTCGGCGCAGATCTTCCTGTTCGGCGCGGAGTTCACGTGGGTGTACTCTCACCGCTACGGCTCGCGCCGTTCCAAGCCCGGGGCGGCGCCGCAGCGCAGCGACGGCCGCGCTACATCAGATTGAGCGTGGTGACGCGGCTGCCGCTGAGGCTGAGGTTGGCCATCAGCCCGCTGTTCGTCAGCACGAAGCCGACCACCGGCTGCTGCGCCGTCTGCGAGGTGACGCGGGCATCGGCACCCACGGTCAGCAGCGCCACCGAGGCGTCGGCGCCGACGGTCCAGCCGTTGCTGTTTCGGAAGCGGTTCACGGCGTCGTCGGTCATGAACAGGATGAATACCGCCTGCGACTGCGCGCCGGCGAGCCAGCCGACCGAGCCTTCGGTCATGCGGTGGTAGCTTGCGCTCTTGCCGGCCACGCGCAGCGCGCCCTGGCCCGAAGCGCCGCCGACGATGAAGCCCGCTGAAACGAAGCTGGGAAACACCAGAACACCTCGCGCCGAAGTCACCAGTTCCTGCGAGCCGCGGGCCTCGCGGTACAGGCGCGACAGCGCGCTGTCGACCCCCGAGTCGATCGCTTGGCGCTGTGCCGCCGGGTCGCCCGAAGCGCCGCTGGTCGTCGTGCATCCGGTGCCAAGAACGGCCAGGGCTGCCATTGACAGGCCGCCGGCGACGAGATTTCGCTTGTTCATGAAACAGACCTTCCTGGTTGCGTGACTGGGGTTGTGTCTCAGGCCAAGGCCTTGGCCTTGAGCTTGTCGAACTCCGCCTGCGTGATTGTGCCGGCGTCGAGCAAGGCCTTGGCATCCGCGATGTCGGCCGCGGGCGACTTGCCCGCCACCGTCCTGATGTAGGTCTCGGTTTCCGACTTGGCCTTCTGCAGACCGGCCTGCTGGCGCCCCGCCATGCCCTTGCCGCGCGCGATGATGTAGATGATGGCCGTCAGCACCGGGATGAAGATCAGCCCGATGATCCACAGCACCTTGGAGCCACCGCCGAGTTCATGGTCCCTGAACAGATCGACGACGATCTGGAACATGATGATCAGGTAGGCCACGAGGAAGAAGGTCGAGACCATCAGCCAGACCATGTCCCAGAAGTTGCTCATTGCGGTCTCCAAAGTTTGAGAAGAAGAACGACGAAAGACGGGCCGCTGCCGGCCCTTGGGGGAAAGTCAGAGCGCGTAGCGCAGGATGGCCGCCAGGCTGCCACCGCCCGGGATGTCCTCACGGCGCAGTCCCAGCACGCGAGCACCCGAGGCCGGCTCCAGCACGATGCGGCCATCCTCGTCGATGCTGCCGAGCACCCGATCGTCGATATCGATGAGCAGCGTGGCCACCGCGCCGAAGGTCGCGGCCTTGGCCGCCTGCGCGATGTCGGTGGTGGTGCGCCCCTGCGCTTCGCGCGTCACGAACAGCGTGTTCAGGGCGGCGAGCTCGTCGCGGTGCAGGCGGTCGAGCAGGGCGCGCGACGCGCGGCCAAGGTCTTCGTCGGGGGTCTTTTCGGGGTGGCCCTCGATCGACTCGCTCACCAGGTGCGGGTAGGAACAAACCGAGCGGAAGATCGCATCCAGCGGCT
>Ga0105090_10002563_pt1 | contig 10149 bp, 9 predicted proteins | sample PPLLak3March2015_FD_79110 | JGI IMG/M metagenome (GOLD analysis project Ga0105090, IMG submission 79110) | Freshwater sediment microbial communities from Prairie Pothole Lake near Jamestown, North Dakota, USA - PPLs Lake P7 Core (1) Depth... | ecosystem: Environmental > Aquatic > Freshwater >... | reverse complement strand
TCCTTGCCGTCGTCCATCAGCAGGTGGGTGACGCAGATGCGGTTGAAGACCTTGTCCGCCGACTTCTTGGCGGCCTCGGCCACGATGGGCTTGTAGGACTCGCCGTGAATCATGATCTGCCATCGCCCTTCGCGCAGATAGCGCCCGGTCTTCGGGTCCTTCATGATGGGCAGGCCCCACTCCTCGAACTGATGCACCGTGGAGTCGACGTGACGGGCCATGTCGAACAGCAGGTCTTCCCGCACCATCCCCATCAGGTCGATGCGTGCGTAGCGGACATGGTCCTCCGGCTTGTTCTCGCCCCAGCGGGTGCCCATGTAGCAGTTGATGGCGTACAAACCCTGGGCGACCGCACCGGAGCGATCGATATTGGCCTTCTCGGCAATGACGATCTTCTTGTCCTGACCCCAGAATCTGGCCTCCCACGCGGCACCCGTGCCGCCAAGGCCCGCACCGACGACCAGGATATCGATGCCGTCTTCGACGATCGTTTCGTAAGCCATCAGTAGTACACGCCTTTCTTCATCTTGAGACCCGCGGACTGAAGCGTATGCAAACCGCCCTCATCCATGCGAATGTACTTCGGCTCGTTGTACAACAGGTGTCCGTCGCGCAAGTCCTTGCTGGGTCCGGGAACGTCGGCGAGCTTGGGGATCGCCGTCCCCCAGGGCTTGGTGGTGATGGGTGACAGGAAGTTCTTTTCCGTACCGTTGCGGAACTTGATCCTCCAGGCGATCGTGCCCTTCTCCTCGTCGCGGTGGACGCGAACGCTGTGGCCGAGCGGGGCGAAGTCGGCGTATCCGCGCACATCGATCGCGTGCTGCGGGCAAGCCTTGACGCAGGAGTAGCACTCCCAGCACATGTTGGGCTCGATGTTGTAGGCCCGGCGATAGGTCTTGTCGATGTGCATGATGTCCGATGGACAGATGTCGACGCAATGTCCGCATCCGTCGCACCTCGTCATATAGACGAACGTAGGCATCGTTCCGGTTCCTTGTCTAGCAGATCGATGCAAAAGGCGTTCGGCAACGCGGCGGATGCCGCAACGTCGACGTGGCGCCTTTTGCATCGAGCGATTGATCACGAGAGCGCCCTTGGGGCGGCCCGTCGGGCGCTCTCCGGCAACTGCACGAAACAACGCGCGCCGTGCACGTGTCTGCATTGCATCTATCGTTTCGCATCATGCTGCTAATCCAGCAGAACTTGCAGGCTGCTTCTCGACTCAATAGTGGCGGGGCGCTTCGCGCTTGATGCCGAGCCCCATGTTCATCGGAGCGTCTCGCAACAGTTCCATGGAGTGTCTTTGCTGCTGCTCGGGATCCTCACGGGTCTGCGTCGGCAAATTCTCGGCCGTACCATTGGCCTCGGACACTCTCTTCTCGAAGGCGGCCGCGGGCTTGAAGAACATGTGGGCGAACTTCGACCAGGGCACCGAGCCGAAGAGGATCGTCGTGGCGAGGACGTACAGCCCGAAGAACACGCCGGCGCTGGCGCCCCCCCTCGACTGGAGTAGAGCCCAGATCAGGCCGAACGTCGCGCTGCCCAACAGGGCGAGGATGAAGAGGTCCGCGCGCATGATGCGCAGCGGCGTGCCACCCTCGGCCGCGACGTCCACCCGGATGAAAAACCAGAACCAGTATCCGCCGACGCAGATCATCAGCCCACCGAGCCACCAGAGCAGCGACACGATGGCGGGCGTGGGCGTCGCGGGCGTCGGATAGCCGAACACCATGACCGCGCTCGCGCCGAAGAAGAGCACGAATCCGTACATGCCCAGCAGGTGGGCGATCCGGCGCCGCGTGTTGCAGAACTCGCCGGAGGTGAGGACATCGACCACGCCGGTCTTGATTGCGATCGACAACATTTCGCCGCCGCCGAGTTGCCTCGGCCCCTTGCCTTGCGACTTTCGCCAGTTGTCGAAAAAGTACTTCGCACTTCGCTTGTGCACGACGTCGAACAGCGTCCCTGCCGCGACCAGCACGATCATGAGGACGACATAGGCCTGCATGACGGCAGGCGGAATGGATGCCGAGATTTCGGCAAACGGATTGCTGCTGAACATCACGATCCCCTTCCTGCTGCGCCCATCGCAAGGCGCGGTTGCCCCACATCACACACGACTCGCCGGGACCGGGCCATACCCACGTTGGGTAGCACGCCGATCGTCAGTGGCGCCGGGCCGTCCCAAGCCACTGACCCGCCGGCCTCCTCGAGTAGTCGCGGGTCACGGGCACCTGCGCGTCGGCCGGCGCGGCGATTCGCCTTGGCGTCGATCCCCGTGCGCTCCGCGTCACGGTCCAGCAATGAACCCGCTTGCCAACGCATGCGCCCGTTCCGCTGGCCCTTGCGCCAGCCTCGGGTCGCATCCCCGCGAGCGGGGCCCCTGCTCCGCCTCGGCGGTCGCCCCTCGCCGCTGGGCGAACGCCGCTCCCCCCGGGGGCAGCGAACGAAGTGAGCGTGGGGGCCGTTTCATCCTAGTGGCCGGATCTCGAAGGCGAGGCTCGCCAGGTCGGCCAGCACCCAGGTCGCCGGCGCGCCGAGCCCGGCCACCGTGCCCGGATTGACCAGCCAGGCCGTGCCCCCGCCCAGCGTCGGCTGCCGGATAACACTCGCCTCGTGCGAGTGGCCGCAGCACACGACGTCGTAGTCGCCGGTGCACGCGAGGCCGCGCGCGTAATGCGGGTAGTGCGTGGCGATCAGTCGGCGACCGGCCAGCTGCAGTTCCGCGTCCGCGCCGTAATAGACGAGCAGGCCCTTCGAGGCCGCGCACAGCTTCGTCATTGCAACCGCGTCGCCGAGGTTGTTGCCATGCACGAAGTGGACCGGCAGGCCCAGCTCCACGAGCGGGCGCAGCGTCTGCGCGCCGATCACGTCGCCGCAATGCACCACCGCCTGCGCGCCTGCATCGCGGCCGGCGCGGACCGCCGCCGCGAGCGCCGGCGCGCGGTCATGGCTGTCGGAGACCACGCAGAGCTTCATCCTTCAATCGCCGAGGTCACCAGTACGCGAGCAGCCGGTCGCCGTCGACCTTGTGAGGAAACGCGGTGAGCGGCACGTCCCCCTTGGCAACGCAATGACCCGTCGCGAGGTCGAACGCCCACTCGTGCTTGGGACAGGTGAGCCGGTCGCCCGCGATGGCGAGGTCGGGGATGTCCGTCGACTGGTGCGGGCAGCGGCTGTGGTAGACCTTCAGCGTCGTGCCGGCGCGGTAGACGAAGAGTCCGCGGCCGTCGCAGGTCAGGCGCATCGCGCTGCGCTCGGCGATCGCGGAGACCGCGGCAACGTCGTGCCAGCTCGCGGCCGCCGCGGCGCCCTTCTCGCCGCGCGTGTCGAGGCGCTCGAGCGCGAACTCCGGCAGGTTCATGCGCAGGATCACGTCGGCCGCCCACACGATCTTCGCGAGCCCCAGCGCGGGGAAGGCCATCAGCAGCGCGTCGATCACCTCGTCGGCAGTCGCGCCCTCGCGCAGTGCCCGCTTGAGGTACTGCTGCAGGCCGCGCTCGGTCTGCGCGTGCACCTTGGTGATCACCGAGATCAGGTTGCGCGTCTTCGGGTCGAGCCGCTTGCCGGCGTGCTTCAGGAACCCGAAGTAGGCGGACATCTCCTCCGGCCGCGCCTTGACGAGGAAGCTCAGCGCATCGCTCACTGGAGTGCTCCAAGTGACAGGCTCATAGGATTTTCGCAACGTGCATTCAATCTCGGCGTCATTCCCGCGAAGCATGCCCCCGAGGACTGCAATCGGGGGGCGGGAATCCAGTGTCGTTCAAAGTCACTGGGTCCCCGCCTTCGCGGGGACGACGAATCGTTGTGGCCATGTCAGCACATTGCGTTGCATGCAAGTCATCGTACTAGACCATCCGCGCGACGCGCCAGTACTGGTACCTGAGCGCGGCCACACAGCCGGCGACGATGGCGAAGAACGTGATGATCGACCCGAGAGCCAGCGTCGACACGCCGGTGATCCCCTGGCCGATCGTGCAGCCGAGCGCCGTGACGCCGCCGGCGCCCATCAGCACGCCGCCGGCGATGTGGTTGGCGAGGTCCTCGACGCTCGCAAAGCCCTCCCAGCGGAACGTGCGCGTGACCAGCGCCATCGCGCCGGCCCCGGCCATCATCCCGAGCACGCCGGCGATGCCGAACGTGACGATGCGCGAGGCGTCGGTCCACATGATGAGCAGCTCGAGCAGGAAGGCGACGGGCGCGGTGAACGAGAACGACTCCATGCGGCCGCTGTTCGTGGCGACGAACTTCTCCTCCAGCGTGGCCGGGTCTTCGGACAGGTAGCCGAGGTGGCCCGACACGTACCAGCCCGCGACGATCACGGCGCCAATGACGATGCCGGCGACGATCATCCCCCGCGACGCGCGAAATTCGCGGCTGGCGAACACGAACACCGCGAGCAACAGCGCCGCGATGCCGGGCAGCCACAGCTTCGCGGCGGCGCCCAGCCCCGCCGCCGCCGCAAGCGCGCCCAGGTCGGAGGTCTTCGCGCCCAGCCGCGCCATGTCGAGGCGCACCGTGTCGAGCAGGTTGACGCGGGGAATCGCGAACAGGCCGCGCAGCGCCATGTACGCGGCCACGGCGAAGAACACGAGCACGACCAGCGACTTCAGGTTGCCCGCGCCGACGCGGATCAGCGTCTTGCTGCCGCAGCCCGAGCCCAGCGTCATGCCGAAGCCGAACATGAGTCCGCCGACGACGTGCGACAGCCATGGCACCTGCGCGCCGGTGTAGAGGGACTTCGCGAGGTCGATCGTGCCCGTCGCGGCGAGCGCGGTCGTCCCGGCAATCGCGACGGCGATGGCCAGCAGCCACATGCGCATGCGCCGCCAATCGCCCATGTTGACCACGTCCGACACCGCGCCCATCGTGCAGAAGTTGGCGCGCTGCGCGACGGCGCCGAAGACGAAGGCGAGCGCGAACGCGCTAAGCGCGACGAGCGTGGGCAGCTGCGAAGCTTCGTTCATGAGCGGTCCCGCCTCCCCGGTGCGAACCGGACGTCCGAAAAAGTACCACACGCCGTCGCCTCTCCTTGCCCGGAGGGCGTACCCCGGATGGGGGAGCATCGGGCGGCGGCGTGCCCGGCGAGTGGCGCATCCTCGCCTTCGAGGGCTGACCCCCCAGCGATCCGGCGCCTTTGCGCTTTGCCGCGCGCTGCGGCAATCTGTCTCCCGGGCCGGCGCGGATTCCCTGCGGCGGCGATCCCGACGGGGGAGCCTCCATGCTGCGCATCGTCCTGTCCGCCATCGCCTTGTCGCTCGCGCTAGCGAGCTGCGCGACCCCCGAGCGCGCGCCGGTCGCCGTGCCGGGCGGCCTTCCGCTCCCCAAGCTGGTTGTCGTCGTGTACGTCGACGGCCTGTCGCAGGACCGACTGACGCGCGCGCACGACCTGCTCGCCGCCAACGGGCTGCGGCGCCTGATGGACCGTGGCGCCTGGTACACCGACGCGCACCAGGCGCACGCGTTCACGGTCACGGCCGTCGGCCACGCCTCGCCGATGACCGGCGCGCACCCCTACCAGACCGGCATCATCGCCAACGAGTGGCGCTCGCGCGACGGGAAGCTCGTCTACAACACCGGCGACCCCGCGCACCGCTACCTCGACGGCTCGCCGGTCGGCGAAGGCGATGGCGTCAGCCCGAAGAACCTCAAGGCGAGCACCGTCGGCGACGAGTTGCGCTACGCGACCAACAACGCGAGCCGGGTGTTCGCGATCTCCGGCAAGGATCGCGGCGCGATCCTGCCCGGCGGCAAGACCGGCACCGCGTACATGTACTCGTCGCGCAGCGGCCGCTTCACCAGCACGAGCTACTACATGCCGGTGCACCCGGCGTGGTGGGAGCGCTACTACGCGGGCAAGCCGCAGGACCAGTGGTTCCACAAGCGCTGGGACCCGCTGCTCGAAGCGCAGGCCTACGCGCGCGCGCTGCCCGACGGGCAGCCATGGTCGACCAGTTACCGCAAGCTGCCCACGCGCATGGGCCTGGTCTACGGCATGGGCGAGACCACGCCGGGGCCGTTCTACTACTCGACGCTGCTCGCCGGACCCTACGGCGACGAGGCGACGGCCGAGTTCGCCATCGAGCTCATGAAGCAGGAGGGCCTCGGCCGCAACCCCGCCGGCGTGCCGGACCTGCTGGCGGTCAGCTTCTCCTCGCACGACTACATCAACCACAACTTCGGCCCTGAGAGCGTGCAATCGCTCGACCACCTCGTGCGCCTGGACCGCACATTGGCGCGGTTCTTCGACGCTGTAGACGCCGCGGCCGGCCTCGGCAACGTCCTGATCGTCGCCACCGCCGACCACGGCTTCATGAACGTGCCCGAGTTCAGCGCCGCGCGCGGCTTCGAGGCCGGACGCGTCGATCCCGGCGAGACGCGCAACGCGGTGAACGCCGCGGCCGAGAAGCGCTATGGCATTCCCAAGCTCGCCTACCAGCACATGACCGGCGGCTTCTCGCTCGACTATGCCGCCATCGACGCGAAGGGCCTATCGCGCGAGGAGGTCGAGGCGTTTGTCGCGCGCGTTACGCGCGAGCAGCCGGGAATAGCGTTCACGTTCACTCGCACGCAGCTCGAGCGCGGCCTCATGCCCTCGCACCGCATCGCCACGCTCGTGCAGCGCGCCTGGCACCCGGACATGGCCGTCGACGTCGTCGTGGTGCCCAAGCCGTTCCACTACTTCCAGTCGCGGAGCACCTCGACGCCGAACGCGTGCTCGCACGGCACCCCGTACACCTACGACACCAACGTGCCGCTGCTGTTGCACGGCGAGCGCTGGATCCGCCCGGGGCGCTACGGCGACTACGCCGAGACGATCGACGTCGCGCCCACGCTCGCGCATCTGCTCAACATCCGCCCGCCAAGCGCCAGCGAAGGGCGCGTGCTCAACAGCGCGCTGGCGCGTCCGTAGCACGAGTGACCGGAGAACGCCCATGAGCCGCACGAACGCCCTGCGCAACTTGATCCGGGCGCTGCGCCTCGCGCAGTTCTGCGAGCAGCGTCGCATCCCGACCGCCCAGGGCATCGAGCGCGCTGCAGCGGCTGCCGACACTGCGCACCGCGAACGCGAATCCCGCCGCCGCTTCCTCGCCGGCGCGGGCAGCCTGGCACTCGCCGGCGGCACGGCGGCGGCGGCGCCGTTCGGCCGCGCTTTCGCCGCTCCGCGCCCCCCCGCGATCGACGTCGGCATCGTCGGCGCCGGCATGGCGGGGCTGGCCTGCGCCGACACGCTGCGCGTGCGCGGCATCCGCGCCACGCTCCACGAGGCGCGCGAGCGCGTCGGCGGGAGGGTGTGGTCGATGGGCGCGAGCTTCGCCGGCCCGGTCGAGTTCCCCGGCCAGGTGGTCGAGCGCGGCGGCGAGCTGATCGACACCACGCACATGACGATGAAGGGCTATGCGCGCGAGTTCGGCATCGAGCTCGAGGAGATGGCCAAGGTGTGGCTCCCCGGCGAGAGCCGCTTCCACTTGCAGGGACGGCTCGTGCCCGAGGCGGAGGTGGTCGACGAGTGGCGCGCGCTCGTCGGCCGGCTGCGGCCCGATGTCGCGCAGCTGTCGAACTACATCGACGCGTTCGCCAACACCGGGTTCGACCGCAGCATCGACCAGACGAACCTCGCCGACTATCTGCGCTCGCGCGGCGCCGGCCCACTCATCACCGCCGCGCTCGACGTCGCGTTCACCACCGAGTACGGCCTCGAGATCGCGCAGCAGAGCGCGCTCAGCCTGCTCTTCTTCATGCACATCGACCGCCGCTCGCGGTTCCAGCCGTTCGGCGTGTTCAGCGACGAGCGCTACCACTGCACGCGCGGCAACGAGCAGATCCCCGAGGCGATCGCCGCGCGGCTGCCGGGTCCGCTCCTGCCCGGCCGCCGGCTGCTCGCCGTGCGCAAGCGCTCGGATGGCCGACTGCAGCTCGCCTTCGACGAGGCGGGGCGGACGGTGACCGCCGTGCACGACGCGGTCGTGCTGACGATCCCGTTCAACCTGCTGCGCGACGTCGCCTTCGACGCGAGCGTGGGCCTCACGACGGACAAGCGCTACGCGATCGACCACGTCGTCTACGGCGCCAACGCGAAGCTGCACGTCGGCATGCGCGGCCGCTTCTGGGGCGCCTACGGCAGCAACGGCGAAGTGTGGGCCGACCTGCCGAACACGCAGCTCGTGTGGGAGCCGAACCCGAGTGCCGCGAGCGCGACCAGCGCCGTGCTGCTCGACTACTCCGGCGGCGAGCGCGCCCTCGCGCTCGATTCGCGCAAGGTGCAGGCTGAAGCATCCCGCTTCCTTGCCGACGTTGACCTCGCGCTGCCGGGCGCGCAGGCGCATGCGGTGCGCGACGCCCGCGGCCGCGTTCTCGCGCATCTCGACCACTGGCCGTCCGACCCCTACGCAATGGGCGGCTACACTGGCAACCAGCCGGGCTACTTCACCCGCATCCTCGGCAAGGAAGCCCCGCCGGTCGGCAACCTGCTCTTCGCCGGCGAGACCACCGACTCGTTCTACGAGTGGCAGGGCTTCATGGAAGGTGCGGCGAACAGCGGCATCCGCGCCGCCGGCGAGGTGCTCGAGCTGGCCGGCTAGCTGGAACTCGGCAAGCAGGCGCATTCGCTTCCCGCGCGGGGACGACGACCAGTGTGGTGCGTTCTTTCGATTCTCGCTAATGCGCGTGGCAGGGCAGCGAGACCTGCTGCGGCGCGATTGCGTCGGGGTCGACGCCCGCCTCCGCGCACAGCATCCGCGCGAGATCGAGGTAGGACTGCCGCGGGTGCTTCGCCTCCAGCTCGCGCTCGATGCGCGCGAACTCCTCGAGGACTGCGTCCTGCTCCTGCGGCACGACCGCCTGGCCGGCCATCGGGAACAGGATGTTGTCTTCCTTGTAGATGTGCTGCGACAGCAGCTCGCCGTAGGCGCGCGCGTAGTCCACGACCGTGTCCGCGGCGTTCGCCTCGCCCGCCTCCAGACGCTTCGCCGCCTTCTCCAGCCCCGCGGTGATCTCGCGTCCGCGCTCGTGCTCGTAGAGCATCATGCCGATCGGACCGTCGTCGAGCGGCATCCCGCCGCGCGCCATCGCCTCGAACAGCACGCCCTCCTCCTTGCCGTGGTGAAAGCCGTCGGCGAACTCGCGGATGAAGCGGACCGCGTCGAGGAAGAAGCCCGGGCGCACGCTGCCGCCTGCCTCCAGGCGCGCTGCCGCGGCGTCGAGGGCGGCGATTACGCGTTCGATCACGCGATGTTCGGCGGACAGGATGTCGGTGGCTTGCATGAGGCTCCCCTGGCTGGTAGGTCGCGCGTCGTTGCGCCTGAGCCGCGAGGTTCGGGGAGCCGCGACGGGCCGGCCACGAGATGCATCAAGAAACAGCCCCCTGGGCCAGCGGAAACGCGGATGGAGCCCGCCTTCCCTTGACGCACCTCAAGCCCATGCGGCGAGCAAGGTCGGCTTCGGCGGCTGCAGTGCGGCGTCCGCGCGCCACGCGCGGCACGATGCCGCTAAGATGACGCCCTCATCATCCCCCTGGCCGGAGACGCCATGTTCGAACCGATCACCCTGCCGTTCGGCGCCAAGATGCTCTTCAACACGGTCAAGCTGAAGCCCGGCGTCAAGTTCGAGGAAGTCGAGCTCGCCGTCGGCGAGATGTGCAACGTCGTCAAGGAGACCTACGGCGGCGACAAGGGCGGATTCATCGCCGGGCAGGTGTTCCGATTCTCCGGCTTCGTCTCCGACGAGGGCTCGCTCGGCGGCGCCACGCCCGCGGAGGAACACTACGCCATCGTCACCTACTGGCGCTCGTTCGGCGAGCACGAGCGCTCGCACGCGGACAAGGCGTTCACCACCAAGTTCGACGAGCTGGCGAAGATGTGCTCGGAGACCAAGGAGCTCGGCTACGACATGCTCTGGCAGGGCATGCCCGAGCACTCGTAGCGCGGGACAGCCCCGGAAACGGCGAAGGCTCCCCAGGGAGCCTTCGCACATGCATCCAGAGGACCAAAACTTCAGTACAACTTACCGTCGCGCAGCCCGCTCGGCCTCACCGTACCCACGGCGCCGGGTCCGCGGCCTGCGTCGGGCGCCGTAGTGACCCCGGATCACCCCGGCTTCCCGTCGGCCCGGGCAAGTCGAGACTTCTTGCGGCGCCTCCGACGATGCGAT
>Ga0105090_10002562_pt1 | contig 10149 bp, 12 predicted proteins | sample PPLLak3March2015_FD_79110 | JGI IMG/M metagenome (GOLD analysis project Ga0105090, IMG submission 79110) | Freshwater sediment microbial communities from Prairie Pothole Lake near Jamestown, North Dakota, USA - PPLs Lake P7 Core (1) Depth... | ecosystem: Environmental > Aquatic > Freshwater >... | reverse complement strand
TTCCCAAGCAGGAACGCCAACGTGGTCAAGCCGCTTCCTCGCCTGAGGCTCCAGGGTTTCAACAACCTGACCAAGGCCCTGAGCTTCAACATCTACGACGTCTGCTACGCGGTGTCGGAAGACCAGCGCCAGCGCTACATCGATTACATCGATGAGGAATACAACGCCGACCGCCTGACCCAGATCCTCACCGACGTGGCCGAGATCATCGGCGCCAACATCCTCAACGTGGCCCGCCAGGACTACGACCCGCAGGGTGCCTCGGTGACGATCCTGATCTCGGAAGAGCCGGTGATCGACAAGAAGGCGGCCGGCAAGGAGCTGATCTCCGACGCCGTGGTGGCGCACCTGGACAAGTCGCACATCACCGTGCACACCTATCCGGAAACCCATCCGCACAACGGCATCGCCACCTTCCGCGCCGACATCGACGTGGCGACCTGCGGCGTGATTTCGCCGCTGAAGGCGCTGAACTACCTGATCGAGAGTTTCGATTCCGACATCGTGGTGATGGACTACCGCGTGCGCGGCTTCACCCGCGACATCAAGGGCAAGAAGCATTACATCGACCACAAGATCAATTCCATCCAGGACTTCCTAGCCAGGGAATACCGTTCGCATTACGAAATGATGGACGTCAACGTGTATCAGGAAAACCTGTTCCACACCAAGATGCACGTCAAGGAGTTCGATCTCGACACCTATCTGTTCGAGGGCAGGGCCAAGAGCCTGAGCTTCAAGGACCGTCAGCGCATCGAGCAGCAGGTCAAGCGCGAAATCGCCGAACTGTACCACGGCCGCAATCTGATCGACTGATGTCCTGCGGGCTGGCTCGACCAGCAAAGGCAAGTATTGAAAACCCCGCTTCGGCGGGGTTTTTCGTGGCTCACATCCGGTAGGCGAGGGCTTTCATGATCCGTGACGAAAGGGCCATCAGCTGCGGAACCGGCGGCGGCAGCCTGCGCGCGCCGTTCTGTTCGGCATGCTCGGCATGACGGATCTCATCGGCCTTCATGACCTGCAGGATGGCGCGGCTGCGCAGGTCTTCCGGCGGCAGGCTGTCTAGGTGTTCGGCCAGATGCGCTTCCACCTGCCGTTCGGTTTCCGCCACGAAGCCCAGGTTCCAGCCGTCGCCTTTCAGGCCGGCGCCCAGGCCGATGGCGTAGCTGCCCAGATACCACAGCGGGTTGAACAGGCTGGGCCGGCTGTCGAGCTCCTTCAGGCGCTGCTCGCACCATGCCAGATGATCGGCCTCTTCGCCGGCGGCATGCAGCAGCTGGCTGCGGGTTTCCGCGATCTTGGCGACGCGCGCCTGACCTAGGTACAGCGCCTGCGCGCAGACTTCGCCGGTGTGGTTGATGCGCATCAGGCCAGCGCTGCGGGCAATCTGTTCGGGTGACATTTCCAGATCACGCCCATCGGAGGCGGGATTGCCGCGCTGCGCCGGGGTGTTGCCGGCGGTGGTGTTCAGGGCGTGCTGCAGCTCACCGAAAATTCGGTCAATGCGGGTCAGTCGGCGTTGGAGGGTCATGCAGGAATTGTGCCATAAATTCGATCGGATGCAGGACTGGAATGCGCAAACCGTTGCCCAGGTGCAGGCGGCAGCCGATATTCTGCGACAGCAGCAGCGCCGCGCCACTGGCATGCGCAGTCTCGATGGGCGGGCCGGCGAGCAGGCGCGCGCGCTCCGGCTGCACGATCTGGTGCAGCCCGGCCGCGCCGCAGCAGCCTTGGTCGGCAAGCTCGGTGATGTGCAGGTCCGGAATCTTCCTGAGCAGCGCGAGCATGGCGGCGTGCTGCCCGTGGAAACTGGCACTGCAAGGCGTATGCAGGGCAATGTGGAGGCCCTGCGCGGATTTAAAGCGCAGCGCATCAGCGCGTTGCTGCAGGTAAACCGCGGCGTCAATCACCGGAATGCCCGCGGACTGCTGCAGTGCGCTGAAACAGCCGCTGGCCATCACCAGCAGCCGCTCATAGCCGGCGAAGGCGTTTTGGTTATGCACGGCCAGACGTTGCGCGGCGATGCCGTCACCGGCATGCAGGGCGGCCTGGCCGCAGCAGGACTGCGCTTCGGGGATATCCGCCGATTCACCCGCCGCCTGCAGCAGTTTCAACAGCGCAAGCCGGGTGCCGTGCTCATAGACATCCGCCACGCAGCCGGAAAATACCGCGCTGCGGCTTGCTGTCGCCGGCATCGGCCGGTTGTCCATGACCGCGCAATTTCCGGGCAACGGGAGGATCTTCAGCTTTTGCGGCAGCGCCTTGAACGAAAAACGGTACAAAGCCAGCAGCCTGTTCAGCCAAGGTTTATGCGCCATCAGCCAAAGCGCCGTTTTCGCCTGCCATGGCAAGGCGGGTGTCACCGCGCAGCGCGTTCCAATCAGTAGTTCGTCATAGGAAACATGTGCCGGACAGGCGCTTTCGCAGCGTCGGCAGGCCAGGCAGTTATCCAGCGAGGGCAGTTCCGCTGAGCCGTATAAATCAGGGTTTTGCGCCATATCCGACATCAGCGCGATGCGTCCGCGCGGGGATTCAGCCTCATTCTGCGTGATGGCGTAGGTCGGGCAGTGCGGCAGGCAGAGCCCGCACTTCACACATTGCTGGGCCAAATCCGAGCGTTTATCGGGGCTTAGGGCGTAATTCATAGACAAGATGCTAACACGGGGCACGATGGGGCTTGCGCGATGCCGGGATTCAGGGTATTATTCCGCTTCTTATTCACTTGATTTTGTTGGAGCTCGTCATGAAAGCCATGACCATCAGCACCAAACCCGAAACCGTTCAGCAGGACTGGTACATCGTAGATGCCAGCGGCAAAACCCTCGGTCGTTTGTGCTCGGAACTCGCGCGCCGCTTGCGTGGCAAGCATAAGCCTGTATACACCCCCCATGTCGATACCGGTGATTACATCGTCGTCATCAATGCGGAAAAAATCGCCGTCACCGGCAAGAAGCTGCAGGACAAGATGTACTACCGCTTCACCGGCTATGTCGGTAACCTGAAGTCGGAAAGTCTTGGCCAGGCCCTCGCCGCACATCCTGAACGTGTGATCGAAACCAGCGTGAAAGGCATGTTGCCGAAAAACCCGCTCGGCCGCGCCATGTTCAAGAAGCTGAAAGTGTACAAAGGCTCGGAACACCCACACACCGCCCAGCAGCCGCAAGCGCTGGACATCTAAGCTAGATAGGTAAATAACCATGGCTGCACAGCAAAACTACGGCACCGGTCGCCGCAAATCCTCAACCGCCCGCGTGTTCCTGCGCAAGGGCACCGGCAACATCGTGATCAACGGTCGCGCCATTGACGAGTTCTTCGGCCGCGAAACCTCGCGCATGATCGTTCGCCAGCCTCTGGAATTGACCAATCACATCGAAAGCTTCGACGTCTCCGTGACGGTTGAAGGCGGCGGCATCACCGGCCAGGCCGGTGCGATCCGCCTGGGCATCGCCCGCGCCCTGATCGAATACAACGATACCCTGAAGCCTGAACTGCGCAAAGCCGGTTTCGTCACCCGTGACGCCCGTGAAGTGGAACGTAAGAAGGTCGGCCTGCGCAAAGCGCGTCGTGCCACCCAGTTCTCGAAACGTTAATCGGTTTCTTGCATCAAATGAAAAACCCGCTGAAAAGCGGGTTTTTTTATTGCATTCAAGACGGATTCAATTTTTCTGTACGCATTTGACGAAACGGTCGTCTGTACGTTTATCCATTTCCGTATAGAAGACGCCCGCGGCCAGGCCTATATGGGAGCTTGCATCTAAAGCCGTCGGTGTCTTGCCACTGGTCGCCTTGTCGATTTCGGCATTGGCCGTTTCGGCGGCGACATTGGCCGCGGCTTCACACTCGGCCTTGCTCAGCTTCAGGCACTTTAGGTATGCTTCCGATGTACAGCGCTGGTACATTTCGATTTGGAATTTCTCGACGTCCGGCTTGCCGGAAGCGGGTTCGGAAGTGGGCGCGGCCTGTTGCGCGTTAACGGCAAAGGCGAAAGCAAGCCCAAGCAGGATAAGGACGGTGCGTGATAGCATGATATGAATTTGTAGAAATACGCGGGAATCGGCGCCTTGCCATTACATAGTGTCACAGGGCTTAAGTCAATCCGGTATTGCCAGTTTCGCTTCTTCGGCCAAACGCTTGCTCAAGCGCACTTCGGCATCATCGGCATATTTTCTGCAACCGTCGACATCAATAAACGATTCCGTCGCGGCTTTCTCGAACAGACCCGAAAAACTTGGGTGCGCGGCGATGATAATGTCGCATTTCAGATTGCGCACGGTGTTAATGCTTTGCCGAAAAGTGGCCAGATATTCCGGGTGCGCGCTGAAACGGTAGGCATCGTCCGAAACCGGGGTCAGGCTGTCGGCGAAAACGATGGTAACGCAGGTGCCCGCCTCGCAACTGGGCCAGGACCAGGACGTTCCGCCGGGTGAATGGCCCGGCGTGAATACCGCGCTGAGGACATTGCCGCCGAGTACGATGCTGTCGCCGTCGCCGATCGCCTTGACGGATTTCAGCGCCGGGAATTTCATGAAGTCGCCGGAGCCGGCCTGCGGATCGCTCGGCAGGCTGATGCCGGTTTGCAGGGCTTGGCCTGATTCGGGGCTTGCCGCCACGCGCGCGCCGGACAGGCGCTGCAGGGCGGCCAGGCCGCCGACGTGGTCGTAATGCGCATGCGAATTCAGCAGCCATTTCACGTCGCCGATGCGGAAGCCGAGCGTCTCGATGTTCCCTGCGATCTGCGCCGCCGACTGCGGCAGTCCGCCGTCAATCAGGATGTGGCCCTGCGGCGAGGCGACCAGCACCGCGCTCAGTCCGCCCACGCCTACATAATAGCTGTTGCCGTGAATCTTGAACGGCGCCCGAGGCGCGTTCCAGGCGGCGCAGTTGCCGCAGGATTTCGGCATTTCATCGGCATGCGCATGCGGCGCCGATGCGGCGGCCAGCGAAAGCAGTGCGGCAGCGATCATTTGCGGACTTCGCCACCCGTGATGACAACATCAGCCTTGCGCGCCGCGAATAAGCCATTGGCCACCACGCCGACTATCTGGTTGAGGTCGCTTTCCAGCTTCACCGGATCGGTGATCTGCCAGCCGTGCACGTCGAGGATCCAGTTGCCGTTGTCGGTGACCACATGCTCGCGCCAGACCGGGTTGCCGCCGAGCTTGACGATTTCGCGGGCGACGTGCGAGCGCGCCATCGGTATCACTTCCACCGGCACCGGGAATGCGCCGAGCAGCGGCACCAGCTTGCTGGGGTCGATGATGCACACGAACTGTTTGCTGGCCGCCGCGATGATCTTCTCGCGGGTCAGGGCAGCGCCGCCGCCCTTGATCAGGCGGTCATGCGTGTCGCATTCATCGGCGCCGTCGACGTACAGTTCCAGCGGGCCGACCGCATTCAGGTCGAACACCGGGATGCCGAGTTCCTTGAGCAGTCGGGTGCTTTGCTCGGAGCTGGACACCGCGCCTTCGATGCGCTGCTTGATGCGGCCGAGGCCCTGGATGAAATAGGCCACGGTCGAGCCGGTACCGACGCCGACGATGCTGTTGTCCTGCACGAATTCGAGTGCGCGTTCGGCCGAAGCCTGTTTGCCTTGTTCAGGAGTCATTTGGGTTCCAGTTTGAGGATGGTTTGCCATTGGGCTTTGGTCACGGGTAAAACCGACAGGCGGGTGCCGCGGTTGAGCAACACAAAATCGCCAAGGATATCGGCATTGGCTTTCAGTGTTTCCAGGCTGAGTACAGTATTGAATTTACGTTCGAAAGACACATCCACCAAAAACCAGCGCGGCTTTTCGGGTGTGGCTTTCGGATCCCAGTAATCCGATTCCGGATCGAATTGGGTCGGGTCGGGGTAGGCGGCCGAGGCCACTTCCGCCAGTCCGGCGATGCCGGGAATTTTTGCGTTGGAATGATAAAAAAGCACGCCGTCGCCCGTTTTCATGTCTTTCCACATGAAATTGCGGGCCTGGTAGTTGCGCACGCCGGACCACGGCTCTTTTTTGACGTTCCGCAGGTCATCGATGGAAAACGCATCGGGTTCGGATTTCATCAGCCAGTAACGCATCATCTATTTTCCTGTACCGGACAATCCAGCCATTCGTGCTCGGTCACTATCGCGTCCATGCCGACATCCCACGGCTGCGCGTCGAGCGCATCCAGTTGCTGGCAGGCGAAGCCTGCGCCGATCAGCGTCGGCGGGGCCGGCACTGATTTACGGAACGCGAAACTGGCATCGTAGTAGCCGCCACCCATGCCGAGCCGGCGGCCTTGCCGGGTGAAGCCGAGCAATGGCACCAGCACGGCGCTGAGTTCCTCGGGCCGCAGGCAGGAGCTTGGTTCGAGCGTGGGCTCCGGAATGCCGTATTGATTGGTCGCCAGGTCGTCGCCGGCGCGCCAGGGCGCGAACAGCAGCTGCCGGTCGGGCTGCACCACCGGAAGACACCATATCCAGTTGACCGGCAGGCGCATCTGCAGGATGTGCAGCGGTAATTCGCCGGAGCTGGCCCAATAGCCGGCGAGCGTGCCGCCGGTGCCGGGCAGATGGGCGAGGACTCGCAAAGCCACGGCTTCGGCCGCGGCCATTTTATCGGCTGCGCTGAGCTGGTTCCGTCTGGCTTTCAATTCCCGCCGCAATTCCTGGCGCATGCGCATTCCCTGAAAAAGAGTCCTCCGCCATGCCGATGCCTGCCAACGACCTTGATCCCTAGGATCAAGTGGGTACCGGCTTGCCGTCTTTAGGCTTTCCGCGACTGAGGCGGACATGCACACCGAAGGTTCGCACGGTTCCCGGGTCGTGTTTATGGGTCAAGGGCTAATGTTGAGCACGCTGTCGGGCACAGCAGAGGACACGCGTCCATTATAGCGCGATGCGGTGTACGGAATGTCAGCGCGGCAGGTTATCGAACAGGTCGTCGAGCTTGCGGTTCATCTCGCCCAGGCTGCGGCCGACCACGGCATCGGATTTCTCCCGGCCGTTCTTCATGATCTGCAGGTCGTGCGCTATGTTCAGCGCCGCCAGCACGGCGACGCGTTCCAGGCTGACGGTCTTGTTGCCGCCCTGGATGTCGCGCATCTGCTTGTCGAGCAGCTTGGCCGCGGCCTGCAGGCTTTCAATCTGTTCCGGCGGGCAGCCGACGGTGTATTCGCGCTCCAGGACCTTGATGGTGACCGCATTACTCATCGCCGCGCTCCAGTTCATTGAGACGGCCGATCATCGTTTCGACCCGATGGCGCGCCAGTTCGTTTTTGCCCTGCAGCTGGCTGCGTTCGCCGGCCAGCTGTTCGTATTGCTGCTTCAGCGCCTGGTTTTCCGCGGCCAGCCTGCGGGCGGTTTCCAGAAGCCGGTCCAGCCGCTTCGCCAGCGCCTGTATCTGTTGGGCGTAATCGGTTTGATTCATGGCTATAAGCTAGATGGCATTGGCATCGCAGTCAAGCATGCCGTCCCTGCGGCTGAGCTTTTCATGCTCGGTGATGAACGCCAGGCAATCCGCGGCCGGCATGGGTTTGGCCAGCCAGTAGCCCTGGATTTCATCGCAGCCGAACTGGTTCAGCATGTCCAGGTGCTCCAGGCTTTCCACGCCTTCAGCGATCATGGTCATGCCCAGCGAGTGGCCGAGCGCGATGATGGTCTGCACCAAGGTGTTGTCGTTGGCGTTCGGGCCGATTTCACGCACGAACGATTTATCGATTTTCAGGGTGTCGATCGGCAGCTGCTTGAGATAGGACAGCGAGGAATAGCCGGTTCCGAAGTCGTCGAGCGACAGGGTGATGCCGAGGTCTTTCAAGGCCCACAGGTTGGCCAGGGGCGCGGCGTTCTGGCTCAGGATCATCGACTCGGTGATTTCCAGCTCGACGCAGTATTCGGGGATCCGGTGCTTCTTGATCAGCGCGTCGATCTGCTGCGACAGGTTGGAGCGCAGCAGCTGAAGCGCCGACACGTTGACCGACATGCTGATGTGGTTGAGCCCGAGCGCATGCCATTCGCTGAGCGTATGCAGCGCATCATCGAGCACCCATTCGCCGATTTCGATGATCTGTCCCGATTCTTCGGCCAGCGGAATGAATATATCGGGGCCGACACGGCCCATCTCCCTGCTGTTCCAGCGCAGCAGGGCTTCCACGCTGACGATCTGGTTGGATTCGAGGCTCATGCGCGGCTGGAAGTTCAGTTCGAACTCATCGCGGATCAGCGCCATTTTCAGGGCCCCGAGCAGCTGCGCGCGGTGCCGGGACTTGGCGTCCATTTCCTCGTTGAAGTACTGCACCGTGTTGCGTCCTTCGGTTTTCGCCTGATACATGGCGATGTCCGCGTATTTCAGCAGGTCGGAAGGCGTCTGCGCGTGGTCGGGGAAAATGCTGACGCCGATCGAGCCGGTCAGGTTGGCGGTCTGGTTGTCGCTGAGCATGACCGGGTTGTTGAACTGCGCCAGCACGCGCATGGCGCAATCGCTGATCTGCTCATCGCTGTCGGCCGATTCCAGCAGGATGACGAATTCATCGCCGGACAGGCGCGCCACCAGGCCGAATTCGCTGGTGGCCGCCAACAGGCGCTGCGCCACCACCACCAGCAGGCGGTCGCCGGCGGTATGCCCGAGCGAATCGTTGATGTTCTTGAAATTATCCAGGTCGAGGAACAGGATGGCGACCCGGTTCTGGTTCCGGCGCGCGTGGATGATCGCCTTGCTGAGCTTCTCGATCAGCAGCGGCCGGCTCGGCAGGCCGGTCAGCGAATCGTAATTGGCCAGGTGGATCAGCTCCTGTTCGATGCGTTTGCGGTCGGTGATGTCGCTGACCACCGCCACGAAATGCGAACGGTGGGCGTTGCCGTCCAGCACCTCCGACACCGCGGTGAAACTCAGGAATTCGCCCTGGTCCTTGCGTTTCTGCCAGATCTCGCCGGACCAGTGTCCGGTCTCGACGATGCACTTCTGGATTTCGGCGTACAGCATGCGGTCATGCTGGTCGGAATACATGATCGACCGGCTTTTGCCCTTGATGTCCTGCTCGGTGTAACCGGTGATGCGCGAAAACGCCGGATTGACGGATACGAAATGGAAGTCGAGGTCGAGCACCGCCACCGCCTCGTTCATGCTTTTCACGACCTCAAGGGCGATCCGGCTTTCGCTTTCGAACTCGCGGGTGGCATTGACGTTCTTGCTGGCGCCGGCGATCCGCAGCGGATTGTCCTTGATGTCGTACTCGACCACCCGTCCTCGGCTGTTAATCCATATCCAGCCCTGGCTGTAATGGCGCAGCCGGTACGTCACGTCGAACGAGCCGGTTACGCCCTGCAGATGGGCGTTGATGGCTTCATGGAAATCCGGCGCGTCGTCCGGGTGGATGAACACCTGGATGAATTCAATGGCGTTGATCACGGCCGGAAACTGCCCCTCGACCAAGGGTTCGAAGCCGACTTGGCTGATCTCCTGGGTATCCAGCCGCCAGGTCCAAATCGCTTCGCCGGTGCCCCTGAGCGCCAGCTGCAGGTCGTTTTTCTGGGTGCCGATGGTCTGCAGCATGGCGGTTTCGCGCTTTCTGGCCAGCCAGATGAAGCCGAACAGGATCAGTGAAAAGCAGACGCAGACGATCAGCAGCTGCACAGTCAGGGGCGCCCCGACGCATGGTGCGGCGGCATGCGGAGACCGCCGGGACATGTGCTCAATCCGGTGAACGGGGCTTTATGGCTGCGCATGATTCCCGCCATATCTGTTCAAGTCGTCTTCAATTTGGGCTTTCAATGAAGTTTAGGAGCCTTTTGCCGGTTCGACAAGTGAAACCTCACGCTTTCAACAAGTTGCTACAATAGCCAAAAACCCGGAGCTTGATGCATGCCGAACATACTGCCCGATTACGCGTCGATCCAAAGCGAGCTCGTCGATCTGCAAATCCCCATTTCAGCTTCGGAACTGCATGGCGCCTTGTCCGGCTGCCTGTGCGCCGGTGCCGAGCTGAATCCGCGCAACTGGCTGGCCTTTTCGTTGACCGACGCCGAACTGGATGGCGAGGTGGAAGCGGGTTCGGCCCTGGCCGAGGTGTTCGAAACGGTCAGTGCGCAACTGGCCGGGGACATCATGGATTTCGAGTTCGATCTGCTGCTGCCGGATGACGAAAAGCCGGTCACCGAGCGCGGCCCGGCCATGGTCGACTGGTG